>FWPU01003750.1_pt1 | contig 37310 bp, 34 predicted proteins | sample 2228361 | NCBI WGS metagenome assembly FWPU01 (sample SAMEA103939777, study PRJEB20133) | metagenome
CCCGAAAGAAAGAGCAATCCAAGCCCGGTAATTTTTTGATTTCCAAAGCGCAAGGCTAAACGAGAGACCTGACTGGAAATGATCAGCATCGCCAGGAAAAAGATCGCGTTGGCTATACTGATCACTTGATCAGACACTTTCAAAACTTTTACCGCAAAGATAGGAAATAAAGAAAGTGGAAGGTATTGCGCAAAATGAAAAGAAAACATCATCCATAATACCGATTGAAAAGGAGTTTTGAGAATTTCAAGGTGGAGTTGGCTATTTGAAGGGATAACATCATTTTTTTGATGAATATTGGTCTGATAATCTTTCTTTACTACATTACCCTTTGCTTGGAATTTTTTTTCAAGAGAGAATCTTTCGTCATCGGATGAACGAATCAAACTGAGATGAAGGGTTGATAACATGGCACTGATAAAGCCAAGTGCAAAAACCACCTCGTAATTCATTGGGAATGGAAAGTGATTGAGAATATAACCACAAGTTAATGATGTGATTATCGAAACGATTGCGAAAAATACATTGCGAATTCCCGCAATTTGGGCACGGTCTTGAATTGGAATTGCTTCGGCAAATAATGCATTGAAAGCCACACCCAGACCAGTGGCTGGTATATACATCAAGAAGACCATCACAAGGATGATTGGAACTTGAAACTCGGTCGGTAAACGAGAAGGAATCAGGAAAAGAGGGAAATAAAAAACTCGCATTAAAAACGCAGTAATTAATGTTGCCCGGCGTTTTGACTGAGGCTCAATCCAAGCACCAAATGGTAAAGAGAACAACAGTGCCATAATCGCCGGAGCCGCATTGATTAAACCAATTTGGTGAGCGCTTGCCCCAATCCGTGTAGCATATACGCTCAAAAACGAAAGCGCACTACCATTTAACACCCCAAACCAGACTACATCGGCATAGAAATGAGAATAGTTGCGTTTCATTTGCGAAGGGGTTTGTGGTGGTAAGATAGAGAATAGACGGAATTTCATTGTTGGAGATCAATCCAATGAATTCTCAAACAAGCTTTCACCAATCAAATTATCGCTCTTTATTCCTGCTGAGACCGGATATCACCTTTCTCAATCATGGCTCATTTGGAGCAACCCCAATACCCGTTTTTGAACGATATCAATACTGGCAAAGGGAACTGGAGCTTCAGCCCGTCGAATTTCTTGGACGGAGGGCAAAATTTCTTCTGGCACAGTCACGGGCTGCCTTGAGTAATTATCTCCACACCCAGCCTGGCAATCTGGTTTATGTCACCAATGCCACTACAGGCTTGAACATTATCGCCCGCAGTTTGAATCTCACCAGTCAAGACGAAATTCTCAGTACTGACCATGAATATGGAGCAATGGATCGGACATGGCGATTTCTTGCTCGAAAACACGGCTTCAAGTATATCAATCAGCCAATAAATCTGCCAGCAAAAAACCCGGACCAATTGATCGCAGATTTGTGGATTGGAGTTTCTAATCATACGAAAGTGATTTTCATCAGCCATATTACTTCCCCCACCGCTATGATTTTTCCGGTTCAAAAAATTTGCAATCTTGCCCGACAAAAAGGAATTCTCACCATTGTTGATGGTGCTCATGCTCCCGGTCAAATTGACCTTAACCTTGAAGAAATCGGCGCTGATTTCTATGTGGGCAATCTCCACAAATGGCTCTTTGCACCAAAAGGATCTGCTTTCATTTATGCCCGTCCTGAAGTGCAACACCTGATTGAACCCTTAATCGTCTCGTGGGGTTGGGAAAGTGAAACTCCCGGTGAATCCACTTTTATTGATTACCTCGAGTGGAGCGGTACCCGCGATATTGCTGCTTTCTTAACAGCACCAGATGCCATCCAATTCCAAAAACAACTCGGTTGGGAAGAATTAAGGTGGAAGTGCCACGAACTGGCATCTTTTATGCGGCAAGTCGTTGAAGAGGTCACTGGCCGATTTGCACTATACCCCGACGATCCTCAATGGTATTCACAGATGGGTACAGTTCCTTTACCTGAGGGTATAGATCCAGTGACCACTCAGAACAGGTTATATCAGGAATTTAAAATTGAAATTCCCATCACTCGGTGGCGGAGACAGCACTTAATCCGCTTTTCACTTCAAATTTATAATGATGAAAACGACATTATCGCATTAAAAGAAGCCCTCTCTGTTATACTTTGCAAGGCTTGATTAAAAAATTTCGTGGAGGAAGACTTCGATGACTGAGATTGCACTGGCTTTGGGCGGCGGTGGGGTCAAAGGAATAGCCCATATCGGTGTCATTAAACAATTAGAAAAAGAAGGATTCAAGATTCGCGCTATTGCGGGTACCAGCGCAGGGGGGATTGTCGGTGCGGTCTATGCGGCCGGTGTCAGCCTGGATTTGATTATCAAGGAACTTGGGATGGTCAATAAAAAAGAATTCTTCGCCCGCAAGCCAAATGACCCTCCTTCGTTGCTTGGTTTAGCAGGACTGGTCAACTTCCTCAATACTTATCTGGAAGGGAAACACTTTTCCGATTTATCCATTCCTTTGGCACTAACGGCAGTGGATATCCGCTCTAAGCAGGAAATCATTTTGAATAAAGGAAATGTGATTCAATCTGTACTGGCTACGGTTGCCATTCCCGGTGTTTTTCCATCCGTGTTCATGAATGACATGGAATTGGTGGATGGGGGCGTCCTCGATCCTGTGCCAGTTGCTGTTGCCCGCTGGCTGGCACCTCATTTACCCGTTGTGGCGGTTTGTCTCTCTCCTTCTCCCGAAGACTGGCGCGAAATGCCAGAATTGAGTGTACCTATTGAACCTCCTCTCCCGCGACCCATTCTTCATCAAATTACTCAATCCAGATTTGCCCAATCGTTGCGGATTTTCGTTAATTCCATGGATATAACCAGCCGAATGGTGACTGAATTGCGTTTACAGGTCGAAAAGCCGGACGTGATCATCCGTCCTGATGTCCATCATATTGCCCCTTTGGATCAAGTCAACCCCCGCGAATTACTGGAAGCTGGCGAAAGAAGCGTTTTAGAGACTTTGCCCCGACTGCACGAATCACTTGCCTGGTACCATCAAATTGTCCGCCGTTTTCGCGAGGCTCGCCCACCTGGTAAATTGTTGGAAGAAGATCTCGAATAATCAGCAGCCGATGCCCGATGACCTGCGCCATTATTCCCGTCAAACCACAGTCCGCTTGATAGTTGGCGGAATTTTGCTGATATTTCTTGTCGGTGGCGGCTTGATCCTTTACTTTTATGGGAGTGGAGCGCTTGCCTTGGGATTTCTTTGTTTCCTTGCCGGTTTAACTCCGGTTGTCTTGATCGTGTTCATCCTGAGCTTATTGGAGTGGATTGTCAAACGTGAACGAGATAACTGACTCTGAAATTATCCTCTACAAACATTGGGTTCTTCGGGTACGCCCCGCCGCCATTCAATCCTCCGCCAGGATCCTTCTTATGTTACACGGATGGACAGGAGATGAAAATTCTATGCAGATCTTTCAGCGGGGTATTCCTCCCGAATATTGGATAATCGCTCCCCGCGGATTGATTTCAACCCCCGAAGGTGGTTTTGGCTGGATTGGTCACCGCCCAGGCAGAGAAGCGACTTTACAGGCTTTTCTTGAACCAGCACAAGCCTTATATGAACTGGTCAGACAACTTCGGCGCGATTATTCTCTCCGCCATCTACCCATTGACCTGATGGGATTCAGTCAAGGGGCTGCTCTTGCCCTTGCATATTCTTTACAATATCCTGCTCAAGTGCGCAAAGTTGCGGTGCTTTCCGGTTTTCTACCCTTCTTGCCGGAGAATTATCAACCTCCGGTTGGTCTAATGAGCATTGATTTCTTTGTGGCTCACGGCAGTGAGGACGACATTGTGCCACTTCAGCGAGCTACCGAGGTGGTTCAATTTCTAAAAAATTCCAACGCCAGGGTGCAGTTTTGTCATTCGCCCGTTGGTCATCGGATTAGTTCCAATTGTTTCCGGGAATTGACTCAATTTTTTACCTCTTAGCGACGCTGAACAAAGGAGAATATTCCCAGCAAAACACCAACTGTGAATAAAACAACGATAATCAACCCCATTGGTACTCCAGGTACAACCACCGCGGACGGATTTTGAAAAGTAGGAATCGCCAGCGGCGGTGGCGGCGTAAAGGTTGGTAAGCGCGTTGGGGCAACTGTGACAATAAATTGAGCCGCAAGAGTAGGGTCTATCGTCGCCGTCATGTCCCGTGTCGGGGTTGGTGGAGGTTCTACAATGGGCAATTCACCAGGAGTGATATTCACAAAGGCACTATAAACCCAACCTACATTACCCGGTGCGCCGGGATATTCGATCAAAATCCAATCACCACCCGGTGAGCGGCCCTTCGCCACTGCCGTCTGACCGATCAATAAAACTCCCACGCGGGGATATAAGGCATTTGGCCCGCTGCGAACGTTAATGGATGGTTCATTACTGCCAGCCCTGACCGATACAATCGGCCCACTGGGAGTGCTGGTGACAGTTGGAATGTCAACCGTGGGAATCTGAGCCTGTACAGAGGATTCCGAAACCCCCAGCAACCCAAATAGCACGATCATCGTTATAATAAACAATAATAAAAACCCACGTCGCACGATCAAACGCATTATTTCACCTGATCTTAGAAAGCCTGAGTCATGAGTATACCTGCCGATTATAACCGATCTGATCCATTGCAAAGAATTTATCATGGTACGATCACGCCAGTGGATGTTTCGCGCAGTTTGTTTGCGGCATTTAACCGAGGCAACTTTCGCGCCCAGCAAATTGGCAGTGGCGATAAAATCATTGTTCAAATTGGTACCCGTCCCAACGCCCCTTCCGGTGGACAAACGGCTATCACTGTCTCGATTCAATCTCATCAGGATGGCATCATTGTTCAGATTGGCCAACAAAACTGGTGGGGAGTCGCGGCCAGTTTGGGGAAAACCGCTCTGTTTGCTTTGCGCAACCCTTTAAACTTACTCCACCGGATTGATGACCTTGCTCAGGATATCGAATCAATTAAATTGATTGATCAAATCTGGCAGGTAATTGACCAAACAGCCCGCTCCCTTAATAGCACTCAAGAATTATCCGAAAGGCTCAGACGTCTGGTGTGTGAATATTGCAACACTCCCAACCCTGTTGGGGAACCTCATTGTGTTGCCTGCGGCGCACCATTAGGCAATCTTCAACCGAAGACCTGCCTTTTTTGCGGTTTCGTTCTAAAAGATAATGAGCAGAAATGCCCCAACTGCGGTAAACCCGCTTAACCTAACCGCTGGTCGGGTTTCGCCATTGCCGACCGTCTTGCTGGATAAAATCATCCATACCCGGCGGTCCCCAGGTGCCTGCCTCATAAACGGGCAAATTTCGTACCGGAAATTGCTGCCACGCTTCTAAAATATTGGAAGTAAATGCCCACTGACTGAGCACCTCATCCGAACGAGTAAAGAGAGTCGCATCTCCTTGAATACAATCCAGCAGTAATCGCTCATAGGCTTCAGGCGGCTCCGTACCAAAAGTTTCCTGATAATTGAATTCCATATTGACAGGCGCAATTTGATTGACAGGCCCCGGGGCTTTTGCACCAAATTCCAATCGGATTCCTTCATCGGGTTGAAGACTAAGCACCAGGGTATTGGGAGCATCACCCGCCAGATTATGCCAGTCAAATAAGGATAAAGGTGCCTGGCGAAATCGAATGACAATTTCGGTCAGGCGGCTTGGCAGTCTTTTACCAGAGCGAACATAAAAAGGCACACCCGCCCAACGCCAGTTATCAACGTATAAACGCGCAGCCAATAGAGTTTCGGTGACAGAATCGGGCGGAACGCCTGCTTCATCTTTATAACCCGGCACCCGTTTTCCTTCAATTGTACCGGAAACATACTGAGCTCTATAGGTATTTTGGATAGCGTCTTTCCCTTTCAAGGGGCGCAACGCTTTCAAAACTTTTACTTTCTCATCCCTCACGGCATCCGCATTGAATCCAACAGGCGCTTCCATTGCCGTCAAGGTTACCAGCTGCAAGAGGTGATTTTGAAACATATCGCGGATGACGCCAGCGTTATCATAATAACCCGCTCGTGTACCTACACCAACAGTTTCAGAAACGGTGATCTGAACATGATCAACGTAACGGCGATCCCAAAGGGGTTCAAAAATCGCATTGGCAAATCGAAATACAAGAATATTTTGAACGGTTTCTTTTCCTAAGTAGTGGTCAATGCGATATACTTGTTTTTCCGAAAAAACACGGTGAACAGCCTGTTCCAATACGGTGGCGGATTCGATATCCCTTCCATACGGTTTTTCGATCACAATTCTGGTCCAGCCATTTTCTCGTTTATTCAGGCCGCTTTTTCCCAATTGTTCCACAATGATAAGATACTCTTCCGGCGGTGTTGCAAGATACAATAACACATTTTGGATCCGATTGCTTTTGGTCAGCTCGTTTAGTTTCTGGTAACCTTGAAAATCCTCAAATGTGGTTTGAACATAATGAGTTCTGGCCAGCAAGCGTTCCATAATTTGTGGATCAATCGGCTTACTGCGCGCATGTTCTTCAATACCGGCTTGAAGTTTTTCACGAAGCACCTCATCGTTCCAATCTCTGCGGGCAAAACCAATCAGATGCAGTTTTTCGGGCAGTTTATCGGCTTTCATTAATTCATATAAAGCCGGGAGCAGTTTTCTTCGGGTTAAATCCCCGGTAACCCCAAAAATCACAATAGCAAGCGAAGCACTCTTGATTTCAGAATTATTCGGAACCATATCCATTAGTCCTTTGAATGGGTTCTATAGGGCGTCATACAATTGCTATCAATTTTACAACCTGGCGATTAAAATATATAGAGAAAATCATACAATTGTGGAAAGGATTATGAAAACACAAAATAATACCTCTTCTTCACAACAAACAACCATCTTGAGTGAATTTCCTCACCCCGGAATCCACCCCTTGATACAATCCCGCCGATCTTCCAGAGTTTACGATCCCAGTCGGTTGCTATCGTGGAAACAGATTTTTCTTTTACTCGAAGCGGCTCGATCAGCCCCATCGAGTGGTAATCGCCAGCCATGGGTGTATCTGGTTTTCGAACCTTCAAATCCAGAACAATTGGAAAAAGCACGTTCCTGCCTCAATCCCGATAATCAGATTTGGGCAAACCATGCACCGCTGTTGTTAATGGCAATCAGTCAGGATTTGCGCCCGGACGGTAAAGAAAACACAAAAGCATTGCACGACTTAGGCATGGCCAATCAGAATCTGTTGTTGCAAGCCACAGCAATGGGTTTAAATTGCCGGCCTATGGCTGGATTTGATGCTGATAAAGCACGGGAACTTTTCAACATCCCGCAAGGTTACACCCCACGGATTATGATTGCAGTGGGTTACCCCGGGAATCTGGAAGATTTACCAGGCGAGGTACAGGAAAAAGAGCGAAAAGAACGAACCAGAAAACCAATCAATCAATTTGCTTTTTATGGCGATTGGGAGCAGCCTCTTTTTGAGGAGTAATCCGGCAGGTTTCTCGTTGTATAATAGCATCACAAGGATGTGATGCTATTTTTTTATCTTTTGATCAATATCGAGAAAGGACTAATCATTCATGGTCACAATAGTTGCAGATACGACTTCCAGCATTCCAGTTGCCCAAGCCGAGGCATTGGGGATACCGTATATCCCGCAAATCATTGTTTTTGGTAATGAAACCTATCGTGATGACACCGAAATGGACAGCAAGACTTTTTTGAAGAGGTTGCGTGAGTCAACCACCTTGCCCAAAACAGCCGCTCCACCGCCGGCATTGTATCACCCCATTTATGAAAAATACACCCAGAATGGCAATACAATCATTGTCTTAACCCCTTCTGCTGATGTATCTGGAACCTACCGAAGCGCCGAAGTTGCTGCCGCAGAGTTTCCTGGACGGGATATTCGAATAGTGGATACACGTACCATTGGCTCGGGACTGGCCTCAATTGTTCTGGAAGCACATCGCTGGGCAAAAGAAGGACTGGATGCTGACACAATTATCGCCAAAGTCAAAGACATGAGCCAACGGGAAAGGGTCTATTTTGTGGTGGACACGCTTGAATATCTCTACAAAGGTGGGCGCATAGGTGGTGCAAAAATGCTGGTAGGAAGTCTTTTACAGGTAAAGCCCATTCTCCAATTCAAAAATGGTCGAACCGAACCTGTGGAGAGCCAGCGAACCAAACGGCGCGCCATGGCACGATTGAAAGAACTGGTTTACTCTGACTGTCCTCGCCACGATGGCGCCTTACTCACCATCATGCATGGCGACGCGGAGGAAGAAGCCGAAAGCTTGGCGGAAGAATTTAAGAACCAATTGGGAATCTCAACGGTTCGTATTTATGATCTGCCCCCTGCTATTCTTGTCCACGCTGGCCCTGGTGTCATTGCAGTCAGTTACTTCACTGAGGCAGCGTAAATTCTAATTTCAATAGGCCTTCTCCAGTATCTGAAAAAGTTCATCATCAGTCAATTCAATCGGGTTGGCTTTCATGCTGCTTGCCCGTTTGGCACCTTCAATGATACTCGCAAAATCACGTTTCTGAACGCCATAATCTCGTAAAGGAGGAATACCCAAATCCTTACATAACTCTTCTAACCACTCAACACCTTGCCAAACATCCGCTTCAGGATGCCCCACCAGCCAGCCTGCCAGTGTTTGAAATCGTCCCAACGCCGGGTGATTCGGATTACGCTCTTGCAAGGCTTGAAGATTTACACGACAGACCACTGGCAATAAACGCGCACAAATAGCGCCATGTGGAGCTTCAAACATCCCACCCAGGGGTGCGGCAAAACCATGTACCGCGCCTAAACCAGCATTAGCAAGAGCCAACCCGCCCATTAAACTACCAAATGCCATCTCCTCCCGTGCCAAAAGGTTATGCCCTTCGTAAAAAGCCGTTCGTAAGGAACGGGCAATTTTCCGAATTCCTCCCTCACAAAAAATGTCCGTAAAGGCATTTGCGCGGTTAGAAACATACGGTTCTATCACTTGAGTCAGGGCATCCATGCCGGTACTTGCCGTTACAGCCGGCGGAAGATCCAGCGTCAATGATGGATCAATCAAGGCTATAAAAGGGAGCATTTTAGGGCTGCGCAGGCTGACTTTGACTTTATATTCAGGCAGCGAAATCACTGCATTTCGGGTTACTTCGCTGCCGGTGCCAGCCGTGGTCGGAACGGCAATGACCGGCAACGGATTAACTGATAATGGTTTTCCATTTCCAACCACTTCGAGGTAATCCAAAGGGTCACCCGGGTTTACTGCCAAGGCAGCCACTGCCTTGGCACAATCTATTACACTTCCCCCACCAGTGGCAACAATTACCTCTGGCCGCTCTTCTTTGACCTGCTCAACCAGCTCAAGAATTCGGCTTAGAATAGGCTCACCCTGAAAAATCACCCTGCGAAACGAAATAGCAGCGTCGCTTAAGGATTGTTCCAGAGTTTGGTGAAACCTGCGCGGGCTGATTGAAATCCACAAAGCCCGACGACCTAATTCAGACGCTAAAGCGCCAAGACGCTCTGCGGAACCACTTCCAAACAAAATTCTCTGTGCCGTTTGAAAATCAAAAACAAACCTTTCGTTTACCACGCCCCCTCCTCAGGGAATATATTGGAATAGCGAACTCCCTGGCGCGGCTCCGCCATCATCTCTGCCACCGTTTCTCGCCACGCTTGATAGTGAGCGGTTTGGCGGTGTTTTTCCTGATCGGATTCGGTGTAATAAACCTCAACCAGCGTAAACCGGTTGGGGTCTTCTTTTTGTTGTAAAAAATCAAAGCGCGCAATGCCTTCTTCTTGAATGCTGTTACGTGCGTTCTCCAGGGTTGCTTGAATGAACGCCTCTCGAAATTCTGGTTTGATATGAATATGAACCAGAACAATGTGCATCATCATCCTCCGCAAAATGGTATGATTGGGATAATCAAATTATACCCACGCCCTGTCATTTCTTCATCAGGTTCAGTTTTTGTGTTCTAAAGTACCCATGTTCCAGGAAATTAAGATAGACACTCTTTATATAGATGAACATTTGTTGGTTGTAAACAAACCCGCCGGTTTACGTGTCATTCCTGATGGATATCAAAAACATTTGCCCGATTTGCATCACCTCTTGATGGAGAGATTTGGAAAATTGTGGGTTGTCCATCGTCTGGATCGAGAAACCAGTGGTGTAAACCTGTTTGCCCGAGATGCACACACCCACCGATTTCTTAACCAACAATTTCAAAATCGTCAGATTAAGAAAGTGTATCATTTGTTCGCTATCGGCCCTCCACTGACAAATACCGTTGAAATTAAGTTCCCTTTACGCATCAATGGAGATCGCGCTCATCGAACAGTTATTGATTTTCAAAAGGGAAAATCCGCTTCAACCCTTGTTCGGGTCATTCAACTGTTACCCAAAAATATACTTTTGATAGAGGCCGAACCCCAATCTGGCTATACGCATCAAATCCGCGCTCACATTTCCGCTGCGGGATACTGGTTGCTAAACGATCCGCTTTACTTTCCATGGAACAATCCCCCTTCTCATAAAGAGGCGCGGCCTCATTTACCGTCGCATTATCGTGAAATTTGCCAAGACCTTCCAGTTCGGCGAATTGCCTTACATAGTTACAAAATCGAGTTTTTTCATCCTGCATTGCAGCGCCCCCTCCAAGTTCTAGCCCCGTATCCTGAAGATTTCAAAATGACGCTACACCGATTAAAAAACGAGAGCGGAATTTAGTTCCGCTCTCGTTTTATTTTGTATCAATTCTGCTAAATGGGCTTATCTACATCCGGTACAGGCCGTTTGCTCTGCCAGATTGCCCAGATAAATCCAGCAAACAGGATAACCACAACTACGATCCCAACAAAGGAATTCAATTGGAAATTGACAATGATCGGCGCAGCCAGCAGAGATACCAGATTGACCACTTTAATCATCGGGTTCAATGCCGGGCCGGCAGTATCTTTCAACGGATCACCAACGGTATCCCCTACCACACCCGCCTTATGACGCTCGGAGCCTTTTCCGGTATTCTGCTCTAAATTGCGCGGCTCATCTTCAATGGCTTTTTTCGCATTATCCCAAGCGCCACCTGCGTTTGCCATAAAGACAGCCAATAGTTGACCACTTAAGATCACCCCAGCCAGGTAACCACCCAGCGCCTCCACTTGTAAAACCAGTCCAACCAGCAAGGGCATTGTTATCGAAATCACAGCGAGAGGAATCAGTTCCTTTTGAGCAGAACGGGTTGAAATGGAGACCACGCGGGCGTAATCGGGTTTGACCGTTCCCTCCATGATGCCCGGTACGCGGAACTGTTTGCGCACCTCTTCTACAATTTCACTGGCCGCTCGCGATACAGCCCGGATTGACAAAGAACTGAATAACCAGGGAAGCGCACCACCTAACAAGAAACCGATGAAAACGGTCGTATCCGATATGCGAATAGCCTCCATTACCCCGCTCTTCGCGCGGTTCACATCGGTAATATAAGAGGCAAACAGACTAACCGCAGCAATGACGGCTGAGGCAATTGCAATACCTTTGGTGATCGCCTTGGTAGTATTTCCAACCGCATCCAGGTCTGCCATGATCTGCCGGGCTTTTAACGTTTCGGGATCATTCATATCGTGCCAGGCCATTTCGGCAATGCCATTGGCGTTATCCGAAATCGGCCCATAGGAGTCCATCGCCACATTGTTTCCCGTATGGCTGAGCATCCCGATGCCAATCATCGCAACGGCGTACAAAACGAAATTCGCTCCATCTGCCTGATAGATCAATTTTGCCAGTGTAAATGAAATGGCAATCACGATCAACGCCCAAACGCTCGACTCCATCCCAACCGAAAGCCCCGAAAGTATAGTGGTGGCTGGGCCGGTGCGAGTAGATTTCACAATCTCTTGGACGGGAGCTTTGCGTGTTGCCGTAAAGTAGGAAGTCAGCGGATTGAAAGCTACTGCCAAACCAACGCCAATGGTGGTCAGTAAACCTAACCGCCAGTCACCTGCATACAAAATTGCCAGCAAAAACGAGAAGATCACAGTATTGATGCTGGAAACTTCGTAGGATCGGAACATGGCCTCTTCGGCATCATGCGCCCGTAAAAACTTAATTGGAAAACGCTCCCAAATCGGTACGGTAAAGGTACCGATGATGGAGCTAATCACCCCGATAGCACGAATGACCAGAGGATACACAATGTAATGGATTTGCCCGGTAGCCTGATAAAGCACTAACCCCAAAATGAGGGCTGAAACGATGGTTACCTCGTAGCTTTCGAAAATATCCGCCGCCATCCCGGCACAGTCACCAACATTGTCTCCCACCAAATCCGCCACAACAGCAGCATTACGAGGATCATCTTCAGGGATGTCCTTTTCAACTTTGCCGACCAGATCGGCTCCGACATCAGCAGCTTTGGTGTAAATACCACCACCAACCCGCATAAAAAGAGCAAGTAAAGTACCACCAAAACCAAACCCAAGTAAAGCATCGGGTGCTGCCCGACCAAAGACAATAAAGATTAATGTCCCCCCCATCAATCCCAAACCATCAGTTAGCATTCCGGTAATCGTGCCAGCGTAATACGCAATGGAAAGCGACTCATTAAAAGACCGCCGCGCAGCAGAAGCCGCCCGGACACTGGCTTGAATGGCCATTCGCATTCCCAATTGACCAACGATCAGTGAAAAAGTTGCCCCCATGATAAACGCAATGGTCCTCCCAAACGCCACAATCAACGTGACATTGGTTGCCCCAAGATGGCCAAACTCTTCCTGTGCCTCTAAACTGGGTTCCACAACGGCAACACTGAGGAACAAAGCAATCGTAAGAAGCGCAATTGCCGGCAAAATGGTTTTCAATTGCCGCTGAAGATAACCATCCGCACCTTGACGAATGGCCTCCCACACTTCCTGCATCTTTTCGGTACCTTTGTCTTTGGTTAACACATTGTTGCGCAGCAGCCAGGCATACAAAAGGCTAAGCAGTGCAACAACAAGTACACTGAGCACGGCTATCTGCTCGAACGGCGTTTGCAGGCCGTGCCTGGAAAGACCGAGAATATCCATATTGCCTCCAGGTTGATAAGGGAATTTGGGGGGATTAACCCATGAATGCGTCTGAATATCATCAAGACGCACTAAATCATTGTATAACAACTGGCGCAAATGTCAATCAAATTTAATCACCCGTTTTCAGGACAAATATTAGGATTCTTGGAGTAATAAAAAACCCATCAACTACTGAGTAGATTAAAGTTTGATTAGAATTTCAAAAACCTATTGAAATTCTTTTCGGTTTGTTATATAGTGTTATGCGGCTACTTACTGCCATAATTACTGAAACCACCAACTGCGGCGGGCGGGATAGGATATCCGCTCGTTTATTTGTCAGGGTGTTGTATGAGTAAGGATCCGGCAGCGGTTTGATCTGCGCCAGATAGCGCCGAGTAGTACAAGGTATTGATTTTCAATGTAAAAAAGTGTATTCTGAATAAATAGAATACACGAGCAGATAAAACCATGCTGGATAAACATAAAAAATTAGAAAGAATACTGAGATACTTTTCTCGAAAAAGGAAGTTTGTGAAACGTATGGACAATCCGCTGATTAACGTTATAGATGAAGAAGAAGACGAATATCCAGCCATTGCTCGTTTGATTGAGTTGGGCCGGCAAAAGTCCTACGTCACAATTGATGACATCCTTCACTTTTTCCCGGAAGCCGAACAGGATGTCGAACAATTAGAGGAAGCTTTTGCTGCCTTGATGAGCGCTGGTATTCCTTACATCGAGGATGAATCTCTCATCCCTGAACCAGCTGAAGACGAATTGGCGCTGGATGAGGAAATCGAAGAACCAGAGGAAGCAGCCAGCGAGATAGTCTTCGATGATTTACAAAACATTGATACCGACGACACAATCGGTTTGTACCTCAAGGAGGTCAGTCGAGTTCCGCTTCTAACCGCGGAAGAAGAAGTAGAACTGGCTCAACGAATTGAGCGTGGCCGATTGGCACGTGAGGAACTGGCTCGCGGGAATGTTGGCAGTCGCCGTCGTCACGAGTTGCGGAAGTTAATTGAAGACGGCTGGGCAGCACGTGAACATTTGATTACCGCAAATTCCCGCCTGGTTATCAGTGTTGCCAAGAAATATATGGGGCGGGGTGTTCCTTTCTTGGATTTGATTCAGGAAGGTAACATCGGTTTAATTCGCGCAACCAAAAAATTTGACTACCGCCGTGGTCACAAATTCAGCACTTACGCCACCTGGTGGATACGTCAGGCAGTAACTCGCGCCATCGCTGACCAAGGCCGCACTATTCGCGTCCCGGTGCACATGGGTGATCAAATTAATAAACTCCTGCGTATTCAACACCAACTGACTCAGCGGCTTGGTAGAGAGCCCTCCGTGGATGAACTGGCTATTGCACTGGATGTTCCCCCTAAAAAGGTGGAGAACATGATTCAAGTAGCTCGTCGGCCGCTTTCACTGGAAACCCCAACCGATGATGAGGAAGACTCTGTGCTGGGTGATTTTATTGAAGATGACGAAGCGCCACCACCCGATGACACTGCCACCTACAATTTATTGCGGGAGCATCTTGAGGAGGTATTGAACACACTTCCACCACGTGAAGTGCGCATTCTTCAACTTCGCTATGGTTTGCTGGATGGACAAGCATACACCCTGGAGGAAGTTGGCCGAAAGATGGGTGTAACCCGTGAACGAGTCAGACAAATTGAGGCACAAGCCCTCAGCCGGCTACGCCACCCAACCATCCGACGCAAATTGCGCGATTATTTGGGTGAGTAACCCCCTTCCAAATTTTACATAAGAGGAGCCGCGCGGATTTCCCGATGCGGTTCCTTTTTTACCTCGTCTTTCAAATGACTTGCAGAATCCTAAAACTTGGGGCATACTAACCATTGGGAGGTGGCTTATGGCTAAAATTCCATTACGTGCATATAACCGTGAAATTGAAGCGATGATTGATCGCGGCGAGTCCTCTGCCGCAATTGCTCATTGCCGTCATATTCTCAAATATTACCCAAAACACATAGACACCTACCGCCTCCTTGGAAAAGCCTTTCTTGAATCTCAGCGGTATGCTGAAGCCGCCGACGTGCTCCAGCGCATCCTTTCAGCCGTGCCGGATGATTTCATTTCGCAAATTGGGATGAGCATTATCCGTGAGGACGAAGGCAACCTGGATGCCGCCATCTGGCACATGGAAAGAGCCTTTGAAGCCCAACCTTCCAATACAGCGGTTCAAGATGAACTCCGCCGTCTATACGGCAGACGAGATGGTGTCGAACCCCCAAAAATTCGACTGACCCGCGGTGCGTTGGTTCGCATGTATGCACGGGGAGAGTTATACCAGCAAGCCATTGCAGAAATCCGTGCCGCGCTTGCAGAAGACCCATTGCGCGTTGATCTGGAAGTCATTTTAGCCCGCATGTACTTCCTCTCTGGCCAAACTGTGGCAGCCATCGAGGTTTGCAGTCGGCTGATCTCTAAACTTCCCTATTGTTTTGAAGCTAATCGCATCCTGGCTGAGACACTTCCTCAAACATCCCGGGCAGAAGATGCAAAAATTTATCAACAGCGTGTCTTCGCCATGGATCCTTATCTGGCTTACCTGCCTCCCAATGCAATCAGCAGCCTGGATGTACCTGACAATGCCGTAACACTTGACCGATTAGAAATTGAAACTATCGAAGAAGAAGCTGCTCTGCCGGAGTGGGCACAAACCGCCGGTGTAAATTTCAACGACGAAGAAGAAGAGTCACTTCCGGACTGGTTTAGCGAAATCAAACCTTCTGCTGAAATGGAAGAAACCACACCAGATCTTTCAACCACTCCTGAAACTCCAGCGCCTTTCCAGGAAATCTCCTCCCCAATTTTTGAATCCCAAATTCCAGAAGCCTCTGAAGAAGAAACCATTCCCGATTGGATGAAGGAAGCTGGTTGGACTCCAACAGAAAAGGTGGATGAATCTGTTCAGGCCGGTTTCAATCTTCCTGAAGAAGATTTAGAAATTGGCGAAATTCCGGAATGGCTGCAAGAAATCGCACCAGAGGAAACAGCGGTTGAGGAGCAAGAAACAGAAGAAGATTTGGGGTGGTTAGAGCAAATTCTCCCCTCGCAAGAAGAAAACCTTCTCGAAAAAGAAGCGGGGATTTCCCTTCACGAAGAAGTTCAATCCACTGAAGAAGCCGCCAGCCCACTTGAGGAATCCCTCGAAAGCAATGAAACGGATTTGCCCCCCTATTCGCAATTTACCTCGGAAGAAGAGATCCATGGAGAAGATACCCGGATTGAAGAAAATTTTGAAACAATACCCGATTGGCTGAAAGAACTCGGCACATTTCAACAGTCCGAAAACGAAACCGAAGAATTCACCGGTGAAGCACCCCACATTGAGGAAAACCCATTGGAATCTTTGGAGGTACAATCCTCCTCACCTCAACCGGATGAGCCATCATCTCAAGCGGCACCTGAATTAGAAGACTTGGATGCTACCATGGCGTGGTTGGAAAGCCTTGCAGCTCGTCAGGGAGCTGATGAAGCCACATTGTTGACCCCACCTGAAGAACGTCAAGATACCCCGCCGGATTGGATTCAATCACTGGTTGAAGAATCACCAGAAACTTCCGCTTTTGATCACAAAGAGGAAGAGGTCACTCCCACGGATCAAACCACTCCGGAGATAATTCAAACCATCTTTCCTGAACCGGATTTGGTGGAAAAGGAAGAAGAAATTACCGAGGAGACTCACCATGGTGAAGAGGGTGAAGTGGGTAAAGCCATCGAGGATAACCTAATTGAACAAGCCGTCTCCGATCAAACACCTGAACCGTTACCCGATTGGCTGATGGAGTCCATGCAGGAAGAAGAAACCTCCTTTGAAACTTCATCGGAGATCATAAAGCCCCTTTTGCCAGTGGAAGATGGAGAACAATCTCCTTCCTCAGATACGGAAGAATTAGCAGAAGATGACACCTTTGCTTGGTTAGAAAGTCTTGCCGCAAAACAAGGAGCAGCAGAAGAAACCCTTTTGACAAAACCTGAAGAGCGTCAGGAAGATCTCCCAAAATGGGTTAGAGAAGAATTGCACACGGAAATCACAGAAGAATCTGTGACAGAGACCTCCTCTGAAACAGAAACCGACCTGCCATCCTTTGAGATTGAAGAAAAAGAAGCCGAAACGGTTGAAGATACCCAACCAGTTCACCTCAAAGCAGTCTCTCCTTCAACCCCGCAACCGATCAATGAACCAGTGGATGAGTTGCCCCAAGAAACACCAATTACGGAAATTGAGGAAGAAGTGCCTTCTTGGTTAAAAGATTTAGAGGAGGCGGAAACCGAATCCGAACAACCTCCAGTGCCCTCGGATTGGGTACCGGAATTTCAATCTCCAGGTGCTGAAACACTGCCCACTGAAAAGGAGCAACCTCAACCATCATCCCCCACCCTTCAATCCAGCAACCCGGCAGAGATATTAGTCATTGCCCAAACAGCCCTTCAAGCTCACGAGCTTGAGAAAGCATTGCAGGCTTATAATCAATTGATCAAGGATGGGCAGTATTTGGAAGAAACCATCCATGATCTTAGAGACGCTCTTTACCGATATCCGATAGATATCACCATCTGGCAGGCACTGGGTGACGCTTATTTACGCAGCAACCGCTTGCAAGAAGCCCTTGAGGCCTACACCAAAGCAGAGGAATTGCTGCGATAAGAAAATAACCCATTGGAGGACATTGTGGAACGCACTTTCGTACTTGCAAAACCCGATGCCGTGCAAAGGGGCTTGGTTGGAGAGATTATCAAGCGTCTTGAACAGCGCGGGTTAAAACTAGTTGCTGCAAAATTTTTACGGGTTCCCACCGATCTGGCAGAGCAACATTATGCCATTCATAAAGGAAAACCTTTTTATGAAGGCTTAATCCGCTATATTTGTTCTGCACCGGTTATGGCCATGGTGTGGGAAGGCCCACAGGCGGTCACCGCTGTTCGTCAAACGATGGGAGCAACCCGCCCAACCGAAGCAGCACCTGGTACTATTCGCCATGATTTTGGCCTTGAGGTAGGCAGAAACCTAACCCATGCTTCAGACAGCCCTGAAAATGCCCAGGCTGAAATTGCGCTTTGGTTTAACCCAAATGAACTTGTTGAGTGGAAACAAAGCAATGAGGAGTGGATCAGCGGCAGTAATTAAGCATGGTATGCTATTTTTATTCAAGCGATGAGGGCGCTGGTTAATAATCAAACCGCCAGAATCAGCCGATTGCCTCTGACGATGCCAAATAATCGTCAGAGGTTTTTTCGTTCAATTCGAACATATAGCCAACCGTTGGGATGCTCGATGATTATTACTTACGAGCAATTTTGATCCCTTTAGCAAAAAAATGATCATCCTGAACAAATGGAATTGATCCAAAATGCCTTTCATCCCCTCTCAATTCTGGTCAATACTTTCGAAATACATCTATCATAATTCAAAGACAAGGTCCAATTGAGAGATGGGACAAATTTATGGCTCCACACCTCCAAAAGCACCTTTTTTCTTGACGGGAAAGAGAGAGTGTGATAATATTTGCCCGTTCGGGGGGCGTGGTGTAGTGGTTAACATGCGGCCCTGTCAAGGCCGAGACCGCGGGTTCGAATCCCGTCGCTCCCGCCACGAATACCCTAAAAAGGCCGCTTAGCGGCTTTTTTGTTTTCCCTACGGATCAGATCAGGAAGCATTGCTTTTTTCAGGAGAATCCTCCCAATGACCCTTGAATCAACTTCAAAAACACCTGAAAAACGCACCCGCGCCATTCAATTCATTCTGTTGTTCGGTCTCGTCAGTGCATTAGGTGATATTACCTACGAAACTGGACGTGGAGTGAGTGGAGCTTATCTCGCATTTCTTGGAGCAAGCGCAACTTCAGTTGGATTGGTTTCAGGTTTAGGAGAATTTCTGGGTTATGGTTTGAGATTGGTCTCCGGTTATCTTGCTTCACGTACTCGGGCGTACTGGTTTGCAACCTTTCTGGGGTATGGTCTTCTGATCAGTATTCCTTTTCTTGCATACACGAATCGGTGGGAAATCGCTGCCATTTTCCTTATTCTCGAACGGATCGGGAAAGCAATCCGGTCGCCAGCCAAAGATACCATGCTCTCTCATGCCAGTTATCAGGTGGGACGCGGCTGGGGTTTTGGTATTCACGAAGCACTGGATCAGGTTGGGGCTTTCCTGGGTCCGTTAATTTTTGCGGTTGTTTTTGCACAGCGACAAAGTTATCGGGATGGGTTCAGCATCCTTTGGATTCCCGCCTTGCTTACTTTGCTTGTCTTGCTCCTGGCAAGATTGCGTGTTCCCAAACCCGAAGAATTAGAGGTAACCGCCTCACAAACGTCGAAGACTGCTCGTATTCAAAATTCCACCCTGCCTCAGATTTTTTGGTTTTATTCCGCTTTCACCTTTCTAAGCGTAGCGGGATTTGCTAACTTCCAAATTATCTCCTATCACTGGGCCACCCAAAGTGTAGTACCCGCTGCCCAAATTGCCCTTTTTTACGCTATAGCAATGGGGGTTGATGCCCTTGCAGCTCTGATTATCGGCAAGACTTACGACAAAATCGGATTAACTTCCCTGGCTATCGTGCCTGTCATTTCTCTGCCGCTACCATTTTTGGCGTTTTCCACTTCATATGTCTTAAGCATATTTGCGGCTGTTGTTTGGGGAGTTATTATGGCGGTCCACGAAACGATTATGAGGGCTGCCATTGCCGACCTTGTTCCGGGCGGTAAACGAGCCTTTGCTTATGGAATTTTCAACACACTTTACGGTGCAGCATGGTTTGTCAGCGGGGTCTTGATGGGTTATTTATACGACCAGAGTCGGTTAGGGTTATTTGTTGCGATCATTAGCCTAGAAATTCTTGCCCTCTTGACTTTTCCATTTATCTTGAAATACCGTTCCCGAAAACCATAAACCACCCCCAAAAATTGCTGACAAAACGCCTTCGTTTTAATTTTTCGAAGGCGTTTTGTTATTCTTTAGAGGGAATTTTTAGAAGAAAACTTTGGCAACTTTTAACGCTTTTTGCTTCCAGGGGACACGGTGGGTAACTCCCCCTTCCCCTTCTTTGAAGGTGTCTTTGTTCGCCAGGTACCAACGATAATTTCGCAGCAATGCCTCTTTATTGGAGTACTTCGGTTGGAAACTCAAGATTTTTTGAGCCTTTTCAATGGACACAAAGGAATCCTTTGAGGCTGTCTCATAAATCCATGGGTACAAAGGAGATAATTTCAACAACTCCAAAATCTTCAGCGCCACCACCACTGGACCGGCAGGGAAAGGAATAATCCGTTTACCAAAGCCAGCTTCATCCAACACAGCTTGATAATCCTCCTTCATAGTGGTAAATTCAGCTGCACCGATATTAAAAGTGTCGTTAACCTGTTCCTCTTCCAGCGTCATGCACGCGTAAATAGCATCACACAGGTCTTCCACATCAAGCAACTGGTAACGATTATTTCCCGATCCAATCATGGGAAAATTTTTACCTTCGCTTGCCCATTCATAAAAGATGGCAAAAACACCCAGACGCTCCGGCCCGATGAAAGACTTGGGACGTAAGATCGGCACACACATGCCCTTTTCGCGGTATTCCAGACAAATTTCTTCAGCCTGAATCTTGGCTTTTCCATAAGGTCCAACTCCAATGAGCGGATCGGTTTCAAACAATGGATGATGATCCGGCACGCCATAAACCGCTGTACTGGAAATGTGAATAAACCGCTTAACACCATATTCCAGGGCTTGCTGAAGAACAATGCGGGTTCCCTCCACATCTGTGGAGTAAATCTCTTCAGGAGTATAAAGAGGCAACGCAGCAGCCGTATGAATAACCACATCTGCCCCTGCCATACTCTTTCGTACATCTTCTGGGTTGCGAATATCCCCTCTTAAGAAAGATATTTTATCCCTTTCGGGATAGGTAAAATCAACCAGATCAATCCCCGCAATATCGGTATAACCGCGTTCAAGCAAATAACGTACCAAATTAATGCTCAAAAAACCGCTGATTCCCGTGATGTAAACCTTCATGCACAACTCCTTTAGAGCATATTTTCATTTTTACAAACAACATTTTACCAGAAATCGGACTGTCCTTTTTTGATAAAAACTCTTTTCGGATTAGATGACATTTGTAATTGAATGATATTGCCATAAATCACTTGAACGCTCCGGTGTGCGTGCTAATATTACATTCAACATTTTGAATGTAATTTAGCGACAAAATCCGGATTTAGTGCGTTGTAAAAGTGTTCAAATTCAAAAATCTTAGATCACGAGGAGTATCGGAATGGACGATAAAGAAATCCTTCAAAAAGCACTTGAATTTCACGGACATCGTTGTTGGGCTAGCGTTGCTGGGGTACGGGTTGGTTTAGCAGCTCTGAATAAGCTCCGTGTTCGTCGTTCTGGTGGAACCGAATTATTCGGTATCGTTGAAACTGGTGAAGAACATGGCGGAATGTGCTTTGGAGATGGGGTTCAGTACACAACAGGATGCACATTCGGTAAAGGGAATATCCAAAAACAACCTTATGGAAAACTGGCTTTTACCCTGATCGAAAAAGAAACAAATCGTGCAGTTCGAGTAGTGTTCACCAGCGCATTACAAAAACAAATTGCTACCTCTGCATTTATGCAAAAACGAGCAGCCGGAATACCCCCAATGAAATTCCTTTGGAGGAACAAATGGAACTGGTTAATTTGGTCTGGAATGCACCGGAGGAGCAAATCCTGAAAATCGGTGAGATATTCGAGTATCCAGGTACTTGGCTGCCTGAAGTGATGGGCTTTCGCCCTTGTGATTCGTGTGGTGAATTAACTGCACTTGCTTACTTAAGAGTCGATGGCAATCGCCATGTGTGCATTCCCTGCTCAGGATACGGCAGATAGCCTCATGTCACTTCAAATCTACTTAATCAGTGCGATTCTGGTATTTGTTTTTTCAGGATTGCTTGCCATGGCCGGGCTGGGCGCGGCCTTTCTCTTTGTTCCCCTTTTCTATTACCTGGGAGTTCCTCTTGAACAGGCAACTTCCACAGCCCTGCTCTTAAATGTAGTCAGCCTGCTTTTTGCCACAATAAATTACTGGCGTAATGGTCTGGTTAATCTGAAAATTGGATTACCCATTATGATCACAGCCGTTTTTGTTGCTCCATTTGGAGCCCGTCTGACTTCAATCACAAACAAAACCGTTTTACTTGCTTTATTTGCGGGTTTCTTGATTTTTGCCGGCTCAATGATGCTTTTTTATCGTCCGCCCCATTCCACCAATCTCCAAACTTCCAAAACTCTTGTGTTCTTGGGCTCATTGACCGGCGGGATTGCCGGTTTTTTGGGCGGATTATTAGGGGTAGGCGGGGGCAATTTTGTTTTGCCTTTTTTGAATTGGATCGGACTGGAAGCAAAAATTGCCTCTGCAACCACCGCATTAGTGGTTGTTGCCTCTTCATTCTCAGGATTTTTGGGCCACGCCACGCTGCAAAATATCAACCCGGTTTTTATCAGCCTGACAGCCATCACTGCCGCTGGCGGCTCTATCCTGGGGTCCTATCTGATGAAAACCCGGCTCAGTAATACACAACTCAAAAAAATAATCGGGATAATCCTGTGGATGGTTGCTATAAAAATCATCGTAGACTTACTCTGAGGAGGATTACATGGAAACTACAATTTGGATCGTGGTCGGGCTTGCCGTTCTATCCCTGCTAAGTGGAATGTTGGGGCTAGGGGTGGCTTTTGCCGCCTCACCGTTCTTATCTTTTTTTATGAGTGATTTTGTTCACCAGGTCCAACCCCTGACTCTCTTGTTGAATGGATTAACCGCATTGTTTGCGACCCTTGGTTTCGCCAGAAGTGGTTTTGTCGATTGGAAAAAAGCCATCACACTTGCTGTGGTAACCACTCTTTCTGCACCGGTTGGTTCTTTGTTGGCGCAAATCATCCCACAGACAATTATTTTGATCATTTATTTTGCGGCGGTCACATTTTTGGCCTATACACTGTTTCGACCGATTAAAAATCAACAACAGAGCAGTGAGAATTTCAAGCTTGCCTTGTTATTGGCGATTCCAATTTCCATATTAGCAGGCTTTTTAGGAGTGGGGCCGGGTTTTCTTTTGATGCCAACCCTGATAATTGTCGGTTTTGAACCCAAAAAAGCGGCGGGCATCAATGCCTTCGCTGTAACACCCCCTTCGTTTTCCGCCCTGATTCCTCATCTAGCGAATGCGAGCTGGGATTTGAACTTAACCCTCACATTACTGGTAGTTGGAACAGTTTTTGCCTTCACGGGAGCCAGAATCACCAGCCGTTTTGTTCCCCCAGCAAGGCTTAAACAAATATTCGGCATGGTAATCGTCATTATGACGGCTTACAAATTATTTACGCTGCTGGCTTGAGATTTCTTCCATCAAAGGGATTGCTGATTTCGATAAGTCAGCAGGGATGAAAGAAGAATTACAAAGAAGTATATGCTGACTAGCAGGGTTGCAATTGCAATTCCCTTAGAATGCAAGCTCATCAGAACCCAAGATACGAGGGCTCCCACGAGCGGAATTGCGATACAGGTTGCTGTTAACACCTTTTTCTGAACCCTACGAAGAAGCCAGCAAGCCACACAGCCAATCGCCCATAAGGTTACTATCACGTAAAACATAGCGCCCTCCACCAGTACTGGTCTGAGGAAAATCTTTACTGTACCATATTTTTGAAATACAGTACCATATTTATTATACAAAAGTTGCGCGCTCATGAATAGTACCCAATTTCACATATCCAACAAAATGGATGTGCCCAATTAAAACCAAAATTGGGTGCCTCACATTCCTTGAGGAACCCAATTTTGGTGTTTATCTTAATTTTATACCCTTAAGCCACGCCGGTCTCGCGGATATCTATGATCCTTTCAACAATTGGAGAAACCACTTTTTTCAGATCTTCCAGCTTAACCCCATTGACCTTGATCGTTACGATTTGAGTTTCAACCCTTTCGCCAAGCATGGTTCCCAAACCGACCACATTGCCGCCCAAATTATAAATCGCACCAGAAAGCTGATGAAGCTTACCGGGTTGATCCAACAGTTCCACCGTTAACCGAACTCCCGATTTTCTTGCCCCAAGCATTTCCAACAGGATATTGAACAGGTCTGTCTCGGTGATGATACCAACCAGACTATCACCGCGCATGACCGGAAGCCCGCCGATTTTGTTATCCGCCATGATCCGAGCTGCTTCTTCGATGGGACAGTCTTCCTGGGTAACGATTACATTTTTAGTCATCACCCGTTCAACCGTAATCTTGCTGAGCAGATAATTGATTTCCCACACGCTTAAAGTAGTTGCTTCAGAAGGTTGAGCATTCATCAAATCCGTGTTCGTGACAATACCAATTAACTTCCCGCGTTTATCCACAACCGGGTAACGGCGCACTTTATCTTTGCGCATCCTCGCCAGAGCATCCTGAACAGGCACATCCGGCTCAATCGTTAATACTGGGGTTGACATTCGCTCTCCGACCAACATGGGACCAATTCTCCTTCGTATTTAAAATTCAACATCATTATTCTATCAAATAGTGAGGATTGTGCGCATCTCTTTATTCTCTCAAATCATGCTTCTTCGGGTTCCAATCGGTACGGGTCAACATCCGGTATCCCTGGTTTGACAAACCTGCGAATCGGCATGTACAGTAACGCACCAAGCACAATGAAGGCCAGCGCCAGCCAAAGGGAATTGAGCCCTTCTTCCACCAGTTGACTGTAAATAGCCAGAAAAATCACCATTGAAGGTCCCAGCGTTGCCAGAAAGAGCCCAATGAATCCACCCGGTATTTTTTTTCGAGGTATATCCGGTCTTGAAAAGCGCAATTTCCATAAAGCCAGAAATTGCACAAATAATACCATCATATTCAGAAAGACATCCACAACCACCAGGAATGCAAACGGTTGCAGTGAAAAGATGGAATAAATCACACCACAAAGTAGAATTGAGACATACGGAGTTCCGTATTTTGGATGAACTTTTGTTAGAAAAGTTGGCATCATTCCATCTTCCGCCATCGCAAATGGAACTCTGGTTCCGCCCAAACCATTCCCTATGAACAATCCAATCATGCTCAAAATTGCCGAAATTGTGACCAATAATCCCAAAATACTGGCAAGCGGACTATTTCTGACACCCGTTACTTTATCGGCAATTGCGTGGGCAATATCGGGAAACTCCCATCCCACCGAAGCACGTGGATCTACTCCCCATTCAACCAGTCTATTTTCATCAATCCCATATTCCGCCATAAGCGCGCCGATACCCGCCCCGACCTCCGGTTCTTCCTGCCCCCATAAATGATACTTCCCATCCTCACCAGCCCCACCGAATAAACCTGCAGTAACCGGCAGAGAATATGTGGCAATAGCCGCAATTAAGACAAGCGCCATGGCTATCGGATAAGTTCGTTTTGGATTGACGATCTCATCACCTGCCGCAGTAGGAAGTTCCCATCCCATAAAATTCCACATCACCACAAAAAGTCCTACGCTGAGGGCACCGGTAATGGTTTCTCCTTCCGGTAGTAGTGGGATCGAAAGCGTTGTTCCACCTCTGATCCATTGATATATTCCCAAGCCAGACATTAGGATCAAGGGGATAATCATGATTACCCCCAACCCATTTGCCGTCATGCCTGCAAGTCTTGCTCCTCGAATGTTCAATCCGGTTATGATCCAAATCAGAACCAGTGCAACCAGCCATGATAAAACCCACGCCGGTATATCCATGCCATTAATTACCGTACCGGTACGAAGCATGGGAATAAAATAACCCAGATAATAAGCCGCTAAAACTGGATAAATCGCCACATCCACCCAGGAAACCACCCAATTCATCCATCCAGCCATAAAGCCGGCAAAAGGACCAAATGCCTGTTTTACCCAATGATAATACCCTCCCTCGACCGGCATCATCGAGGTCATCTCACGTACCATTAACATGTTAGGAATGCTGAAAATTAACGGAGTCAGGACTATCAAAATCAATGCCATGCCAGGACCGGATAATCCGACCAAAGGCTCAATTCCGAATGCGCCCCCACATACCGTAAAGTAAATTAAACCAAATAAAGGCAAGAGAGTTAATTCTCGTTTCAATTTACGGGCTTCTCGCTGGATACTTTCCCCTTTGTTGTGGACAATCGCCATCACAACCTCCTTAAGGCAGAAATAATAAGGGAAATTTTATAGGAAAATTTCAAAATTCGTGTTGATTAACCCCCGCCAATTTACTATTACACCTCAGGCAGATTCAAGTTCAGCACCACATAATTTGCAAAAATGGGCGTCTTGATCATGTCCATGATGATTACAATTGGGGCAAACCCGATTTAATCGCTGGCGGCGTTGTTTTTCTTTTCCCAATTCGATTGTAACAATCCCCGAAGGCACTGCGATAAGACCATAACCCAGAATCATCAAAAAAGCAGCCAGCGTTTGACCCAATGGGGTTAGAGGGGTAATATCTCCATATCCAACGGTTGTAACGGTAACAATTGCCCAATAAACACTTCGCGGAATGCTGGTATAGCCAGCCTGAGGTCCTTCGATTAGATACATTAATGAACCCACGATCAATACAATCGCTAAGACTGTTGTGAGAAAGACTAAAATCCTCCGCCAACTGGCTTGAAAGGCGCTCCGCAAGACTTCTAATTCTTCGACATATTCCACCAATTTCAAAATCCGAAAAATACGCAACACCCGCAAAACTCGAATCACGATCAAGAAACGGCTTTCGGGAAAAATAAGACTGACATAAGTGGGTAATATTGCCAGTAAATCAATCAAACCGTAAAAACTACGCGCATAGTATATCGAATTGGGAGAACTGTAAAGCCGGAGAAGATATTCAATTGTGAATAAAATGGTAAATAACCATTCCAGTATAAACAAGTAATAACCATACCTCGCCGATATGTCCGCCATACTATCGGCCATCACCGCAACCGTACTGAATATAATCAGGAGGATCAGAATAACATCAAATGCCCGTCCCTCCCAGGTATCATGCTCAAAAATGATCTGATACAACCTTTTTTGCAAGGAGTTCCTTTTGTTCATCATTATCTCTTAAAACCGCGTTCGCTGATTTAATGGCTTATAATACCATTTCGTTGGTTACAAGATAAGCCAATTCGGTGATTTGATGAACCTCGAAAAAGGCAAAATTCTCATTCACTTCTTTTTCATCAACATTATTCTGGTTGTTGGTACTATAGGCTGCAATTTAAATGGTCTTGATCCATCTTTTCAAACAGAACCGACAATCGAATTCAACTGCATACCATCACCTCAAGAAAATCAAACCGCTACCGTGATTTCGGTCATTGACGGCGATACAATTAAGATCAAAATGAATAATCAAAATGTGAGTGTAAGATACATTGGAATCAATGCACCCGAATTCGATTCTGACGAAAGACGACTGGCTGAGGAAGCCATGCAATACAATGCCGAACTGGTAAATAATCAAACCGTTACGCTTTATTGGGATATTTCCGACACAGACCGTTTTGGCAGATTGCTGCGCTACGTATTCGTTGGTGAAATTTTCGTAAATTACGAATTGGTTCGCTTGGGATTTGCCCGCCAAAGGGATTACCCGCCGGACAGTGCCTGCAAAGACCTTTTTATCAAAGCTCAGGAAGAAGCCATTGCTATGCGCCGCGGTATTTGGAAGTCACACTAGGAAACTCTATTCATGACTGAAATTTTGAAATTAGATCCCCTCCACCCCGATCCGGCTATCATCCACAAAGCCGCCCAAATCATTCATACAGGCGGATTGGTGGCTTTTCCAACAGAAACTGTTTACGGATTAGGCGCAAATGCTTTGGATAGCCATGCTGTCCAACGCATCTTTTTAGCAAAAGGACGGCCGGCTAATGATCCCTTGATTGTCCACATTCAAAACAAAGACTGGCTGGAAAGCATAGTTCGGAATTTCCCACCCCAAACCGAAGCACTTGTGAACCACTTTTGGCCAGGTCCGTTGACACTCATCTTTCCGCGAAAGGAGATCATTCCGCCGAATGTAACTGCCGGCGGAGAAAATGTTGCTGTGAGGGCACCGTCTCATCCGGTTGCTCAGGCTTTACTGGCAGCATGCGGGGTGCCAATCGCTGCCCCCTCAGCCAATCGCTTCGGTCATACCAGTCCAACTCAGGCCAAGCACGTTTTAGAGGATCTTGGCGGACGAATTGATCTTGTGCTGGATGGTGGAGATTGCTCTATTGGTCTTGAATCTACGGTTCTCGACCTGACTCAGAACCCGCCAGTTATTCTGAGACCGGGCGGTATCCCTCGCGAAGAAATCGAGCGGATAATCGGCAAAGTTCTCCTTGCAACGAAATCCCCCGAAATGGAAGAAGTGCTCCCTTCACCAGGTTTATTGCAACGACACTACTCGCCCAATTCAACTCTGATTCTTGTTGAAAACACCTCAGGGAACCGCGCAAGCGCCATAAAAGTAATGCTGGACTTTGTATTGAAAGCACAAAAAGAAGTACAAAAACCTATTGGTATTCTCACAGTCAATGAAGAAACTCACCATTACGAATCCTTCCACCAACTGGAGGTAATTTCGCTGGGTTCCGTAAATAACCTTCAAGAAATTGGACGGAATTTATTTGCCGGTTTGCGTACACTTGAACAGGCGGGAGTTGAGGTCATCCTAACGACCGACTTTGGTGAGGAAGGATTAGGACTCGCTATACGAGATCGCCTTCGCAGAGCAGCCAGCCAGATCATTCGAATCTAGTTTTCCTGAGGGTAACGCAAAACAAGACCGGTTGTCCAGGCCAGTCCTGTTTTGCTGAAGGAGGAAAAAATTTTTTCTCTGGATGATGTTTCAATCAAAGGATAATCCTCCAATCTTGATTTTGCATCGGTCATTATTCCAATTTTGCCCCCTCCAAAGGAAGGGTTTTTAAATAGACAATCGGCCAGTAAATTTCTGGCCGATTGTCCTTTTCATTTATAGGCTAAGGCCGGTCAATTTCAAAGCGGGGTGAAGTCCATGTTTCCCAATGAGCAGGGTTATTGGCATCACCAAGTGCTTTGAGGACGGAAATCTTGACATAGTAGATACCATCCGGCACTTCAAACACACTGGAACCGGCATAGGTAAATCCATCAAAGGGGAAGGCAAAGAAACCAGCAGCAGAACTATTTCGCGGCAGGTACGATTCGTCATAAGCATTGTACCAGAAGCGGTCTGGGCCTTTTTCCATGTCCTGATAGACTTCCATCTTGAATTTACGAGAATGATGGTCAAAATGAACCAGGAAGTAGGGAATATCATCCCCCTCCATGGAGAACCACCACTCTAAATCATCAAGATAGTAAAAATTACCAGCTATCAACGCCGATAGCCACGGGAAGCCATATTGTGTAGGCGCCAACACTTGAATGGACTGGTAATCGCCGATAAAACCGGCATATGGTACACGGTTGACTTGACCATCCTCAGAGGTTACGACAATATACCCACCATATTGTCCTTTCAATGGAGCAACCGGCGGGGTTATGGTGACGTTCACCCGTACTTTGCTCTTCGGTGCAACTTTTACCTCGTTTGCGCTGAACACAACTGAGGCAAAATTGGCATTAAATGATGGGCTAAAGGTGCTTCCATGCGTACCCAACGCCGGCTGATGCGACAGGCTAAAGGTGATCGTAGAAGTTCCTTCATTAGCAATGGTAATCGTCCTCACAGCAGGTCCAGTTTCGCTTTCACCCAAAGCTAATTTCGAGGGCTCAACCTTCACGGTTGAAAGAATGGCCTGAGGAATATCCAACATACCCGCACCCTGGCGGTGAACATTATCAAGGAAACCCAAACCGGGATTACCCCACCATAGCGCTGGATTTGCCGTGTTCTGGAAAATTGTCCTTACGACACCAGCCGGTAGATTGGGGCGCGCCTGCAAAAGGAGTGCGGCTGCGCCGGCCACATGGGGAGATGCCATCGAGGTTCCGCTCAAAGTTGCATATCCACCTTGCTCAAGAGGGAAGGTGGAGTAAATCAACCCGCCAGGTGCGCCGATATCCGGTTTCACGTTCAAGTCAGGAGAAAGACCGTACGAACTGAAAGAAGAAATCAAACCACCGGTTGGATTGGGGAAGGAACCTTCTTGATCGGTCCATGTCATGGAAACATCTCCGCTCGCAAGCCGTGAATCAATGAGAGCACCTTCCGTATCAGAAATTGTAACCACCGGAATGGTTATAGCGGGTGTCCCCGCCACAGTTGCACTGAATCTTCCTGGAACATTGTTATAAATGACCACTCCAATCGCACCAGCATTCATTGCATTCAACGACTTCGCGTGGAAAGTACAAGTACCTCGCCGGATCAGCGCAATTTTGCCATCCAGGCTACCGGCAGGGAGAGCAGTACAAGCATCTGCTGTTGACGTGATGCTACCGGTGCGTGCCATTGGGAACGTGCCAGAGGTCGGCGGTTCAGGTGCTGATGAGGCGACCCCATAGCCAATCGGTGTATCATCCGGGCTGATTAGGAACAGTTTCAGAAAGATGTCAGTGTTATCGAACGATGCCACCCCAATCACCTGATTGCCCAAACCCGGAGCGCCTGCGGAATACACACCACTGGCGCCACTGTTGCCAATCGAAGCCACCACAACCATTCCCCGCTTGACCAAACGATCTGCAGCCTGAGCAGTAGGATATTGCGGCCACTGGAATGCAGAACCAATGCTCATATTCAGAACCTGCATCCCATCATCGAGAGCGCGTTCCATCGCCATCAACATGATATCAGCTGTTGTGGATCCTTCACAGCCAAACACCCGGTAAGCACCAAACATCACATCCGGAGCAACACCCTTAATCACACCATTTGCCCCAATGATGCCGGCTACGTGAGTACCATGTCCATTGCAGTCATCGGGGATTGGGTCCGGTTGAGGCACGGGGTTGTAACTGGGGCTGGTTGAATCGGCATTGAAAGCATCACCTACGAAGTCATAGCCGGTGAAGACTCGGCAACCCGGCCCAAAACAACCGCCCAGGTCAGGATGATCAAAGTCAACTCCCGTATCCATCACCGCAACTTTGATTCCTTTTCCAGTAAAACCCAATTCACTTTGAGCAATATCCGCCCCGGTCATCGCCAAAGCACTAATCAATTCCGGGTTGGGATTTTCAACCGGCTCTGGTAAGGTATAGGTTTCAACCGGGTACACCGCTTTGACACCTGGAATGCGGAATAACTTGGGCAGCTCCGAAGGGCTTATTTCAATTGAAATACCATTCCACAATTTGTCGTAAGCAAATCTTTCACTAAACTCCAAGCCGTTTTGTTGTGCTTTCAGTCGGAAGGTTTGCTTTTCAGCCCGAACAGTTGTAAGACGCCCGCCATCCGCTGTGGGTGATCCATTAAATTCCACAAACCACAATTGCGGCGTTTCATCAACCATTGCACCAGTTTCGGTTGAGTAGGTTGGGTACAACGGTTCTATCGTGCCATCGTCTGCGATTGCAGGTGAAATCATGGTAACCAACATGACCGCAATCAACAATCCTGAAAAGAAATATTTTTTGAACATTGTTCCTCCTCTTTGGAAATGACTTTTTGAATAGTGCAGGAAAATATTGGATTTGACGATTTGGTTCACCTCCCTCTCTTCAGAAAAACACGCCAAACAAAGGATTACTTTCAGAAGCCTGACGATCTGAATACGTCAGCCCCTAGCCTTTGCGCCCTCACATCACGGTAAGTGTGCCATTTACAAGTATGTATCAGGCGGACAATTGTTGATTATCTTTATTTATTTTACAATAAATGATATGGATTTCAAGCACAAAAATTGAGTAATTTAGTCAATTACTCGTTTGAATTATAGATACTCAAAATTCATCGAATAAACCAATCCCCCTTCATCCTCCTGCTCAAAATACCATTCTTAAGATCTGGAAATTATTGTGAATAAATTTCCTCTGGGTTAATTGTGATAACTTTTTTTTCTATCCGTGCTTGTTCTGCGGTAAATGCCAGATAATGAGAGAACAAAGCCTCCCGCGCAGCTTCCTTAATCGCATCCGAATACCCACCCGCCCGTACCTGAGCCACAAATTCTGCCATCAACTGGCTGTCTCCGCCGCCATGTCCTTCTCCCGTCGGTGGGCTGGTATCCACACATAACTTTTTTCGGCTCCGATGTTCCTCAACCGTTATCCAACCGCCGCCATTTCCCAGTACACCCATCAATCTCCCCCTGGTTCCCTCAATTCGCGTTGAGCGGTGTTCAACATGAGAATGACCGTGCATGGTCAATGTGACCGTTGTACCTTTCTGGAATTGCATGCTGACCACTTGATGATCAACCACATTATTATCGCAGTGGTAAACACATCGCCCATAGGGTCCATTACGAAGGGCTTCTCTAATTTTGTCCGGTGATGGATCTTGTGTAAGAACCGTCAAGGGCCAGCCTTTGTAATCAGTAATCTGCCTGAGAAAGGGAAAAATGCGAGAAAAATTCCGGATTAAAGCCGGATTTTTCAGCCACGCATCAAGGATAGCTTTATTGAAGAAATTGGTACAGGTCTCCCGGTATGAATGCCAAAAAGGCTGCATCTCGATATAAATATGGATGGCAGAGTATGGACACTCTCTCTCAATTGGACAACCATCCACACACCGTTCAGGGGTGTTGATTGGCGCTTTGTCTGATCGAAAATGAGTTAATTCCCCACAGCTACTTAATAAAATTGGCTTTTGCCCCAATATCCATGGCAGTATATCCAGATCATGGCAGCATTTTGCCAGAATCATCGGACTGGATTGATGACGGTTCCTCCAATTTCCTCTCACATAAGAATGAGCCATGTGCCAGAAAGATACATTCTCGCGGTGGTCTACATCAATAATTTCCCCTAACACACCCGATTGAACTATCTCCCGCATTTTTCTGGCGTGTTGAGTGTAACGCAGCACATGACAGATGTGCAATTGCCGTTGATTCCTTTCACTCACTTCAATCAGTTGTTGACACTCCTCCAGGCTGGTTGCCATCGGTTTTTCAAGCAGGACATGATAACCCCTTTCCATTGCAGCAATTGCAGGCCGGGTATGCAGCCAATCCTGGGTAGTGATTATGGCTGCTTCTGCCAGTTGAGGCTGTTCCATTATCTCCTCCCAGGTTGTAAAACAATATTTTTCAGGGATGGCATGAACATTCGCAAATTTCCGCCTGCGTTCTTCATCAGGTTCGGCAACAGCAATAAACTTTAACTCGTTGGGGTGCTTCAATGCATAGGGTGCATAGGCTTCTGCCCCACGCTGACCCGCTCCAATCAGAATTGCTCGTACCGGTTTCACTGACGATTCTCCTCATGATATGATTTGATGAAATTCTAGCACAACCTTTTATGGAAAAAACTTAGGCTTGTGAAGTGAATTTTCGTAATCCAGAATAAAATAAACTTATATTTCTACCAAAGGAGAATGATTCCATGTCTGAAATGAGTGACAACACGATTGTTGAAATAAGTGATTTATATCATCGTCCCCAACGCATGATTCGAGTCGCCAATTGGGCTAATATCCTCTCATGGGTTGTGTTAGTCGTCGCCGGCTTGTTTCTGGTATTTTTTGTCAGCGCAATCTATGTGACCATTACCCAATCATCCAATAATTTATTCATCGAACTGGTCCCTACCCTTGTGCAGGCTTTCTTGATTTTGATTCCGGGCTTGTTTCTTTTTGTCACATTGCAAGCCATTTCTGAAGGTATTTACCTGCTCATGGATATAGAGGAAAATACCAGAAGTAAATAAATTACTGGAGTCTTGAATATCTTTTTTCATTACCGATTCGTCCGCAGCCCAAACAATTTATAGGCTGCGGACGAATTTTCTTGGTTTAGTTTTAGCCGGTGTTTCCACAGTCTCAAATGGGGATTAGTTAACAACCAAATCCTTCAAACCCAAATCTTCCAGCTTCCACGGAAGAGGGTATCCACTCATCCTTTCCCAACCGCTGAATTGATAATACTCTTCCAGCATCGTTGAGAGGTCAGGCACATTTCCTTCCTGTCCACCGTTCACAAGAGGTTGAAGAAGCAGTTTGGGCAGTTTTTCGTTTTCCGGTTTCCAGCCTAGTTTCAGGTTGTACAACCGCTTCATATTCCACGCTCGCTCACCAGTCTTAAGCAGGGTGGGAATATCCCAATCCCAACCCATGGCAGCATTGAGCAGCTCCAAAATTTCGGACGGTGAAACAACCGCAAAAAAGCAGGTTGTTAGACTGTTGCAAACCGTCCGCCAGTGTTGATGACGTGCCACCTGTTCACCCTTGCCCACCGGATTGAAGCGGTCGGTGAACTCAATACCAATTTCATCTATCGTCCCGCCCAGGCCGACATTAAAGTAATCACTCTGGTTATGGCATGCACCACGGGGTGAGGTCACATAGGCCAGTGCCTGCCCCGAAAAAGCACGCGGATCGTGCATGGCCACATCCAGTCCATTGACCTGAACGGCCAACTCCTCCTCTCCAAATGCCGCTGCCAATGCTTTGCTTCCCCGAGCAAGCAATTTTCCCAGACCCTCTTGAACAGCCATCTGTCTCAACAGGGTAAAACAAGGTGCAGGGTCTCCCCAGCGTAACGATAAGCCGCCGCTATCTTTTTCCGTCAATTTGCCTTGATCGTAAAGCAAATACGCCAGAGCAATCACATTGCCCGCCGAGATCGTATCCATTCCCAAGCGGTCACAAAGATTACCAAGCGCAGTGATTGCCGCCAGATTGTCCACCATCAATTGGGAACCAAAGGCGCAGATGGTTTCATACTCCGGTCCTTTCACAGCCCCGTTGGTTGGGTAATTTCCATGTAAATTCTCCACTTCACGCCCGCAAGAAATCACACAACCCTGACAAGCAGTTTTTCCCTTCAGGATCGTTTCTGCCATGGTTGCCCCACTGATTTTTTCAGCACCTTCAAACGTTGCTGCGGTCCAGTATTTTTGAGGCATGTCTCCAAGGAATTGAAGATACTCAGCACCACCTGCCGTACCGGTAGAACGAAGCACAGCCGTCATGTTTTGTTCAAGCAGACGTTTATTTGCAGCCAACCTCAATTTGCGGTATTCCTCATCCCGCTCCATCACCAATCGCTGAGTGCCTCGCACTGCAACCGCCTTCAATTTTTTGGAACCCATCAACGCTCCCATACCGGTGCGAGCCGCCAGTCTTCCATGATCCGAAAGAATACCGGCAAAAGGCACAAGATTTTCACCTGCCACTCCAATACAGGCAACTTTTGCCTGGGGTATTCCGACTTCCCGGCGAATGATCTCCTGCGTCTGGTAAGTATCTGCTTTGCCCCACAAATGTTCTGCAGACCGAATTTCGATTTGGTCATTGTAAATCCAAATATATACTGGCCGATCTGAAACACCTTCTATCCACAAAAAGTCTATTCCGGTAAATCGCAATTCCGGTCCTACAAATCCACCGATATTCGATTCACCCCACCAACCCGTTTGCGGGGATCGTCCACAAATTGTAAATCGCCCCGTTGTCGGTCCGGCAGTACCGGTAAGCGGTCCAGTTGCGAACAACAACGGGCAGGAAGGATCGAGTGGCGAACCATTTATATCCAACACATCCCATAGTAGTCTTGATGCCAGACCAGAAGCACCAATGAAGCCTTCAATCCATGCAGGGGGAATTTGCTCTCGATGAATTTGGCCGTTGCTCAAGTTGATTTTGACCAATTTCCCAAACATCAATGTTTACTCCTTAGAAATCTATGGTTTTTCCTTCAAAAGCATATTGAAACAAATAGCGTAGTTCCTTGTCATCTGGGATTCGGGTGGACATGATCGTTTGGGTATCATTAAGGGCATTATCTACCAATCGTTCCATTTCGGCTTCAAATGCAGACCGATCAATCCCTAAATCAGCTATGCCTAGAGGCTGGTTGAGATTTTTCTCCAATTCGCGCACTTTTTCAGCCAAAATTTTAGCAGCTTGTTTTTCATCTTCCGCTGGTAGTCCGATAAACCGGCATAAGTCCAGATATCGCGTCTCCGCTCCGGGAGAGTTTGCGCAGTACTCTATCGTGTAAGGCAAAAACAGGGCTACTGCTCTGCCATGCGGGATATCAAAGACCGCTCCCAAAGCATGTCCTAACCCATGAGCCAGCGCTGCCATTGAATTGCCAAAACCCAGCCCGGCAATGGTCGCCGCGTAATGCATCTTCTCCTTGGCTTCAGCATCTCCTCGAAAAGCATTGGGCAAGTAATCAAACACCATTTTTACCGCATAAAGGCACAAACCATCGGTAAAGTCATTATGATAGGTTGAGGTAAATCCTTCAATCGCATGGGTCAGGGCATCCAGACCGGTGTCAGCTGAAATTTTGGACGGCAATTCCTTTATAAGTAGCGGGTCTATGATAGCAACATCGGGAACAACCTCACGACTGCCCAATCCCAATTTTCTTCGAGCCTCTTTATCGGAGAGGACAACTGCCCAGGTGACTTCGGCACCGGTACCCGATGTAGTGGGAATAGCCACCAGCCGTGCTTTTTGCCGAAGTCCATAAGTTTCGATCGGATTGATCGCATCCGGTTGAACATCCGGTCTGGCGTACAAAACCCACATTCCTTTAGCAGCATCAATGACCGAACCCCCTCCCACTGCTACTATCCAATCCGGTTGAAAGTCGAGCATTCGTTCTGCTCCTTTTTTCACCGTATCCAGATCTGGATCGGGCTGCACTTGGTCAAAAATCTCCGTCTGCATACCGGACTTTATTAAGTACTCCTCCACCATACTCACAAAACCCAATTGCTTCAGCGTTGTATCGGAGACGATCATCGCTCTCGATCCATTCAATGAAGCCAGGTGAGAAAGCGCATCGTCACCGAAAACAATTAATGGTGAAGAAAAATACCACATCGTTGCCTGCCTCCTCTATCAAAAAATGAAGTATTTTGTGCTTAATAATATCGTTGAAATAATCTTAAGACTCAAAATATTATAAGGATGTTATAAGACAAAGTATATTGACTAAATAAATATTAATTATCATAATATTTTCAGTGGCGGTACATCTGTTTCTTTTAATTTTTTATAGGAAAAAAAAATGAATA
>FWPU01003751.1_pt1 | contig 37308 bp, 35 predicted proteins | sample 2228361 | NCBI WGS metagenome assembly FWPU01 (sample SAMEA103939777, study PRJEB20133) | metagenome
GTCCTGGAGCGCGTGCACCAGCTCGTGCACCAGCGCCCGACGCAGCCACGGGGGAAGGTCCGAAGGGTCAGCCGGCAGCTCGCCATCGAGGACGAGCCAGAGCTCCCTGCGCCCCGGCAGATAGAACGCTGCAGCGGCGGCCGCGATGCTCTCTTCCCACGCCTCGTCGTACCCCCTGGTGTCGTCGAGCAGCCCCAGCAGCGTGTAGATGGAGGTCCGTCGTGCCGCAGCTGGTTCCTCGGTCGTTGCGGCCGTTGCAAGCACCTCGCGCACCCGTTCGCGCGGGACGACACCGATCCGCAGCGTCTCCGGCGCAGGGAGTTCCCGAAGCGCCGCGACCTCGTCCAGGAGCGCGCGGTATGCCGGCGGAAGGGGCTTCGCGGCGAGCCCGGCATCGCTGCTACCCCGGCAGCCGCTGGCCGCCATGCCAGCGACAAGAAGGACGAGAACGAACGCCGCCCGGACCATGGGTACAACCTTGCCGGAATCGCTGACCCTTGGCTATCCTCAAAGAAACGGCGCATTCGTCTAGTGGCCTAGGACACCGCCCTCTCAAGGCGGAGATCAGGGGTTCGAATCCCCTATGCGCTACCAGCATCCGAACGCGAGGCCCGGGAGCCAGCCCGGGCCTCGCGCGTTCCGTACCATCGCACCACCGGAGGAGCTTGCCCGATGCCCTTCGCCGACGACGAGACGATTGCCGCGTATCGCGAGGCGTGGGATGCCTGGCAGAAGCAGCTCCAGCACCTGCACCGCGTCTTCCTCGATGGTGAACGGATCCGCCCCGACCAGCTCAAGGGCCTGCTCGGGCGGGAGGCCCGCGCCAAGGAGCGCTGGGAGGCTGCCCGCCGCAGGCTGCTGGGGCTCGATTCCCCGCTCGCCGGCCCCAACCTCGACGATTTGCCGTGATCTCCGCCGACCGACACCCATCCATGGTCCCCACCCGGCCATGCTGCTGCCATTCGCCGGGGTACAATCGGATTGATGGCCCGCCAGGGAGCACTTAGTCGGCCCCGCTGGAGCCGCTCAACCGGCTACCTCCTCCTCGTCGTGCTGGTTGCCATTCCCGTGGTCGCGTTCGCGGTCGGGCCGCTGACTGCCTCCAGCTTCAGCCTGCGCGGTCCGGGCGGGCCACTCCTCGCCTTCTCGGCCGGCGTCCTCTCGTTCGTTTCCCCGTGCGTGCTGCCGCTTGTCCCGATCTTTCTTGCGCAGATAACCGGGGCGAGCATCGAAAACGGGCACGTCACGGCCAGTCGTGGCCGCACGTTCAGTCACGCCGTCGCCTTTGTGACGGGGCTTTCCCTGGTCTTCATCGCGCTGGGAGCAACAGCCGGTCTGCTGGGCTCGTACGTCCTCGTCGATAACCAGCAACGCATCGGCGAAGTTGCCGGGGCCATGCTTGTCCTGATGGGCGTGCTTGTCGTTCCTCCGCGCGGTCGCCAGCAGCCGCTGATGGCCGCGATCCTGCTGCTCGCCTGCACCGGGGTCTTCGTCGTCCTTGCCGACCTCGGCCAGCTCCAGGACGACCGGTTCCGCCTTGCGGCCCTCGGCATTGTCTTGCTGCTTGTGTGGCTGCGCTTCGCGGGGTACGTCCAGTTCGCATTCTTTCAGCGGACCTTCTCAGTCCAGGTTGCCCGCGACCATCGCGTCAGCTATCTCCGCTCCGCCTTTGTCGGTGGAGCGTTCGCGCTCGGCTGGACCCCGTGCGTCGGACCGATCCTGGGGTCGATCCTCACGCTGGCGGCCACCTCGGGCGAGGCGCTACAGGGCACCTACCTGCTTGCTTGGTACGCTGCGGGGCTCGCCGTACCGTTCCTCCTCACCGGCCTCGCCGTCGCCGATGCCAACCGCGTGCTGCGCCGCATCCAGCGCTTCGGACCGGTCATCGAGCTGGTGAGCGGCCTGGCATTGATTGTCGTGGGCGTTCTGCTCGTCAGTGGCCGGCTCACCGCGCTTAACGACTTCTTCTCCTTCGCGAGCTTCAACGAAGGTCTCTGAGGCCCGGCATCGAGCCGTCCCCTTGGAGTGTCCCGAAACGGATGACGTGATAGGCTGGAAGGCACGGCGGCGCGTTCGTCTAGAGGCCTAGGACGCCACCCTTTCAAGGTGGAGATCAGGGGTTCGAATCCCCTACGCGCTACCAGTGGCGCTCCACCAGGGGCCCGCCGAAAACGGCGGGCCCCTGCAAGTCCTCCACGAAGCCGCTCTTCGCCGCGCCCCCGGCCTACCAGCCGTCCACGTTGGGGCGCTTCTTTCCCGCGCGCGAGGGCCCCGGCCGCAGCGACCCCAGGATCCCCGTCAGCCACGCCCGCGTCTCTGCGGGGTCGATCGCATCGTCGACCTCAAACAGCGACGCCTGGTTCAACGCCTTCCCGCGCGCGTACGCTCTCGCCACCATCTCCTCGTAGAAGCGCCGCCGCTCGTCCGGGTCGGCAATCGCTGCCAGCTCATTCCGGTAACCGAGCTTCACCGAGCCCTCGAGTCCCATACCGCCGAACTCGGCCGTCGGCCACGCTACAGTAAAGAGCGGCCGATGGTACGTCCCTCCCGCCATCGCGATTGCCCCGAGGCCGTACGCCTTGCGCAGGATGATGGTGAACGTCGGAATCGAAATGTTCGCCCCCACCAGGAAGACCCGCGCCGCGTGACGAACCAGTGCCGCCTTCTCCGCCTCCGGTCCGACCATGATCCCGGGCGTATCGCACAGGTACACCACCGGCAAATCGAACGCGTCGCAGAGCTGCATGAACCGTGCCGCCTTATCGGCACCATCCGCGTCAATCGCACCGCCAAGGTGCGCCGGATTGTTGGCAATCACACCCACCGGCCGACCTTCTATGCGCGCCAGTGCCGTGATCATGCCAACGCCGAACCGCGGCCGCAGTTCGAGCACTGAGCCGGTATCGAACAGCAGCTCAATCGCACGCCGCACGTTGTACACGCGCAGGCGGTTCTCCGGCACGACCCCGCGCAGCAGTCGCTGGTCGGCAGATTCCCACGTCGGCAGCGCCCCCTGGAAATACGACAGGTACCGCTTGGCGACCTCGACCGCCTCCGACTCGTCCCGGACGAGGATGTCAATCACGCCGTTCGGAACCTGGACCGACGTTGGCCCAATCTCCTCGGGAGCGAAGATGCCGAGCCCGCCACCTTCAATCATCGCCGGGCCGCCCATGCCGATGTTCGCGTCTTCAGTCGCGATGATGACGTCGCAGCAGCCGAGCAATGCTGCATTCCCAGCAAAGCAACGCCCGGTCGTGATGCCAATCATCGGCACCAGCCCGGATAACTGCGCGAACCGGGTAAACGTCGGAGGAGAAAGCGCACTCGCAACGATATCCGTATCGCCGGGGCGGCCGCCGCCACCTTCTGCGAACAGGATGAGCGGCATCCGCCCTTTCTCGGCGATGTCGATGAGTCGGTCCGTCTTGCGGTGATTCTGGCCGCCCTGCGTCCCGGCGAGCACCGTGTAGTCGTAGGCCATGATCGCACAACGGCTCGCCGGCTCCCCGAAGAGCGCGCCGTTGACACTCCCGATGCCCGTGATCAGCCCGTCGGCCGGCGTTTTCTCGATGAGCTCCTCGAGCGACCGGCGCGCGCGCTGTGCGGCCAGGACGAGCGGCCCATATTCGATGAACGACCCGGGATCGCACAGGTGCGCGATGTTCTCGCGCGCCGTCCGATGCCCGGTAGCGTGCCGGCGAGCCACCGCTTCAGGTCGACGATCATCCCGCGTGCGGGCTCGGCGCTCCAGCACCTCCGCCAGGTCGGGCCGAATCGCGTCGAGGTCGACCTCCCCGGTGGAGGAGTCCAGGGCCTCTCCGACATCACGCGGCTCGATCGTCAGCAGGAGTGCGCCTTCGACCACGGCGAGCCCGGGCACGGCCGCCACCGCATGTACGATGCCTGCAGCTGGCGCCGTGACCTCGTGCTCCATCTTCATTGCTTCCATCACGGCGACTACCTGCCCCGCCCGTACCGTCTCGCCCGGCTCCACGCTCACCGCGATGACCGTCCCCTGCAGCGGTGCGCGGATGCCCTGCAGCCCGTCGCCCACGACGTCCTCGGCACCCTCCCGGGACGAGCCCGGCCGCTCTTTCCCGTAACGAAGCACGGCGAGGGGGTCACGCGTGTCGATGGCCGCTCCGGCCAGCCCCGCCGGCGGCTGCTCGCTGCCATCCTCGGCGTCGTGGGGGTGTCGCTCCTCCAGCGAAGGAACCCGGGCGACCAGGCGCTCCGCGTGCTGGTCGATCCAGCGCGTGAACACGGCGCCCGCCAGGACATCAGGCTCCTCGAATGCCGCGCGAAGGAATCCCAGGTTCGTCGCGACGCCAGCGATCTCGAACTCCGCCAGCGCCCGCTGGAGCCGGCGCACGGCAGCATCGTAGCCACCCGTCGGGGCCCGCACGATCACCTTGGCGACCAGCGAATCGAACGCCGGGCTGATGGTGGCACCGGCTTCTACCGCAGTATCGACGCGCACGAACGGACCCGCTGGCGGGGTGAACCGTGTGATGGTGCCCGAAGCGGGCAGCGCCCGGCCATCGGCCCCCATCCGCTCCGCGTTGATACGAGCCTGGATGGCGACGCCGCGGAGGGGCGGTGGGCCCTCCGCAAGCCCGAGCTCCTCCAGGGTTGCCCCGCCGGCGAGGGCGAGCTGCACCGCGACGATGTCGATACCCGTCACCTCCTCGGTGACGGTGTGCTCAACCTGCAGGCGAGCATTTGCCTCGATGAAGTACCACGGGCTCGAAGCGTGCAGTGGCTGAGCGGCGTCGATCAGGAACTCAAACGTTCCCACGCCCCGGTAGTTCAGCTTCCTTGCCATGGCGAGGCTGGCCGCGATCAGCCGGTCGCGCAGTTCTGCAGGGAGCCACGGTGCTGGCGCCACTTCCACGATCTTCTGGTGCTGCCGCTGCAGGCTGCAGTCGCGCTCCCACGCGTGCATCACCGCACCGCTCCCATCGCCGATGACCTGCACTTCGACATGGCGCGCTCGCCCAAGGAAGAGTTCGCCATACAGGGCCCCGTCACCGAATGCGGCCGCGGCCTCCGACGAGGCACGGCGGAATGCCTGTTCGAGCTCCTGCGCCTCGCGAACGACCCGAACCCCGCGGCCGCCGCCGCCTGCGACTGCCTTCAAGAGGAGTGGCGCACCCTGGAGCCGGGCGAGCAGCGCACGTGCCTGCGCGAGGTCGAGCGGCCCCTCGCTTCCAGGCAGGACGGGAACGCCGCACGCCTCAGCCAGCTCCCGCGCCGCGACCTTGTCACCCAGGAGCGCGAGCGTCTCCGGTCGCGGCCCAACGAAGGTGATGCCGGCCTCCTCGCAGGCCCGGGCCAGCTCCGCCCGCTCGCTGAGGAAGCCGTAGCCCGGGTGGATGGCGTCGCACCCGTTCTCGGTCGCCGCTCGCACAAGACCAGCCGTGTCGAGATAGCCCGCGACTCCCTTCCCCGGGAGCTCAACGGCGCGGTCGGCGCGCCGGACGTGGAGGCTCTGCCGGTCGTCCCCCGTGTACACGGCGATGCTCTCGATGCCGAGCTCGGCAGCCGTTCGCGCGATTCGCACGGCAATCTCGCCCCGGTTGGCAATCAGGAGTCGTCGAATGGGCATCGCGTCGGCACGTCGCAGTGAGGTGAGCGAAGCATACCCGCGGACCGCTGAATGTGCCCGCCCCCATCCTCCCCTTCTCGCATCGTCCCGGGTGGCGTACCCTCACCGCGGAGAATCGCAAGATGCACTATCGAACATTGTGGGTCGGCGCCCTGGCCGGCATGGCACTCCACCTCGCCGGCCTCGGGTGGGATGTCTACCGGCATTCGAGCGATGCGACGCTCGCGCAGCGCGAGGACGTGCTGTCGCTCGCAAACCCATCCCACCTCATGATCGTTGCGGGCACTGCCATCGTCGCGGCCTGCCTCCTCGGGATTGCCGTCGCCTGGTTGCACGAGCGCCGCTTCGGAGGCGATGGCCCGCTGGGGGCCTTCCTCCGCGGCGCCGGGATGCCTGCCATCGGTGTCGTTGCGGCCGGCTCCATTTGGCTCGCCTCGCAGGCAGATGAGCGCAGCCACCACCACGATGCCGGTCACGTCCACGGACCGTCGACCGTGGTCGCGCTCGATCCAGCCATCGCCCGGGCGCTCGATCCCCGTGTGGCCGAGCGCTTCGTCGCTGCCGCCGGCCACGAGCACGGGAGCGGGACCGGAGGCGAGCCGCTCGCGGCCGACGCGGCCGGGCACCATCACGCGGAAGTCCCGGTGACGGCCGAGCAGCTCGCGTCAGCGGCGGCCTTCGTCGCCGAGCTGCGCACGGCAGTTGCCCCGTACGAAGACATCCGGGCCGCACTCGCCGCCGGCTACATCCAGGTGACCCAGGATCTCCCGGGCATTGCCGCGCATTTCCTCCGGCTCGACTTCCAGCGCGATGGTCACGAGATGGACCCGGCGCGCCCGGAGGTGCTGCTCTACACGAAACGCCTCGACGGGCAGTGGCGCCTCGTCGGGGCGATGTTCCTCGCGGAGGGCTTCACCGAGGACCCGCCGTCGTACTTCGGACCCCTCGACGCGTGGCACTATCACGAGAACCTGTGCTTCGTCGGTAGCAGCGTGCGCACAGTCACCAGCCGCGAGGCGTGCCCGGGGATTTTCTCAGCCCGGACCCCGTGGCAGCTACATGTCTGGACCTACCCCACGGTCGGCGGAGTCTTCGCCCACGATATGCCCGAAATCGCACCCGGCAGCTTCCCAGGTGCGGCGCTTCCCGCTGCGCAGGAGCTCGCCGTTCGCGCGCGCTGACCTCCCCGCGACCGTGCCGCCTACGACGTCACCGCACCCCTCGATGCGCTCGAGACGAGCTGGGCATACTTCGCGAACACGCCCCGCGTGTATTTCGGCGGGCGCGGCTGCCATGCTGCCCTGCGTCGCTCCAGCTCGGCGTCGTCCACGTGGAGCGTCAGCCTTCGCCCCTTCACGTCGAAGCTGATCCGATCGCCGTCCTGCACCAGCGCGATCGGACCACCGACTGCGGCCTCGGGGGCCACGTGTCCGGCCATGAGCCCGCGTGTGGCGCCACTGAAGCGGCCGTCGGTGAGCAGGGCCACCGATTCGCCGAGACCTTCGCCCACCAGCGCCGCCGTGACGCCGAGCATCTCGCGCATGCCCGGGCCGCCCTTTGGCCCCTCATTCCTGATGACCACGACGTCGCCGGCGTGAATCTCCCGGTTGCTGACCGCCCGGAAGGCGTCTTCCTCGCATTCGAACACCCGCGCCGGCCCTTCGTGGTACAGCCGCTCGTGGCCAGCGACCTTAATGACGCACCCTTCCGGCGCCAGGTTCCCTTTCAGAATGACAAGGCCGCCGGTCGGCTTCAGTGCGCGTTCAACCGGCAGGATGACATCCTGGCCGGGCGTCTCGACCGCCTCCGCCGCCTCCTCGGCGATGGTCCGCCCCGTCACGGTCATCACACCTCCGTGCAGCTTGCCGGCTTCCAGCAGTCGCTTCGCCAGCAGCCGTGTCCCGCCCGCGCGGTCCATGTCCAGCGCGACATAACGGCCGCCCGGCCGCATGTCGCCGATGAGCGGCGTCTGTTCCGAGACCCGGTCGAAATCGTCGATTGTGAGTGGCACACCCGCCTCGTGCGCTAGGGCGAGCAGGTGCAGGACCACGTTCGTCGACCCGCCCGTGGACGCGGCACAGATGATGCCGTTCTCGAGAGCTTCCCGGGTGATGATGTCGCGCGGCAGCCGACCGGCGCGCAGCGCGTCCATCACCAGTTCGCCGGCCTGGAACGCGACCTTCCGCTTCCGCGAATCGGTCGCCCCAACCGTGGCGCTCCCCATCGGCGAGAGGCCGATGAACTCCATCGCCGTGGCCATCGTGTTCGCCGTGTACTGGGCACCGCAGGCCCCGGCGCCCGGGCAGGCCGCGTCCACAATCTCCTCAAGCTCCTCCTCGCTGATGCTCCCGGCCGCCTGCTGCCCGACGCCCTCGAACACGTCTTGGATGGTGATGTCCCGCCCCCGGTACTTCCCCGGCGCAATCGATCCGCCGTAGAGAATGAGGCCGGGAATGTTCAACCGGGCGAGCGCCATGGCAGCGGCGGGAATCGTCTTGTCGCAGCCAACGATGATGACCGCGGCGTCGAAGAGGTAGCCTGTTGCCGCCAGCTCAATCGAATCGGCGATCAGCTCGCGGGAGACGAGCGAGGCCTTCATCCCCTCGGTCCCCATGGAGATGCCATCCGAAATGGCGATCGTGTTCACCTCCATCGGAGTCCCGCCGGCGGCTCGCACGCCGGCCATCACCTCCGCGGCGAGCTCGCGGTGGTTGAAGTTGCACGGCATCGTCCCGATCCAGGAGTGTGCCACCATCACGAGCGGCCGCCGGAGGTCGTCGCCCGTGAACCCGACCGACTTGAAGTAGGAGCGGGCGGGCGCCCTGCTGGGGCCGTCGACGAGAATCCGGCTGCGGGCTCGTGGGTCGTACGTCATGCTGCGCTCCAGTGCAGTGGAAGTTCGTGCAGGCTGAAGCTTACTCCGGCAGCCCGTCCTGTTCGAATCGACGGGTGAGTTGCCGACTGCAACCCGTTCGGATGCCGTGTGCTATGCTGACGCCATGCGCCGCACAAGTTTCGCCGAAATGCCGTGCTCCGTTGCGCGCACCCTCGAGGTCATCGGCGAGTGGTGGACCATGTTGGTCGTGCGCGAGGCGTTTAATGGCGTCCGCCGCTTCGACGATTTCCAGGAACGGCTGGGCATCGCTCGCAATGTGCTGGCCGCCCGCCTCCAGCGCCTCGTCGAGCACGGCGTCCTCGAGCGTCGGCAGTACCAGGACAGGCCCCCCCGGTGCGAGTACCGCCTGACGGAGAAAGGCCGCGATCTCTACCCGGTCCTCATCGCCATGCTCGCCTGGGGCGATCGGTGGATGGCCGGGCCAGAGGGCCCGCCCATGCGCCTCATCCACGCGTGCGGGCACGAGCTGGGAGCCCGGCTCGTCTGCGGCGGCTGCGGCGAACCGCTCGACCCCCGTGCCGTGCGTGCCGAGCGGGGCGCTCCGACGCCCGGCTAAGCCGCGTCGTTACACCGCTGCATCGTCCCCTGTCGAAGTCTCCTGCGCCCTACCTTGCTCAGCCGTCGTTCGTCCCGGGCGCTGCCGGGGCGTCACCTGCACCTCGTGCCGGTACGGGATTTCGATGCCCTCCCGGTCGAACCGGTCCTTGAACCGGCGGCGGAGCTCGCCCATGAGCTCCCACTGCTTGAACACCTTCACATCGCCCACCACCTTCAGCTCGACGCCATCCTCGGCGAGGCGGTCGACGCGGACCACCGCCGGCGTGCTCAGGAAGTCATCCGGGCGCTCAGCGACCAGTTTCTCGCACTCCTCGTTGATCACCGGGATGACCCGGTCCAGGTCCTCCTCGTAGGCCACCAGCACGTTGAGGTTGACCCGGCTAAACCCCTGGGTCATGTTCGTCGCAACCGAGATCGCCGAGTTCGGGATGACGTGAACGTTGCCGTCCAGGTCGCGCAGGACGGTCCGCCGCGGCGTGATTTCGATGACCTGCCCGCTCACGCCGGCGACGCGCACCACATCCCCGACCGCGTACTGCCCTTCGACCAGGATGAACAGGCCGTTGATGACGTCCTTGATGAGCGTTTGCGCCCCCAGGCCGATCGCAATGCCCGCCACCCCAACGCCCGCCACCAGCGCCGAGACCTGCACCCCGAGCTGGTCGAGCACGATCGCCGTGCCGAGGAACGCCAGGAAGATGTTGAACAGCCACCCGAGCGTCGACATCAGCGTGTCGACCCGTCGCTGCACCACCTCCGGGTCTTCGGCCCGCGCACGCGCTGCTCGCAGGGCCGCCGTCCGGATCAGCCGTCCCAGCACTTTCTGGACGACAACCCGGATGACAACCAGCGCAACGACGACGCCCACGATGACGATGCCGTTCTCGCCGAACCAGTCCTGCCACTGTTCCAGGGACCGCGGGATGAGGAAGAGTCGTTCTCCAGTCATACGGCCCTGAGTTTCGCGTAACTCTGCAGCAGGCGCCGCGTCCCGGCAGTATCAAACTCGACGACGTACTCGACATCCGACCCGTTCTGGCGGGCGTCCACCACCACTCCGGCACCGAACTTTGGATGTAGGACCCGTGACCCGGGCGCGAACTCCGCCGTCTCGGCGGGGGCCAGATCGCTCTCGGCGGCCGAGGTAGCGGCCTCCAGGTAGCTGCGCGCGGTGCCCGCGTACGGTCTGCTAGCCGAAGCAGGAATGTCGGCGAGGAACCGTGATGGCGGGTTCGCCGACGCCGCCCCGAATGACATCCGCCGGTACGCCCGCGTCAGGTAGAGCACGTCCATCGCCCGCGTCATCCCGACGTAACAGAGGCGCCGCTCCTCGGCCATCTGCTCCGCGTCACCGAACGACCGGATGTGTGGGAGCAGGCCCTCCTCCATGCCGACGAGGAATACCACGGGGAATTCCAGCCCTTTCGCGGCGTGCAGGGTAATGAGCGTCACCGCCGAAGCCCGGCCCTCGAGCGTGTCCTGGTCGCTCACCAGCGCCACGTCCTGGAGGAAGGTCGCCAGGTCGTTTCCCTCCCCCGCCGCCTGCTCATACTCCGCGATCAGCGACTGCAGCTCGAGGACGTTCTCCATCCGCTCCTCGGCGTCGTCCCCTTCGCGCAGATAGCGAATGTACCCCACCGCGTTCAACAACCGCTCGAACAGCTCGCCCAGGGGTTCGGTGGCATGCGCACGCAGCTCGTCGATACTCGTCACGAAGCTGCGCAGTGCGGCCGCAGGCCGCGGGCCCACGCCCTCCATGCGGCCGTCCGCTGCAGCGCGGCAGGCATCCCAGAGGCTCAGGCCCGCTACCATCGCAGCGTCGCGGACCCGCGCAATGGTGCGATCGCCAATCCCCCGTGCCGGCACGTTGAGAATGCGCAGCAGGCTCGCCTCGTCGGCCGGGTTATGGATGACGCGCAGGTACGCCAGCAGGTCCCGAACCTCTCGCCGCTCGTAGAAACGCACGCCGCCGACGAGCCGATACGGGATGCGATGCCGCACGAGCGCCTCTTCGAACGGCCGTGACTGCCCGTTGGTCCGGTACAGGACGGCGATCTCGCCATACGCGCGACCGGTTGCGGCAAGGCGCGCAATCTCCCGCGCCACAAACTCACCCTCCTCCTCGTCGTTGTAAGCCTCGTAGAGGATGACCTGCTCGCCGCCCTCGCGGTCGGTCCACAGTCTTCGCGGGTGCCTGCCCGGGTTCTGTGCAATCACGGCCCCCGCCGCCGAGAGAATGTGCGCCGTGGACCGGTAGTTCTGTTCCAGGAGCACGGTGGCCGCCCCGGGAAAGTCGCGCAGGAAGTACTCGACGTTGCGCAGATCAGCGTTCCGCCACGAATAGATGCTCTGGTCGGGGTCGCCGACGACGGTGATGTTCCGGTGCACCGACGAGAGTTCCCGTGCCAGCACGTACTGCGCCGGGTTTGTGTCCTGGAACTCATCGACAAGGACGTGCCGGTACCGTCCGGCCCATTTCTCTCGCATCGCCTCCAGCTTCAGCAGGTCAATCGCCCGGAGCAGGAGGTCATCGAAATCAAGTGCTCCTGCACGGCGCAGCGCCACCTCGTACTGCTCGTAGGCACGGGCGGCGACCTCGTCCGCGTAGGAGCGCACCCGTTCGAGCATGGCCGCGGGGGTCAGCAGCTCGCTCTTGGCACTCGAGATGCGGGCGAGCACCGACCGGGGCGGAAACTGCCGCGGATCAACCCGCAACGCTTCGAGCACGCGTTTCATGACCCCGACCTGGTCGGCATCGTCGTAGATAGAAAAATCCCGGGGGAGCCCGACCTGCTCCCCGTCGATCCGTAGCCAGCGGGCGCACATGGCGTGAAACGTGCCCATGTGGAGTGCGCCGGCATCCTCGCCAATGAGCCGGGCGGCTCGCTCGCGCATCTCCCGCGCGGCCTTGTTCGTAAACGTCACGGCGAGAATGTTCCAGGGCGCGACCCGCCGCTCCCGGATCAGCCACGCCACCCGGTGCGTAATCACGCGCGTCTTCCCGCTTCCCGGCCCAGCCAGGATCAGGAGCGCGCCGCCGGGATGGGTTACCGCCTCCCGCTGGGCATCGTTGAGCCCGGCAAGGATGTCCGAGGTCACGGTCTCGGGGTTCACCCGCGGATCCTACCATTCGATCACCGGCCTGAGCGATTGTCTGGCTGCGTCTTGCCCGCCGCTGCGGTAAGGTTGAGCGGGGCATCGCCCCGCCGGAGCAACGCATGTTCGACTCATGGCCCGGGGGCTCGTGGGAGGCGACGGTCCGTTACGTGGTGGCCATGCTGGCCATCTACCTCGCCGCGATCTGGATCGCCCTCGTCTTCTGGACGTACCGGGATATCCGCCAGCGAACCCGCGATCCGCTCCTCCAGACTGTTGCCGTCCTCCTCGTGCTCCTCTTCTTCCTGCCCGGCCATTGGGTGTACCTGATCGTCCGTCCCCGCTACACACTCGCGGAGCTCTACGAGCGCTCGCTGGAAGAAGAAGCGCTGCTCCAGGAACTGGAAGAACAGAAAGCCTGCCCCACCTGCAAACGGCGCGTCCAGGACGACTTCCTCATCTGCCCGTCGTGCCGAACGCAGCTCAAGGAGCCGTGCCGCCAGTGCGGTCGGCCGCTCAGCTACGCATGGGTCGCCTGCCCCTTCTGTGGACTCGAAAAGCCCCCGCGCGAAGGGTTCGGTGCCCGGCCGGTGCGCCAGCCGCAGCCGCGACAGTACGCAGCCCAGCAGGCGCCCCCTCCGACCGCCGGGCAGCGCACCGCTGCCGCGCAGCCCCAGCCGGCTGCACCGCCGCCGCGGCCCGCCCCCCGTGACCCCTTTGGCGCACGTTCTGCACCCGCCCAGCCGCAGCAGGCGCCCGACGATGGCCCCGTCATTGGTGGATAGTCGATAGGCCCGTGCCGTTCCCGGCCGGCGGGTCACCAGGTCGAAGGGGTCGCATTGTCGCGCTCGAAGGAAAAACGCATCGGCCCGTTACACGGGCGTCGCGATGCGTTCGCCAAGCCGCTCCATGAGGGGCGTCGAGGCGAGCAGCGCAGCCATCCGCTCGAGCTTCCGTTCCCCGCGGAAACGAGTCCGTTCGAACACCGCTTCGAGTGCAATCACCGTGTTCTCGGTGTCGGTGCGGGAGAGCACGAGGGGCACGCCGCTAGCTCCTGCTGCGTCGAACGTGTACCCGCTTGGCTTCCGCCCGCCCGTCAGGATGAGCGCATTGGGCTCGGCGCGCAGCGCTGCAAGGTGCATATCGGTCCGGTCGAAGCGAGCCACGACCGCCATAGAAGGGAACCGGCGGAAGTACGGTTGCCCGGCGTCCGAGCCGATGGGAGCAATGACCAGGTGGTCCGACGTCGTATCGGGCGGGATATCGCCGGGCAGGAGAATCTCGCCGTGGATGCAGCGCAGCGCCTCATCGAGCGCGAATCCCGCCAGCGTCCGGTCCTCGCCGATCTCGACCAGCAGGGGCTCACCTTCGCCGACCCGCACGCCCCGGAGACCGGCTACCCGCGTGCGAACGGTCGCCAGCAGCGACAACCCCGCCATCGCCGCCCCCTGTGCACGCTCAACGCCGATGATGACCGCGCCTGCCGGGGCACCCGCCGCCGGTCCTTCTGCCACGACCGCGGTGCGTGGGTCGCCGGCCGACACCTGCTCGACCGGCGCCGCGGGGCTTCCCGGCGCAAAATCCAGGCTCGCGTACCAGGCAGCATCCTCGGCCGCACGGGCCCCCGGCTCGGCCAGGCGAACGAGCTGAACGGGCGTGCCGGCGTACGCCAGGGCCCGCGCGATGGCCGCAGCCACCCCGGTGCGCCCGGCCCCCGGTTCTCCAGCGGTGACGTAGATGATGCTCACGCGGCAAGCCCCCCGCGCCCGTCGGCGCCAGCCTCGATTGTGACGAACCGCACGGATTGCAGCAATGCTCACCGTTGACCCCCGGGGCGCTACGATCCGTCCATGCACACCACCCGCCGCGTCACCGTCGAACGCAACCGGCTCCGTTTTGCCGCCGCCCACATGGCCACCTTTGGAGGAGCCTGCGAACCCCTCCACGGCCACAACTACGATGTCCTCATCGAGATTGAGGGACCGCTCACCGCCGATGGCTGGGTCTGGGACTTCGGAGCCGTGAAGCGTGCCGCCCGCGAACTGACAGAGCTGCTCGACCACAAGTTCCTCCTCCAGGCCCGCAGCGACCAGCTTCACATTGAAGAGCACCCCGACCGCTGGACCGTCAGCTTCGGCTCGCGGTCCTACTCCTTCCCGGCCTCTGACGTGCTCCCTTTGCCGATCGTCAACTCGACTGCCGAATGCATCGCCGAGTGGTTCGCCGGCGAGCTGCTCGAACGCCTGCGCGAGCAGGGAGCCACCCACATCACCCGCCTCACGGTCGGCATCGAAGAAATGCCGGGGCAGGCGGGCTGGTATACACTGGTCGTGTGAGCGGGGCGGCAACGTTCCCTGGCCTGCCCACTGGAGGATTCCCATGCAGCTCGATTGGGACAAGACGATCAACGAGATCCTCTCGGAAAAGCTCGCGTGCCAGGCATGCGGTGCCCTCGGGGATGAGATGGTCGTGGGCTACACCCGCGAGCCCTCCGCCGCCGAGTTCGCCGCGCGCTGCCGCGATTGCACCGATAAGTCTGACTGTGACGCCCGCAAGCTGGTCGTGGTCTGCGAGGCGTGCGCCCGCATCCATCGCGTCAATGGCGAGCTGATGGACGAAACGGGCATGATGACCATGATGCTCGAGGAGTGCCGCCGCAACCTCGAGGATTCGATCGACTACCTCTCCACCTACTGGAAGGAGGAGACCGACGTCAGCTACGACGACATGAACAAGGGGCTCCACGAGGTCGATCCCGAACTCTTCCGTGAAGAGGATTCCTGGCGGATGCGCCTCGAAGAGGAGTACCTCCAGCTCCATCGCTGGTTCCGCGAGCACCGCGTGCCCATCCCCGACCCGGGCTGGCGAAGCCAGTACGTCGAAGAGGTCATCGGCCTCGGCTACACTACCCTGCTCGGCGACTGAACCCTTGGCCGTCCCGGCTCGCGTGCTATAATCCAGGCACAGGCGGAAGTAGCTCAGTGGTAGAGCGCCTCCTTGCCAAGGAGGAGGTCGCGAGTTCGAACCTCGTCTTCCGCTCCAGCGCATACCATCGCCCGCCGACTGGCGGGCGTTTCGTTTGCAGAAGCGCGTATCATCAGGGGAGCGCGCCGAAGTGGCGGAATGGCAGACGCAGCGGTCTCAAAAACCGTTGGGCAATCGCCCGTGTGGGTTCGAATCCCACCTTCGGCACCAGTCAGCGCTCATCGCCGCGCCCTGCCGAGTGGTGTAACGGTAGCACACGGGCCTTTGGAGCCTATGGTCGGGGTTCGAATCCCTGCTCGGCAACCACCTCCCGCTAGCCTCCCGGCGCTAGCTGCCAGCGCGGCGAAGCTGTTCATCCTCCCCCGCAATCAGCCACACGTCCCCCTCCTCCACCACCACGTCGCGGTCCGGCCGGAACGTCACCAGGTTGTTCCGTACCATCGCCAGCAGCACGACGTTGTGACGGGTGAACGCCTCCAGCGAGCCTATGGTGCGCCCCACCGCCGTGATGGGTGCCTGGAGCTTTGCCACCCCGTAGGTCGGCCCCAGTGACAGGTACTCCTCGAGGTGGCTGGAGGGCCCGAGCGTGTGCGCGAGCCGAATGGCTGCCTCCTGCTCGGGCGCCACGACCAGATCGGCCCCGGCGAGCCGCAGTGCCTCCGCGTGGTCGTTGGTGCTGGCCTTCGCCACCACGTGCTTCAGCGAAAGCCGCCGCTTCAGGGTGAGTGTCAGCAGTACCGAGGCAGCGATGTCCGAGCCAATCGCGACGACCACCGTGTCGTAGTCGCCAAGCGCCAGGCTCTGCAGAAACTCGAAGTCCGTCAGGTCACCTGCAGCGGCCAGCGTTGCGGTCTCAGCCAGTTCGTTCACCCGGGCGTCGTCGCGGTCGACGGCGAGCACCTCCACCCCGATCGCCACGAGCTCCTCAGCGAGCTGCGAGCCGAAGCGGCCCAATCCAAGAATGGCAACGTTCATTGCTAGCTCAACCTCACGCTGTCCATCGGGTGATGGTAGGTCACGCGCTTGCGCGGACGCGTCATGTACAGCACCAGCATCACCGGGCTGAACCGGCCCGCGAGCATCGCCAGGATGAGCACCAGGTGCCCATCGGCTCCGAAACTGACCGTCCCCGCCGTGGAAAGGCCCACGGTCGAAATCGCCGACTGCGCCTCGAACAGCACGTCGATGAACGGGCGCTCGCCCGTGAACGTCAGGGCCAGCCCAAATGCGAACAGCAGCGCGACGTGGTACAGCGCGAGGGTGGTCGCCTGCTGGATGACGGCCTGCGGAATCCGCTTGCGAAACGCCGACACCTCATCCCTGCCCCGGATGGTGGCCACCATCACCGCAAACAGCAGCGAAAACGCGCCGACCTTCAGCCCACCCCCCGTTGAGCCCGCAGCCGCGCCGACAAACATCAGGCCAATCGTGGCGAGCTTCGTCTGGTCGTGCAGCCCCGCCATGTCGATGGCGCTGAACCCCGCGGTCCTCGCGCTCACGCTCTGGAACAGCGCCACCCCCGGCCGCTCCACCACGGGGAGGCCGCCGAGGGTTCGCTCGTTGTTCCACTCGACGACCGCGGTGAACAGCATCCCCGCAGCGAGCAGCGCGCCGCTCGTGGCAAAGATGAGCTTATTGTCGAGGGGGAGCCGCCCGAACGATCGTCGCTTCATCAGGTTGACGACGGGCAGGAACCCGAGACCGCCGAGCACGATGAGCACGGCGAGCGTGCCGAGAATGACCGGGTTGTCGGTGTACGGCGTCATGTCCCGGCCGGTCAGGCTGAACCCCGCGTTGTTGAACGCCGACACGGAGTGGAAGAGACCCCACCAGGCGGCCTGGTTCGGTGCCACCCCTTCGGCGCGGAAGGCGCCCCAGAGCACGATCGCGCCGGTGCCCTCGGCGATGAGCGTGAAGAGCGCCACCGCACGGGCGAACGAAAAGGTCTCCTGCATGCTGGGCGCGCCGTAGTACAGGCGCAGCATGTTGCGGTCCCGGATCCCGATCCGCCGCCCCAGCGCCCACATCACCACCGTCGTACCCACCATGTACCCCAGGCCCCCCACCTGGATGAGCACGAGGATCACCAGCTCTCCCACTGCGCTCCAGTGGGTGGGCGTATCCACGACCGTGAGCCCCGTCACACAAATCGCCGAGACGGCCGTGAACAGGGCGTCCTTCCAGTGCACCCAGTCGCCGCCCTCGGAGGCAACCGGCGTCATCAGGACGAGCGTTCCTGCCAGGAGGATGGCACCAAAACCGAACGCAAGCTGGGCGACGCCGCTCCCAACGACAGGGCGGCGCTTCCGCCCTTCCATGCGAGTCGTCAGAATCCCCCGCGGCGCCTCCGCCACGCGGTCAGTCACGGTCGAGTTCCCGGCCCCGGCATGGCACCTGGCTCGCTATCCCGGTCAAGGCACGCCCCCGGGGCGCCGAGTCGGGCTCCATGTCAGCTCGCCGGTGACGCCGCCCAGCGCGCCGCCACCTCGGAAAGCTGCTCGCGCAACTGGTTCTTGGCGAACTTTCCGACGCTCGTCCTCGGCAGCGCCTCGAGGAACACCACCTCATCCGGCAGCCACCAGCGCGCCACCTTATCCGCGAGGTAGTCCCGGATCTCTTCAGCCGTGAGTTGCCCCCGGTACTCGGGCTTGGGCACAACCGCTGCGACCGGTCGCTCCTGCCAGCGCGGGTGCGGCAGACCAACCACCGCCGCCTCGAGCACCTTGGGGTGGGCCATGATCAGGTTCTCCAACTCCACCGAAGAAATCCACTCACCACCGGACTTGACCAGGTCCTTCGTCCGGTCGACCAGCTGCACGTAGCCGAGCGGGTCAATCGTTGCGACGTCCCCCGTGCGGAGCCACCCGTCCATGAACTTCTCGCCCGCCGACGGATCGTTGTAGTACGTCCCCGTGATGTACGGGCCCCGGATTTGCAGTTCGCCGATCGACTTCCCGTCCCACGGCTGCTCCTTACCGGTTTCGAGGTCGACGATCCGCCATTCCAGCGTGGGCACAATGACACCCTGCTTGGCCAGCACCTCGAGCTGGCGCTCCTCCGGCCACTCCTGCATCGTCGAGCGGATGCGCGTGAGCGAGGCCAGGGGCGACGTCTCGGTCATGCCCCAGGCATGCACCAGGCGGATCCCGTGCCGCCGCAGCCCGGCGATGAGGGCCGGCGGCGCTGCCGAACCACCGCACAGCACCCGCTGAAGCTTCGGCAGCTTCCGCCCCGTCTGGTCCAGCAGGTTCAGCACCGGCAGCCACACGGTTGGAACGCCCGCCGAAATCGTCACCCCCTCGCGGTCGAGCAGGTTGACCACGCGCTCCGCATCGAGGAATCGGTCGGAGAACACCTGCGAGGCACCCGCGTTCGCGGCGGCGTAGGGCAGGCCCCAGGCGTTCGCGTGAAACATCGGCACGGCGTACATCAGGGTGTCAACCTCGGAGATGTTGACCGAATCCGGGAGCGCCGCCACCAGCGAATGGATCATCGTCGAGCGGTGGCTGTACACCACACCCTTGGGATTGCCCGTGGTGCCAGAGGTGTAGCACATCGCCGCAGCTGCCCGCTCGTCCAGCGATGGCCAGCTGAACTGGCCATCGCCCGAGGACAGGAACTCGAAGTAGTCCACCGTCCGCTTCAGCTTGCCGGTCGGCTCGGGGCCATCATTCATGAGCACCACCAGCCGCACCGAAGGAATGCGGTCCGCCAGCCCCTCAAGAATCGGAAGGACCGAACGGTCGCAGAAAATCACCTCGTCCTGCGCATGGTTGATGATGTACTCGAGCTGGTCCGCGAAGAGCCGCACGTTCAGCGTGTGCAGGACAGCGCCCATGCAGGGGATCGCGAAATAACACTCAAGGTGGCGCTGCGTGTTCCACCCAAACGTCGCAACCCTCGACCCCTCTTTGACCCCCTCGCGGGCCAGCGCACTCGCGAGGCGGTGGACATTCTGCGCGAGCTCTCCATAGGTCGACCGCACCGCTTCGCCGGTCTCCGTGTACGTTGCCAGTGGCTTGTCGGCGAAGAGCCGTTCAACTCGCCAGAAGATGCTCTGCACCGTGAGCGGAAGATCCATCATCGTGCTCGGGAACATCGGGCCGGGCCTCCTAGCATCTGTCCCTATCGGGCGCGCTACACATTACGAACGACAGCGAGCGGCACGCAACCGCTGCGTCGAGCACCCGCTCAGACGAGCGGCCAGGGGTAGTGCCTCGCTTCACCAGGGACCGGGAACCGCCCGCCCTCCGCGAGCGACGCGGCCCGCCGAACCAGCGCGGCGAACTCCGCCGGCTCGAGCAGCCGGCGCAGGGATTCGACCCCAGCAGCTCCCTCTTTCAGACGGCCCACAGTGCGGCGCAGCTCGCGAAGCATCGTCGGAGGGATTGGCTCCCCGGCCCAGTCCCATATCACGGAGCGCAACTTCGGTTGTGGGTGGAAGCAGAGGCCATTGTCGATGCCCCAGACGTGCTCCTCAGCGTCAAGCAGGCAGTGGCCTGCCTTCCTGTCCGCATTGTTCGCGATGGCATCGAACAGGCAGAGCCGCTGCAGCTGTGGCCAGAGCCGCCGGTCCTCACGCAGCACGAAGTAGTGCTTCGCCGGCTCATGGTCGATGAACAGTTGCAGCGAGCCGACCCCTGCCGGGCCCTCGCGGACTACCGTGGGCGGGATGAGCTGCCAGCCCATGACGGTGCTCAGGACGTACGCGGCAGTCTCCCTCAGGTGGAGCGTACCCTGCGGGAAGTCCCAGAGCGGCGTCTCGCCGTCCCGGGGCTTGTAAATCGCCAGGAATTCGCCGGCAGCATCCTCAAGCCGCGCCAGAAACACGTAATTGGAGGAGTGCCACACCGGCCTGCATTCACGGAACTCCGCTCGCTCCAGCCGCCGAACGACCCCATCGAGGTCCATCACCACGAGCCTACCAGACCCCACCAGCGGATCGACGTTGGCCCCGCCGTCACACCGTGATGCTTCCGCGCAGCACCGTCACGGCAGTGCCCGCAATCCGAACGCCCACGGGCTCGCCGTCCTCGCCGTCCACCTCGACCTCCACCAGCCCGGGCCGCCCCATGAAGTGGCCCTGCTCCACGACGTAGCGCGGCTCGCGCAGCAGACCGTACTTCCACAGGTAGGCCGCCATCGCCCCCGTCGCGCTGCCGGTCACCGGGTCCTCCGGGATGCCAGCACTGGCGGCGAAGTGCCGCGCGTGCGCTCGATGGCCGGGCTCGAAGGCTTCGAGGCAGAAGACGTGCGTGCTGAAGTAGTGGCCCACCTCCTCCAGGTCGCTCAACCGTTGAGCGTTCGGCCTCAGTCGCTCGAGCACCTCCAGCGATCGCACCGGTACCATCGCCTGCGGCGTTCCGGTGGAAACCACCTGCACCGGGGCGTCACCCAGGATGTCGGACGGCCGAATGCCGAGCGCCTCGGCCAGCACCGATCGATCCAGCCGCCGCCCGAACTCCGGGCGCGCCTGCGTCATGACCACCCGTACGTTGCGCGCGTCGTCGAGCGCGATGTCGACAGGCAACAGCCCAATGTTCAGCTCCTGCGTCACTCGCACCGGACCGCCAGAGAGATCGATCCGGCCTTCCTCCACCAGTGCGTACATCGTCGCGATGGTCGGGTGGCCTGCCAGCGGAATTTCCCGTGCGGGGGTGAAGAAGCGCACCCGGAACCGTGCCCGCCGCGATGGAAGAACAAACGCCGTTTCGCTCGCGTTGAGCTCCCGCGCGATGGCCTGCATCTGGGCGTCGGTGAGCCCCTCAGCGCGGGTGACGACGCCGCACGGGTTGCCCGCGTAGCGCCGAGTCGTAAAGGCGTCCACAATCTTGACATGGTAGTCCGGCATGGCCGGAAGCATACCAGCCGGCCGGCGTCGCGAGCCCGGCCGCGGAGGATGCGATGCTCGGCTTTCCCCGCGAGGATGACTCCCTCGCCGCGGCGGTTGGCGACCTCCTCGTCGCCCGCGGCGAACGCGTGGCTGTTTCCGAGACGACCGCCGGCGGTCTCATCAGCGTGCGCATGCTCAGCGTCCCCGGCGCTTCCCGCTGGTACGATGGCGGCCTCATTCCCTACGCCGGTGCCCACCGCTGGGACCAGCTCGGTCTCGACCTCGAGCTCGTTCGCCGCTTTGGCGCCGTCAGCCCCGAGTGGGTGCGCGCGACTGCCGAAGGCTTGCGCAGGGCGCTCGGCTGCACCTGGGCGCTCGCAGAAAGCGGCATCGCCGGGCCGCAGGGGAGCCGCCGCTCGCCGAAGCCCGTCGGTTCCGTGGTGCTCGCCCTCGCCGGCCCCAGCGGGACGATTGTGGAGGAGCACCACTTCCCCGGGTCGCGGGTCGAAGTCATGCTCCAGATTGCGGAGCGCGCCCTGCTGCTCCTGCACGCCACACTCTCCGATGCAGCGCCCCCGGCCGCCAGCTCGTAGTCAGAATACGTCGAAGAGGTTGAACCGCGGACCGTCCTTGCAACAGAGCCGAACCCCGTGCCGGGTGAAAATCGCACAGCCATAGCACATCCCCCACCCGCACGGCATGTTCTCCTCCATCAGGATCTCGGGCGACTGGCGCCGCCCGTTCCCCCGCAGCACGTCGGCAAGAGACTGGAACATCGCGTTGGGACCGCAGGCGTAGATGCGGTTTGCCCATTCCTGGTACGTCCCCAGGTGCTCGGTCACGTATCCGGACGGCCCCGCCGACCCGTCCTCGGTCACGACGACGTACTCCACCTCCCGCGGCCACTCGATTGCTGGGAGGAGGTGCTCGGCGCTGCGGGCGCCCATCATCGCGACGACGTGGTGCCCGGCCGCCACAGCCTGCCAGGCGGTGTCAACCAGCGGGGCGATCCCCACACCGCCCCCAACGAGGAGCAGGTTCGACGGGCTCCCGGGCAACCGAAAGCCGCGGCCAAGTGGCCCGTAGGCGCGCACCGCCGTCCCCGGCGCCTGTTCACTCAGCCACCGCGTGCCCCGGCCCACGACCGCGTAGCAAAGGGCGAAGCGGTCGCCATCGACCCGGTAATAGCTGAACGCCCGGGCAAACATCGGGTCAGTTCGCTCGCTGCTGCAGTGCACCATGACGAACTGGCCGGGCTCGATTGCCCGTGCCAGCCCGGGCCCGTGGAACCACGTGATGAACGCCCCCCGCCAGGCGGGCCGCGTCTCGAGGATGACCGCGTCCTCAATCTGCACCGAGGTACTCCCGCACCGTGGCGACGTCGTACTCGGTCGGCCGTGCCAGGGCCTGGATGGCCGCGCGCGCCGTGTCGATGGACGTGAAGCAGGGAATCCGACGCTCCGCCGCTGCCCGGCGGATGTGGAACCCATCCCGCAGCGAGCCGGTCATGCGCCCCTCCGGCGTGTTGATCACGCACTGCACGGTGCCATCCATGATGACGTCGACCACGTTTGGATGGGTACCGCTCAACACCTTGGTCACCGTCGTGACGGGCAGCCCCAGCGCTTCGATCATCCGGCTCGTGCCCTCGGTCGCGTACAGCCGATAGCCAGCATCTGCCAGCTGGTGAATGAGCGGCAGCGCCGCCGCCTTCGTGCGGTCGGAAATACTCAGCAGCACCGAGGCCCTCGGCGGCAGCGCGAGGTCAGCGGCAATCAGCGCCTTCGCCAGCGCCGCCTCGAACGTCCGGTCGATGCCCATGACCTCGCCCGTGCTCTTCATTTCCGGGCCCAGGTAGGTGTCGACACCCGTCAGCTTCGACATCGAAAAAACCGGGGCCTTGATGGCGTACAGCTTCCGCTCCCGCCACAGCCCATCCGGGTAGCCCTGGTCGGCAAGCTTCTTCCCCAGCATCGCGCCGACCGCGAGCTGCACCATCGGCACGCCGGTCACCTTCGAGAGGAACGGCACCGTTCGGCTCGCGCGCGGATTCACCTCCAGGACAAACACCCGCGGCGCCTCGCCGGCCCGGCGGGGCAGCACGACATACTGGATATTGGTGAGCCCAATCGCGCCAAGCCCGAGGACAATCCTCCGCGTGTAGTCGACGATAACGGCCTTCTCTTCCTCGTCGAGATGCACCGGCGGATACACCGCCATGGAGTCGCCGGAATGCACGCCCGCCCGCTCGATGTGCTCCATAATCCCGGGCACCAGCACCCGCTCACCATCGCAAATTGCGTCGACCTCGACCTCGGCCCCTTCGAGGAATTTGTCGATGAGGATTGGCTTGCCGGCCGCGACCTCGGCTGCCGCCCCCACGAACGTGACCAGCTCCGACGCATTCTGCACAATCTCCATCGCCCGTCCGCCGAGGACGTACGACGGCCGTACCAGCACCGGGTATCCAATCGCCTGGGCCGTCTTCATCGCCTCTTCGAGCGTCGTGATGGCTGCCCCGGGCGGCTGGGGGATGCCGAGGTCCTGCAGGAACCGCTCGAATCGCCGGCGATCTTCGGCCGTGTCGATGGCCTCCGCATCCGAGCCGATGATCGGGAGCCCCGCGCGGCGCAGCGGCCCCGCGATGTTGATGGCCGTCTGCCCGCCGAATTGCACGATGCTCGGCGGTGGGCCGCTCGCACCTTCGCCTTCATTCTCGATGATGTCCCGGATCGCCTCTTCATCCAGCGGCTCGAAGTACAGCCGGTCCGATGTATCGAAGTCCGTGCTGACTGTCTCCGGGTTGGAGTTCACCATGATGGCGCGGAGGCCTGCATTCTGGAGCGCCCACGCCGCGTGCACGCTCGCGTAGTCGAACTCGATACCCTGCCCGATGCGGATCGGCCCGCTCCCCACCACCAGCGCGCCACGCCCGTCCTCCGGCGTGGCCTCGTTCTCCAGCTCGTACGTGCTGTAGAAGTAGGGCGTCTCAGCATCGAACTCGGCCGCGCACGTATCGACCATCTTGTACACCGGCCGGATGCCCCACTCCTGTCGCAGGGCGCGAATCTGCTCCGGTAGCCGGTCAGCCAGCTGGCCCACCATCTCGTCGCTGAAGCCCATCCGCTTCGCTTCCCGCAGGAGCTCTGGCGTCAATGGTTCTTCGAGCAAGCGCCGTTCCATGTGGACGATGTTCTGGAGACGCTCGAGAAACCACGGATCCACCCCCCGTGACCGGCGCGCGAGGGAGAGGATGTCCTCGCCCCGGCGCAGCGCGGCCACCAGGGCCCAGAGCCGCTCATCGGTGGCGTGCACCGGGATTTCGGCAAGCTCCCGCCATTCCGGCCGCTCCCAGAGAAGGCTCCGACCGCCAACTTCGAGTGAACGAACGGCCTTGTTCAGCGCCGCCTCGAAGGTGCGGTCAATCGCCATCACCTCGCCGGTTGCCTTCATCTGCGTCCCCAGCGTGCGGTCGCCAAGCTGGAACTTGTCGAACGGCCAGCGAGGAATCTTGACCACGACATAATCGAGTGCTGGCTCGAATGCGGCCGTCGTTCGTTGTGTCACCGCGTTCGGGATTTCATCGAGCGTTTTGCCGCAGGCGATCTTGGCGGCCACCCGGGCGATCGGGTACCCGGTGGCCTTCGAGGCCAGCGCCGAGGAGCGGCTGACGCGCGGGTTCACCTCGATGACGTAGTACGGCAGCGGTGCATCGGTCTCCCCACGCCAGTCGCACACGTCCTTGCGCGGGGCCAGCGAGAACTGCACGTTGCAGCCACCCTCGATGCCAAGCTCCGAGATGATTCGCAGGGCTGCCGACCGCAGCATCTGGTAGTCCTTGTCGCTCAGCGTCTGCGAAGGCGCGACCACGATGGAGTCGCCGGTGTGCACGCCCATCGGGTCCAGGTTCTCCATGTTGCAGATGGTGATGCAGTTGCCGGCCCCATCGCGCATCACCTCGTACTCAATCTCCTTCCAACCGAGGAGATTCTTTTCGACCAGGACCTGCGTGATCGGGCTTGCCGCCAGCCCGGAGGTCGCAACCGACCGCAGTTGCTCCATCGTGAAGGCCATGCCGCCGCCGGTGCCGCCCAGGGTGTATGCCGGGCGCACCACCACCGGGAGACCGATCTTCTCCGCCGCGGCGACGCACTCGTCGACGGTGTGGCAGATCTCGCTCTCCAGGACGGGCTCGCCAAGCTTGGCCAGCATCTCCCGGAACAGCTCCCGGTCCTCCGCCCGGCGAATCGCCTCCAGCGGGGTTCCCAGCAGCCGAACGTTGTACTTCTCGAGAATGCCGGCCTTCGCGAGCTCCACCGCAAGGTTGAGCCCGGTCTGGCCGCCGAGCGTCGGCAGCAGGCCCTCCGGCCGCTCCCGCGCGATGATCCGCTCCAGCACGGGCACGGTCAGCGGCTCGATGTACACCACGTCGGCGACGTCGAGGTCCGTCATGATCGTCGCCGGGTTGGAGTTGACGAGGATGCTCCGCACGCCCTCCTCGCGCATCGCCTTGCAGGCCTGGGTGCCCGCGTAGTCGAACTCGGCCGCCTGTCCGATAACGATCGGACCGGAGCCGATGATCAGTACGCTCGAAGGTTTCAACCCACTCCTCCAGGTTGTGGCTCGGGGCGAGTGCACGCAGGACGCCCCCCTGTCGCGGCGCCTCGCGTGGCCGCGCCCGCCGTTCTCATCTCAGCGCCGCTGCGGCCGCGGCCGGAGAAAACGCCGCACGCCGGCCGGGACGAAGACGAACAGCAGCAGCGGTAGCGGAGCCAGCGCCGGGCGCGCCGCCAGCAGCACCGCTGCTTCCAGCGCTCCCGCCATCGCGCCGATAGCCGCTGGCGCGGTGATGTGTTGCGCCGCGTTCGGTGCGTTCACGACCAGCAGGATGCCGATAAGCAGCAGGCATCCACCGGCGATGGCGAGCGCTGCGGCGAACAGCCGCGCCAGGTCCGCCCCCGCCGTGCCGCCGGCGAATCCCGGACCGCGCATACTCGCGACGACGAAGATTCCCGCCATCACCAGCAGCGCGCCGGCCACTGCGATGGCGAAGTCCGCGGCCGCTGGCGGTCCGGGCCGTGGCCGGATCGGCGCGTTGTTGCGTCGCCGCATCGTCATCGTTCGGCTCCCGCACGCGACTCCCTCCTCAGAGCGGTAGCTCGAATCGCATGTTCGGGTTCCGCAGCGGCACCATCGCACCGATGCTCGAAAGGAAGCTCAGGGCCGGTTCGTTCCCCTCCGGCAGGCGCCCGCGGATGCGCTTGTAACCGCGTTGCCGGGCGAAGTCGAGGATCGCTTCGGCGAGGTCCGTGGCGATGCCCCGGCGCCGGTGGTCCGGCAGCACCCAGACCCCGAGCAGCCCGGTGCCCGGTTCCGCCGTGTCGAAATCGAGCGCGCCGAACGCCACCGGGATGCTGCCGTCGTAGGCGACAAACAGCGCACCGTCATCGCCCAGGCGGCGGAGCCACGCCTCGACACGCGCTGCGTCGAAGGGCCCCTCGAGCCCGACGTTCTCGCTTCCCATCCCGCGCAGGATCGCCGCGATGCCCGCAGCATCGGCCACCGTCGCCCTCCGGATCTCAGTTGCGCGCGTCATGCTGTGCCTCCCCTGGCGGCCGCCATCAGGTCGATGAAGCGGTCGAAGATGTACTCGTTGTCCAGCGGGCCCGGGCAGGCCTCGCTGTGATACTGTATCGTCATAAGCGGCTCGACGTTCGAGGCAATCCCCTCCACCGTCCCGTCGTTCAGGTTGATGTGGCTCACGAACGCGCGACTGTCGAGGCCGTCCGGGTCGACAGCGTAGCCGTGGTTCTGCGCCGTAATCGTCACACGCCCCGAAACCAGGTCCTTCACCGGGTGATTCCCGCCACGGTGCCCAAACGGCAGCTTGAACGTCCCGGCACCGAGTGCGCGGGCTGCCACCTGGTGCCCGAGGCAGATGCCGAACACGGGCACCCGGCCAATCAGTTTCCCGACCTCCCGAACCATCCCGTCCAGCAGCCGCGGGTCGCCGGGGCCCGGCGAGAGGCAGACACCATCAGGGTGCAGCGCCAGGATCTCCTCCGCCGGCGTCTGCGCCGGGAAAACGCGCACCGAGCACCCACGCCGCTCGAGGAGTCGCATGATGTTCCGTTTCACCCCACCATCGAGCAGCGCCACCCGGTACCGTCCCTCGCCAAGCGGGATCGACCAGTCGTAGACGCGCTCGGTCGTGACCGAGGCAACCCAGTTGATGTCGTCGTAGCCCGGCAGGTCGCGCACCCGTGCGAGAGCCTGCTCCGGCGATTCGTCCGTCGTGATGGTCCCCAGCATCACCCCGTGCCGGCGGATGCGTCGGGTGACGGCGCGGGTGTCAATCCCATCGATGGCGACGACGCCCCGGGCCTCCAAGTACTCCCGCAGCGTGTGGTGCGAGCGCAGGTGGCTCGGCTGGTCGGTCGCCTGCCGAACAATCAGCCCTGCCGGCTGAATGCGAGCAGATTCCTCCACCCGCTCGTCGATGCCGTAGTTGCCAATGAGGGGGTACGTCAGCACCAGGAGCTGGCCGGCATAGGAGGGGTCCGTCAGCATCTCCTGGTAGCCGGTCATCGAGGTGTTGAACACCACCTCGCCGTCGGCGTGCCCGTGTCGGCCAATTGCACGGCCAGGGTAAGCCGTACCATCGGCGAGCACCAGCCATGCATCAGCCATGTGCCACCTCCCGCTCCCAGCAGAGCGCTCCATTCGCAATGACCGCCCGCACGGCGCCGGTGAGCCGGCTACCCGCGAGGGGCGTGTTCTTACCTTTCGAGGCCCAGCTTGCCGGGTCGACGACGACCGCCGCCGCCGGGTCGAGCACGACCAGGTCGGTAGAGACGCCCGGCTCCAGCGTCCCGATCCCGGGCACGCGCTCACCGAGCCGGAAGCACGCCGCCGGGCCGCACGTCAGCGCCTCGATCAGGCGCTCCAGGCGAATCTCGCCCCGTGTTACCTGCGTCAGCAGCGTCGAAACGGCCGATTCAAAGCAACTGATGCCAAACGCCGCGTCCTCGAATTCCACCAACTTGTCCTCGACGGCATGGGGCGCGTGGTCCGTCGCGATCGCGTCAATCACGCCGGTGTTCAGCGCGGCAAGAAGCGCCTGCCGGTCGTGCTCGGTACGGAGGGGAGGGTGGATCTTCGCGAAGGTGTCATACGCGGGCTCTGGGCCCGGCCCCGCCACCGCCTCTTCCGTCAGGTAGAGATGGCTGGGCGTCACCTCGCAGGTAATCGGCAGGCCGCGCGCCTTCCCCTCAGCGACCAGTTCGACGCCGCGCGCCGTTGTCACGTGCGCGATGTGCAAACGAGCCCCGGTTGCCGCGGCCAGCTCAATATTCCGGGCAATCGCCGTCGCCTCGGCCGCCGCTGGTTGACCGGAAAGCCCAAGCCGCTCACTGAGCGCGCCTTCGTTCATTGCACCGTTCGCGTGCATCCCGGGGGTGTCGCAGTGCTCAGAGATTGGCAGCCCGAGTGCTGCCGCCAGCGCCAGCGCGTTGCGCATCAACCGCGCGTCCTCCACCGGGCTGCCGTCGTCACTCAGCGCGACCACGCCGCCCCCCGCCAGCTCTGCCAGTTCCGCCAGCTCGCGGCCTTCACGGCCGCGGGTGATGCACCCGATTTGGAGCACCCGCACCTCGGCGTCGCGGCGATACCGCTCGAGGATGCTTTCCAGGACAGGTCCACAGTCCGGCGCGGGGCGGGTATTTGGCATCGCGCAGACTGTCGTAAAGCCGCCCCGCAGCGCGGCAGCGGTCTCGGTCGCGATCGTCCCCTTCTGCTCGAATCCTGGCTCGCGCAGGTGTGCATGCAGGTCGACCAGCCCGGGCACCACAATGCACCCGCTGGCGTCGAGCTCGCGGGCGCCATCCGCCCGCACCGCCGGGGCGATGCGCACTACCTTCCCGCCGTCGACGAGTACGTCCAGCACCGCGTCGACCCCTCGCGCGGGATCGAGGACCCGGCCGCCGCGCACAATCAACCTCTCGCTCATCGTCGACTCCTCGTTGCGATGAGATAGAGGAGCGCCATGCGCACTGCCACGCCATTGGCAACCTGTTCCTCCACCACGGACTGGGCACTGTGCGCCAGGGCCGGCTCGACCTCGACCCCCTCGTTCATGGGGCCCGGGTGCATCAACAGCGCCCCCGGCCGCGCCAGCGCCATCCGGCGGCTGTTCACCTGGTACCGCGTCACGAACTCGCGAATCGAGGGGATAAGCCCGCGCTGTTGCCGCTCCTTCTGGAGGCGCAGCGCCATCACGACGTCCGCATCCCGGATCGCGGCGTCAAGGTCCGTGCTGAGGGTGCAGCGCCCGGGGGCTCCCGGGATGCCCGGGACAAACCAGCGCGGAAGCAACGTGGCAGGCCCGCACAGCACGACTTCGGCGCCATCGCGAAGGAGGCACCAGGCATTCGACCGCGCGACCCGCGAGTGCAGGATGTCGCCGACGATCACCACCTTGCGGCCTTCGAGCGAGCCGAGCCGCTCACGCAGCGTAAAGAGATCCAGCAACGCCTGGGTCGGGTGCGCGTGCGAGCCGTCGCCGCCGTTGATGATGCTCGCCGCCGTGTGGCGTGCGGCAAGGTGCGGTGCACCCGACCGGGGGTGTCGCATCACCACGATGTCGACGCCGATTGCCTCCAGCGTTCGAACGGTGTCGATGAGGCTTTCCCCCTTCTCCACCGACGACCCGGCTGCCGTGAGGTTCACGACGTCGGCGCCCAGCGCCTTCGCCGCCACCTCGAAGCTCGCCCGGGTCCGGGTGCTCTGCTCGTAGAACAGGGTCGCGACCGTGGTACCTCGCAGCGTCGAGACCTTATTCACCGGCCGGCGCCGCACCTCCTGCATGGCCCGGGCGGTGTCCAGCACCAGGTCGGTTTCGTCCCGCGTCAGCGTCTCCGTGTCGAGCAGGTCCTTCCGCGCCCACGTCGCGCCAGCCCTTCCTTCAGCCTCGGAAACAGGTGCGTCAAGCACGACCGTCCTCCTCCCCGTACACATACACCGCATCTTCCCCGTCGGTTTCGCTCAGGCGGACGCGCACCCGCTGAACCAGCGCGGTCGGGATGTTTTTCCCGACGAAGTCGGGGCGAATTGGCAGCTCTCGGTGGCCCCGATCGATGAGGACGCACAGCCGCACCCGCGCTGGCCGCCCGAAGTCGAGGAGCGCATCGAGCGCCGCGCGCGCAGAGCGCCCCGTGAACAGCACGTCGTCGACGAGCACGACCGTCGCGCCATCGATGCTGACCGGGATGTCGCTCGGGCGAACCGGTGGCGGGGTGCCACGACGCGCCACGTCATCGCGATAGAGCCCGATATCCAGGGCGCCAACCGGGACTTCGACGCCTTCGAACTCGCGGATGGCCGCGGCCAGGCGCCTCGCCAGCGGATAGCCGCGTGAGAGCAGCCCGACGAGCACCAGTCCCTCGGTTCCCCGGTTGCTTTCGATGATCTCGTGTCCCAGCCGCCGGATGGTGCGGGCAATCTCTTCGGGACCGAGGTACCTGGTTCCGCTCATGAAAAACGCCTCCCCCCAAAGACGGAGAAGGCGGACATCGTGCAACATTCGCCGGCCATGCCGGCACCTCCTCCCTTGGCAGCCTCACGGGACCGCCTTAAAGGGCTTTCCCGGAGCATACCGCGCTTCGGCCCCGGGCGCCACCCAGCAGCACCGGAAATGACCCTCGTGGGGCCCCGGCGTATACTCACCAGCGCCACCCACCTCACGCTCTTGCGAGGGCCCCGGAGCCTCCCGTGTCGTCGAGCCTCGGACCCGAACAGGCCAAAGAGCCTGACGTGCGCGACCGAATCTTCGCCAGCGCGCTTCGCCACTTCTCGCAAAAGGGCTACGCCGCAACCTCGCTCCGCGAAGTCTCAGAGGACGCCGGCACGACCAAGCCGATGATCTACTACTACTTTGGGTCGAAAGAGGGCCTGTACGCCGGCATCGTGCGCCAGATCCTCGAGGAGATGGCGGAGACGATCCGGGCGCGCCTCCCGGCAGAAGCCCCCGTTGTCGACCAGGTGCTCGCCTACTGCGAGCGGTACCTCGACTACTTTCTCCAACAGGAGGAGATCATCGCGCTCGTCCTGCGCGAAGTGTTTGGTCTTGGTGGCGTCCCCATGGCCGAGTTCTCGCAGGCCCTGGGCGAGCGCGTCCGCCTCCCACTGGATGAGATCCTCGAGCGTGGTATGGCCTCTGGCGAGCTGCGCCACGACTCCGTGCCACTCTGCGCGACCGCCATCACCGGCATCCTCAACATGTTCATCCTCGCGCACGTCTTCGGCGGCGCTCCCATCGACCGCGAGGCGCCGCTCCGCCAGGTCCGCTACTACATTCTCGGCCTCGCCGCCGAACCTGGCGCCCACGGATCCTGAGCCGTCCCCTCATCTTTTCGCGTTGCCTGCCGTCTTATCCCTGTAGGGAGGACTCACATGGCAGAGTCCCGCTTGGTCGACTACTACGCAGTGCTCAACCTCCCGCCGAAGGCGGACCTGGCGGGGATTGAGGCGGCCTATGCGCGCCTTTCCGACGACCTGATGCGCCAGGCCCAGTACGACGACTCGGCCCGCGAAGCGATGCAGCGTCTCAACGAGGCCTACGCCGTGCTCTCCCAGCCCGAGTTGCGGCGGGAGTACGACCGGGCGTTCTTCAAGGCCGAGCTCGAACGGCTGGAACGCGAAGCCCGGGCGGCTCAGCGCCGCCGAGCGCTCGCCGGGAATATCCTCGTCGGCGCGCTCGGGTTTGTGGTTGCCGTGCAGGCGGCCGCGCTGCTCTACCTCGGATGGGATAGTGCCACCGCACTCTTCCGCGCCATCGGCGAGACGCTTTTCTAAGCCATCCCTCAGCCCGCAGCCTCACCGGCGACGCGGTCGGGAAGCAGGCGCGCCTGGGCCTCGGCGTACGGGGTAATCGTCTCCATCATGTTGACCCGGCTGTCCAGGCGCTTCTGGAGACCGCTCATCAGCCCCAGCACCCGGAAGATGAGCAGGATATCGGCAGGAATCTCGGTGACCGGGTTGGCGCTCAGGATCCGCGCGAGCCGCTCGTTCACCTCGGGCATCACATCGGCGTCAATGTACGGCTTCTGCTCTGGCCCCGCGGCCTCAAAGAAGGAGCGCCCCAGCGCAACGAGCGTCTCAGGGTCGTCCGACTTCGTCTTGAAGCCGATGGCGCGGAATGCCTCCACCATGGCGGCATCGTCCTGCTGCATCATCGCCACCACCAGGCGGGCGTAGTTCAGGCGGAACGCCTCCGGCAGCTCCTTCGAAAGCCCAAAGTCGAGGAAGACGACCACCGGCCCCGGCAGGACGAGGAGGTTGCCAGGGTGCGGGTCCGCGTGGAAGTACCCGTGGACCAGGATCTGCTCGCAGTAGGCCTCCGTCATGATCAGCGCGACCTGGTTGGGGTCGATCCCCTGCGCGAGGAGCGCCGGGATGTCGGAAATCTTGGTCGCGTCGATGAACTCCGTCGTGAGGACTCGCCTCGCGGTGTACTCCCAGTACACCTTTGGGATACGTATGTCCGGTCGGTGCGCCAGGTCGCGCGCGACCCGCTCGGCGCTGCGCCCCTCAAGCTCGAAGTCAAGCTCCCGCGGAATCTGCCTGTTCAGCTCCTGCATGATGATGCGGAAGTCAAAGTTCGGTTCGAGCCAGGCAAGGATCCGCACCAGCAGCGAGATGTTGCGCAGGTCCGTCTCGAGCACCCGGTCGATGCCCGGGTACTGCACCTTCACTGCCACATCGTGCCCGTCCCGTGTTCGTGCACGGTGCACCTGGGCCAACGAGGCTGATGCGATTGGCCGTCGGCTGAACTCAGCAAAGATCTCGTCCGGGTGCGCGCCCAGCTCACGCCGGATTTGCTCGGCCACCTGCCGGAATGGTCGGGCCGGCACACGATCCTGCAGCCGGCTCAGCACGGCGATGTACTCGGGTGGGGCAACGTCGGCGCGACTTGAGATGAACTGGCAAGTCTTGATCAGCAGCCCTTCCATCCGTGTGGCAAGCGCGTAGATGCGCCGCGCATTTGCCAGGTGTGCATTGGCCAGCCGCCGCTGTCGCTCATCCGGGTCCTTCGCCGGGAATTTCTGCAGCCGCTTGTAGCTCACGTAGATGACGACGAACGTCCAGCCCACATCGACGAACCGACGGAGTCGCTGCGGCCACGGGAGGGGGCGGGCCCCGGTCACTGTTGCTGCCATCGCCCTCAAGCCTAGCAAAGTTGACCCCGGGCAAAGAGCAAGGCCGCCCACGCGGGCGGCCTCGAGCTGCATGCTGCGGGCTGCAGCGTTACGCCTTCAGCGAAATGCCATCGACTTTCCAGGAGCCGGCCACGTCCTTCCACCGCGTCGCGATGGTCCGGCTGCCGGCATCCGACGACATCACGATGTCAACGAGCTGGTCCTCGCCCTCCTGGCCGACGACCTCGACCGTGATGGTTGGCGTGCCCGTCGGCTGGGCACCGCCGGCGGCCTGCATCTGCGACTGGAGTGCCATCGCCTGGCCCATGCCGTTCGGGGTGAAGGCCATCATCAGGCCAGCGATGTTCTGGTTGACCAGGTCCTTCGCGAATTGCTCGGCTGCTTCTTTGATATCCGCCATGAATCGTGCTCCTTGCTTCCCGGCCGGTAGGTATGGGGCAGAGCCGGGAACGCCTAGCGTAGGCACCCGCGCGGGCCTGTCAAGCGAATGCCGTTCACATTCCGCCCGTGGCCGCCTCGCCGAACATCGGCCGGAACTGGTGCAGCAGATCCGGTCCCTGCCGTAGGTGGTGCCCTCCATCGGCGGCGACGACCATCCCCGTGATCCAGCTCGCCTCGTCGCTGAGCAGGAAGGCCACCGCGTTGGCGATATCTTCAGTCGTGCCCAGGCGATCAAGCGGCATGCGCCGACGGTACTCTTCCACCGTCTCGGCGTTGGCGACCAGCCCGGCGGCGAGGTCGGTCGGGACGAGTCCGGGTGCCACCGCATTCACCCGGATGCCGAACTCACCCAGGTCGTCGGCCGCGCACCGGGTCAGCATGTTGAGGCCCGCCTTGGCCACGCAGTACGCCGTCATCCAGCGGTGCGTGTGCGTCCCCGCGATTGAGCTGATGTTGACGATGCTCCCGCCGCCTGCCACGCGCATGAGGCGCGCCTCCTGCTGCATCACCCGGTAGACCCCCGTTAGGTTCGTCTCCAGGACGCGCGTAAACTCGCTCACGGGCCCGTTCAGCACACTGCCGACCGTCCCCGTACCCGCAGCGTTCACCGCCAGGTCCAGCCGGCCGAACTCCCGCTCAATCCAGGCGAATGCCTCAGCTACTGAGGCGTCGCTCGCGACATCGCACGCGACTGCGGCCGCTGCCGGTCCAAGTCTGCCGCGTGCATCGTCGAGGACGGCCTGTCGCCGCCCCGCGATGATGACCTTCCCGCCGCCCTCGACGATGGCACGGGCGCACGCGAAGCCGATGCCCGTGCCTCCACCGGTGACGACGCCAACCTTTCCCTCGAATCGGCCCATCGTTTCCCGTCCCCTCCAGTCAGAACTTGCGGCTGTCCCAGAGCACGTCCCCGGCGCCGCTGAGCTTGGCTTGGTAGCGTGCAGCAACGAAGAGGAAGTCCGAGAGCCGGTTCAGGTACGGAATCACCTGCTCGCCAATCGCCTCCTCCCGCGAAAGCGCGACCACCTGGCGTTCGGCCCGTCGGCACACCGTGCGCGCCACGTGGAGGTGGGCGGCCGGGAGGTCGCCTCCGGGCAGGATGAAGCTGGTGAGCGGCTCGAGCTGCTCGTTCCACTCGTCCATCCACCGCTCGAGCTGTTCCACGTGCCGCGCCTCGATGCGCGGGACCGGCAGCCTTTCCTTGTCCTCCTCGAGGATGCAGAGGTCCGAGCCAAGATTGAAGAGGACCTGCTGGATGACCTGGAGCCGGTCCCGCAGCTCTTCGTGCACCCCGGCGGCGATCGCCACGCCGAGGACGCTGTTCAGCTCGTCTACCGTCCCGTATGCGTCGATGCGCAGGCTCTCCTTGGGCACCCGCTGGCCGCCGCCGAGTGCCGTCGTCCCGGTATCGCCTGCCCGGGTGTATACGCGATTGATCCTGACCATCGTCTCCCGCCAGTGCTCGCTTTCGCGGATGCCGGGCAGTGGGCAGAATGGTGTCGATTCGAGAGTTCACCGGGAGCCCCGATGCCGACCAACGAAGCCCAGCGCTGCATCCGCTGCCACGCAGTCTACACGTCCGCACCGCACGTCATGGCCGGCCGGCGGTACTGCTGCGCCAGCTGCTCCGTGGGCTCCGCGTGCGAGCATCAGGGCATCCGCCGCCCTGCCGAGGTGCGCCGCTTCGATACCATGTTCGAGCCGTTTCGGCAGGTCGCGCGTTCCGCAACCCCCTACGAGCGCGACGTGCTCCCCCACCGCGAGTAGCCAGCCGCGATGTCATAACAAGCCTGGGAATTTTTTGCACACCTGCATGTCATAACGCGCGTCCCTGGCGTCCCGCTTCGCGTACCCTGCGGACCCAGGGAGCCGGCGCCGCCCGGACCGGTGCTCGACCCGCCAGCCCGGTGGATGCATACGGCAGGGGCGCGCCCGCCAGCGCCCGAACGCCTCGGCGCCGGCCCTCTTCACCGCCTCGCCGCTCCTGCATGGATGTGCCGGGGGAGGGATTTGAACCCACACGCCTTGCGGCCGCCGGGTTTAAGCCGGCTGCGTCTGCCATTCCGCCACCCCGGCGTTAGCTCCCGGCCCCGGCGCACGCCGGGCAGAGCCCGTACAGCTCGACGCTGTGCCCTTCGAGCTGGAAATTATGCGCCCGTGCCTGCTCCTGGATCCGTGCGTCCAGCTCGAGGTCCGTAAACTCCGTGAATCGCCCGCAGCCGCGGCAGACGAGGTGGTGGTGATGCCCCCCCTCCGTCAGTTCGTATCGAACGCTGCCGTCCTCGAGCGGCACGCGGCACAGCAGGTCCAGCTCCTGGAGCAGCTTGATCGTCCGGAACACCGTTGCCCGGCCGACCTGTGGCACCCGCTCGAGCAGGTCCTCGGCAGTAAACGGCCCGCCCGACTCCTCGATCGCCTGGAGCACCGCCCGGCGCGGCGCCGTCGACCGGAACCCAATCGTCCCGAGGCGGGCGTTGGCCAGTTCGGTAAAGCTCACGTGACAATGCTAGCAAAGCGCAGCCCACGCGCTCCACGCGCAACGGCCTCCGCCCGACAACAAGGGCAGGAGGGAAAGCATCGATGGATCACTCCCAGCTTCCGGCCAGCCCCGTGCAGTGCGTGATCTTCACGGTTGGTGCGACGCACCATGCGCTCCCGATTGACGTCGTGCTCGAAATTCTCGTCCCCGGGCCAATCACGCCCGCGCCGGGCGCGCCGCACGCCGTGTTGGGCCTGGCCCAGGTTCGCGGCCGCGCCATCCCGGTGGTCGACCTTGCTCGATGCCTCGGCCTGCCCGGTTCCTCCTCCGCAGCCGAACGGCGCCTTGTTGTCGTCAGCTCGGGCGCAGGCCCGGCTGCGCTCCTGGTCGATAGCGTGGACGAAGTGGCGACGGTTCAGCCCGGCGACTTCGAGATGGTGCCCGTCCCGGGGTCGGGCGCCATGGTCGTCATCAAGCGTGCCGACGCACTCATCGGCTGGCTTTCGGTGAGCGACGTCGTGCCCAGCCTCGCCGTGCTCGAGTCGGCTGCCTGATAGACCCCGGGTGAACCGGGCACGGCGACCGCCTCGCCGCGTTCTTCGAGCACGTCGAGCAGGCCCTGCACCGTCGCGATGAGCTGCCAGAAGCGGCGGCGCACGGCTCGCGGGTACAACGCTTCGGCCAGCCCATACACGGAAGCCTGCCCCCGCTCACGCAGAACGGCCCGTGCCCGCTCGAGTCGCTGCTCGGCCTGCTCCAGGTTCGCGGCGATGACGGCCCCGACGTCCTCGAACGGCTCGCCATGCCCGGGGAAACAGCGCGAGGGCCGCAACGCCGCCAGCCGGTGCAGCCCGGCCAGGAACAGGGGAAAGCTTCGCAACCGCCACTCGTGCGCCGCGGTGCCGAGGTGACCCTGGAGCGCCGGCGTGGGCGTGATTCCCGGCAGGAGCTGGTCGCCGGAGAAGATCCACCCCTCCGAAGGGAGCCAGGCAACGATGTTGCCCGGCGTGTGCCCCGGCAAGTGCAGGAGCTCCAGTCCGTCGAGCTGAAGGTCGCCCGCGTCCAGCAGCGGCGTGAAGGGCTTATACCGGAGCCCCGTCGGCCATCGGCCATCGTGCCCCGCCGGGCGATACTCACGTGCTGCCCGCGCCTGGCGGTTCCAGGCACGCCGAGCGCGAATCCCGGCAATCGCCG
>FWPU01003752.1_pt1 | contig 37302 bp, 40 predicted proteins | sample 2228361 | NCBI WGS metagenome assembly FWPU01 (sample SAMEA103939777, study PRJEB20133) | metagenome
GCGCCGTCTCCTGGGGGGTGTGTCCGCCTACACGGTCAAGGCCTGGGCCCGCCGCACCGTGGACGGCTTGCCCTCCTACCGGGCCGGCAAGCGCGTGGTTTTTGACCCTGATGAAGCCCTGGCCTGGTTCAAGGCGCACCAGCGCCGGCAGTCGGCCCTGCCGCTCCCCCGGAGGCGGGTTCGCACCCGGGAGGAGGCGCGGCGGTGACTACGGTAGCCGACAGGGAAGGCGCGCCCGCGCAGGCCCGGCGTCCCGTCCCAGACCGACCCCCAGAATGCCCTGGAAGCCGCCCCGGCGGCTCTGCAGCAGGGGGGAACAGGTGTTCGCCTATTTCCCATGCCTCCCCGGGGGCCCTGGGCTTCCTGGACCTCCAAGAGGCCTTCTGGGGCATTCGGGCCTGCAGGGACCCCCGCGCCCGCCGTGGTCCCCGGCACGAGTGCTCCGGGAGCACCCCATGGGGGACGTCGGGGGCGTCGAGGCGGCGCCGAGGGGACGTGGACGCCGGCCCACCGCGGCCCCGGCGCGAGGCTGCGGGAGATGCCGCCGGTGCGGGCTCAGGCGGCGGCGGAGGAGCGAGATACCGGCGCGGCCTGCTCCGCGACATGACAGGCCTCCCGCACGGGGTCCCCAGGCGGGCGGCCGACATACCCTTCCTCGGGCGGGAACCCCAGAATGCGGCGGTGAAAATGTACTCTCGGCGCTGGAGCAGGATGCCCGCAGGGTGTTGGCCGCCGTAAACCTGCGGGGGGCAAGGCAGGCCAGGGGGGGTGAGACAGATGACGCATGAGGCACTTCGGTCGGAGAAGGGGGTGAGGCATGGGGAGCATCCGCAAGCGTGTATGGCGTGGTCGCGATGTTTGGTTCATTGACTACATCGCCGCCGACGGCAGGCGCATCCGCCAGACCATCGGCGAGGGCGAAGAGGGCCGCCGGCTGGCAAGGAAGGTGTTGGCTCAACGGGAGGCGGAGGCGCGGTTAGGCATCTTGCACCTGCCCGGCAGGCAGACCGCGCGCTTCGGGGAGTATGCCGATTCCTGGCTTGAGCGGGTGCGCGCCCGGGTGAAGCCCAAGACGGCGGAGCTCTACACGATCGTCGTCGAGCGCCACCTGCGGCCGGCCTTCGGAGAAGCGCGCCTGGGGTCGATCAGCCGGGGGGACATTGAAGCCTTTCTGGCAGGCAAGCGGGCGGCCACCCGCCGGGGCAGGTGCGGGCAGGCTACGCCGCTTGCCCCTTCGACCGTCAACTGCATCCTCACGGTGTTGAAGCTCATCTTCGCCGACGCGGTCGACCACGGGGCGCTGGCCGACAACCCCGCCGCCAGGGTAAAGCCCCTGCGGCCGCAGGGGCAGAGCGAGCCGCTGCGCGTTCTGACCCCCGATGAGATCGCCCGGCTGCTGGAGGTAGCGGAGGAGCCCTACCGGACGCTCTACCTCCTGGTGGTGCATACCGGGCTCAGGCTGGGCGAGGTGCTGGCCCTGCGCTGGCGGGACGTGGACCTGCAGGCGGGCCTGCTGTATGTGCGCCGCCACGTGGGGCGGTTGCGGGATGGTGACCGCTACGTGCTGCGCGAAGGGCCGCCGAAGTCCCGCCACTCCTACCGCACCCTTGACCTACCGCCTTCGGTTGTGGAGGCGCTGCTGGCGCACCCTGCGGGAGACGACCCGCAGCGGGACTATGTGTTCCGGTCCCGCACGGGCGGCCCGATGGACCCGGCGAACCTGCGGGCGGCGTTCCGGCGGCACCTGGCCCTGGCCGGGCTGCCGGAGGTGAGGCTGCATGACCTGCGCCACACCCATGCGGCCCTGCTGATCGCGGCCAACGTCCACCCCCGGGCGATCCAGGCCCGCCTGGGCCACGGGTCCATCACCGTGACCCTGGGCACCTACGGCCACCTGATGCCCGACGCCACCCGGGGGGTGGGGGAGCGGGTGGAGGCCCTGCTCCAAGGCAAATTCAAGGCAAACGGCAGGGGGCCCGCCTGGGCCCAAGAGCTGAAAGCCGCGTCCCGCAAGGGATAGCGCCGCCTCTTCTCCGAAAAACTCCTTTACTATAGCATGAGGATGTGCTGGAGACCGCATACTTCCTGATCACGCTGGGGCACAGGACCCCCGCGGAAGTCGCCCGGGCGGTGCGCAGGGTGCCGGGGATCACAGAGGCGGTGGTGACCATGGGCGAGGTGGACATCATCGCCATCGCCCAGATGGAGGGCACCCGGGGCTTTCCGGCGCTCACCGAGGAGTTGAAGAAGATCGACGGGGTGGCCACCGTCACCGCCTGCGTCGTCGTCCGCCCCTAGTGTCCTGAATCAAAAACTACTCGCCAACTTTCTTGCGGTGCGGCATAGACGCCCAAAGCCAGGCGATTGCCACCATGCGTCGAGGCCGTCCTCGAGCGTCTGGTCGCCCGGGTGCGGGCGCTGCGCGTCGGCGACCCCATGGACCCGCAGGCGAACATAGGGCCTCTGGCCAGCGCCACGCAGCTGGAAAAGGTGCTGGGCTACGTGGAGCCGGGCCGCGCCGAGGTCGCGCGAGTCCGGTGAGCTGGCGCCAAGTTGCAGGGTTCTCGGCGCGACTGTCGCATCTGGCTGATGAAATGTTCTTGTGTGTGATCACCCGGCGGCGGGGCGTGCGCACCTACCGGTACCTCTACCCGGTCAAGTCGGTATGGGACCGTGGCCGCGCGCGGCAGCGCATGGTGGCGCCGGTGGGACGGGCGGATCTGCTCGCCCCCACCCCTCCAAGCTCATCGCCGAAGGGCTCTAAAGTCTCGATTCCGAGGAGGAGTTCGCGGTGGCAACGGTAGCACGTTGATTGGAAACCGCTCAGGAACGCGGCCAGTGGGCTGCGCAGCGGGCGACCTTTGGGATTCCCTCCATCCACGCCCACTCTCGTCTTGCGCTATTGCAGGCGTGCCGGGGCGGGGCTCTGGCTCGCGCGGTGCCTTGGAGCGCGACCGGTAGAAGAACGGCGTCAAGGCCGGTTCGTGCGATGGAAAGCAACTCTAATGCAGGTCGACCATGAAGGCATGGCTGTGCTGGTTCGCCTTGATGGCTCTCTTCTCCGCGGGACCTGTGCTCCCAACCTCAGGCGCGGCGCAGGCGGAAGACCTCCCCATCATTGACGCGCACTCCCACACAGAGCGGGGCATGAACGTGGAGGCCATCCTGCCGCGCCTGGACGCTGGTGGAGTGCGCAAGATTGTGCTCTTCGCCCGGCGCGGCGGATCGGACGAGGGGATCCTGAGCCTGCACACCAAATACCCGGAGCGCGTCGTGCCGACCGTGGGGTTTCAGAACCCCGGGTGGGTGAGACAGGAGGCCGGGTTCCTGGACGAGGTCGAAGCCAAGCTGCGGACGGGGCGCTTCTGGTGGCTGGGGGAGTTGCTGCTCAAGCACTACGCCGTCCCTGAATTGCAGGCGCCGACCATCGTCATCTCGCCAGACACCGACCTCTTCCGCAGGGCGCTGGACCTGGCCGCCCGCTACCGTGTACCTCTCACGGTGCACCACGAAGCGGAGCCCGGCAACATCGAACTGTTCCGACGCATCCTGCGGCACAACCCCACTGCGGTGGTCGTCTGGGCTCATTGGTGCGGTCGACCGGAACCCGCGGTGGCCCGCTCCTTCCTGCAGGAGTTTCCCAACCTGCACTGCGACCTGGGCGGGTCCCACGGCCGCTTCTACGCGCGCGGGAAGAACCCGCTGGCCGACGAGGCAGGAGTCCTGCGGCCGGAGTGGAGCGCCCTGATCGAGGCATTCCCTGAGCGCTTCCTGGCGGGCATCGACGCCATTGATCCCACCCGCTTGGAGTACGAGCAGTGGGTCGCGATGTTGAGGAGGGCGCTGGCTGGGCTTTCCTCAGGAACGGCGCGGCGCGTCGGCTTCGAAAATGCGGAGCGGCTCCTCGCTAGAAGGACGCGCTAGGCATGTGCAGAGCATCCTTAGCCCCTGTGGCATGGGTCGCCCCCGGACTGGCAGTACACCCTTTAAATTGACTAAGTTGACTCAACCACCTAAACTAACAATTGCATGCATCGGAGGGTTGTCAGGTCAGAAAGGGTCCTGGTCGTCAACCTCCATGAAGCCAAGGCACGCCTCTCGGAGCTCGTGGAGCGGGTGCAGGGTGGTGAGGAGGTCGTGATAGCCAGGCGCGGCCGGCCTGCAGCCAGGCTGGTGGCGGAGCACCCGGAACCCGTGCCGCTCGGCTTCCTGGCGCTCGAGGTCCCCGACGCGTTCTTCGAACCCTTGCCTGACGAGGAGCTGGCGGCCTGGGAGGGCCAGTCCACCTGAAGCTCCTCCTCGACACCCACGTCCTGCTGTGGGCGCTCGGGCAGCCAGACCGGTTGAGCGAGCGGGCCCGGCAGGCTATCGCCGATCCGACCAACCTGCGCCTGGTCTCGAGTGCGTCCGCGTGGGAGATCGCGACCAAGCACCGGCTGGGGCGCCTGCCCGGGGGCGAGCGCGTCCTGGCCGCCTACGCGCACCACCTCCGCACCCTCCGTGCCGTGGAGCTGCCGATCACCTACGAGCACGCCATCCTGGCCGGCGGATTCCCCCATCCTCACCGCGACCCCTTCGACCGTGTCCTCGCGGCTCAGGCCATGATCGAGGGCGCGCTCCTCGTCTCCGCTGACCGGAGCTTCGACCAGCTCGGCCCGCGGCGCCTCTGGTAAGCCCGACGCCAGCGCCGCTCACCCGGGCGGCGCTCCCCGGTAGGCCAGGTCGACGAGCTCCACCGTGTGGCGCACCGGCAGCGGGAAGCGCGCGCCCGGGACGAGGCCGAGGCCGGGTGCGGCATCGCGTCGCTGTGCCCGTCGCGTCCTCCCGGATGGGCTCCTCCTGCGCCCACCGAGGGGAGCGCGCCGCCCGGGTGGAACTCTCCTCGTAGCTCACCTGGAGGTCACGAACCATGCCCCCGACGCTCGAGGTCCTGACCCCGCCTCCCCCCGGGACGGAGGAGGTGCTGAACGCGGAGGCACGGCGCTTCCTGGCCGCGCTGCACGCGGAGTTCGATGCGGCACGCCGCGACCTACTGCGCCGCCGGGCCGAGCGCCAATCCGCCCTGCTGGCGGGCGAGCTGCCGCGCTTCCTCCCCGAGACCCGGACGGTGCGCGAGTCGGCGTGGCGCGTGGCCCCGGCCCCGCCCGACCTGGAGCACCGCTGGGTGGAGATCACCGGGCCGGTCGACCGGAAGATGATGATCAACGCGCTCAACTCCGGGGCGCAGGTCTTCATGGCCGACTTCGAGGACGCCCTCAGCCCTACCTGGGAAAACGTCATGACGGGCCAGGTGAACCTGCAGGACGCCGTGCGCCGCCGCCTCACCTTCACCAGTCCTGATGGCCGGGTCTACCGGCTGCAGGAGCAGACCGCCACGCTGCTCGTGCGCCCGCGCGGCTGGCACCTGGAGGAGAAGCACGTGGCCGTGGACGGCGTCCCCATGGCGGGTGCGCTCTTCGACTTCGGCCTCTACATGGTCCACAACACCCGCGAGCTCCTGGCGCGCGGGACAGGCCCGTACTTCTACCTGCCGAAGCTGGAGAACCACCTGGAGGCGCGCCTGTGGAACGACGTCTTCCAGTTCGCCCAGGACGCCCTGGGCATCCCGCGCGGGACGATCCGGGCCACGGTGCTGGTCGAGGTGTTCCTGGCCGCCTTCGAGATGGACGAGATCCTCTACGAGCTACGCGAGCACGCCTCCGGGCTCAACGCCGGGCGCTGGGACTACATCTTCAGCATCATCAAGAAGTTCCGCCACCGGCCGGACTTCGTGCTCCCCGACCGCGCCCAGGTGACGATGACGGTCCCCTTCATGCGGGCGTACACGGAGCTCCTGGTGCGCACCTGCCACCGCCGCGGCGCCCACGCCATCGGCGGCATGGCCGCCTTCATCCCCTCGCGCCACGACCCGCAGGTGAACGAGGTGGCGCTGGCCCAGGTGCGCGCCGACAAGGAGCGCGAGTCCCGTGACGGCTTCGACGGGACCTGGGTGGCCCACCCCGACCTGGTCCCCGTGGCCCGGGAGGTCTTCGAGCGCGCGCTCGAGGGACGTCCCCACCAGAAGGCGCGGATGCGCGAGGACGTCCAGGTGAGCGAGGCCGACCTGCTCGACATCCGCGTCCCGGGCGGGGAGATCACCGTGCGCGGGGTGGTGAACAACGTCAGCGTGGCGCTCCAGTACCTGGACTCGTGGCTGCGCGGCGTGGGGGCGGCGGCGATCTACAATCTCATGGAGGACGCCGCCACCGCCGAGATCGCCCGCTCGCAGCTGTGGCAGTGGGTGCACCACCAGGCGGTGATGGCGGACGGCCGTCGCGTCACGCCCGACGGGTACCGCGCCGTGCGGGAGGCCGAGCTGGTGCGCCTGCAGGCCCAGGCTCCGGCCGGGCACCGCCTGGCGGAGGCGGCGGAGATCCTGGATGCACTCGTGCTGACACCGGACTTCGTGGAGTTCATGACGCTGCTGGCCTATGCCCGACTCCCCTGACCGCCCGACCCCGGCGCACGCCGCGCGGGCTCGAGGTGGAGCGGCCGCCGGGCGGACTGGTCGAAGCCCTCGACCCGGGGATGCAGGCGCTCGGCGGGATCTGGGTGCTACGCCAACCAGGCGCTGGACGTCAAGACCGGTCGGGGGTCGGAGAGTGTCACCACCGCCACCGGGCGGTGGAGTTTCGCAAGTTCCTCTCTAACTCAGGACATCAGGTCAGCAGCCGCAGTCGCACCTGCCGCGTGCGCGGTCCGTCCAGCTCCACCAGGAAGATGCGCTGCCACCGGCCCAGCGCCAGCCGCCCCTGCGCCACCGGCAGGACCAGGGAAGGCCCCAGCGCCACCGCGCGCAGGTGGGCGTCGGCGTTGTCGTCCACCCGGTTGTGGGCGTAGGGCTCCGCCGCCGGCGCGAGGCGCTCCAGCCAGGCCCGCAGGTCTTGCAGGAGGCCCGGCTCGTGCTCGTTCAGCAGGAGCGCCGCGGTGGTGTGGGGCGTGAAGAGCACCAGCGCGCCGTCTGCCCCGTCAGGCAGGAGCGCGGCGACGCGCGCGGTGATGTCCACCAGGTCAACGCGGGCGGTGCTGTGGACCTGCAGCGTCTCCCAGGAGGCAGGCACCCTAGACGTGCACCGGCGGCCGGATCTGCACCATCCGCGCCAGCAGCGCCTCGGCCACCTGCAGGGAGCGCAGGCCGTCCTCCCCGCTGACCAGGGGGCGGGCCTGGCCGCGCACACACTCCACGAAGTGGCGCAGCTCCAGCTCCAGGGGCTCCTCCCCCTCCACGGTCATCCGCTCCACCTGGCCGCTGAAGCGGTGAACGGTGATGGTCTGCCGCAGCAGGTCCAGGTGCACGCTGCGGTCGGGCATGGTGACTTCCAGCTCCGCCGTCTTGCTCGCAGCCACCCGACTGGCCGTCAGGGTGATCAGGCATCCGCTGCTACTGCGCAGGCGCGCCGCCGCCAGGTCCTCGTGGGAGTTGTGGACGCAGACGCCGATGGCCTGCAGCTCCTCGAAGCGGCCGGGGACCAGGGACTGGACGATGTCCACGTCGTGGATCATCAGGTCCATGACCACGCCCACGTCCATGGTCCGCCCCGGGTCGTAGGGCCGCATCCGCCTCGCCTCGATAGCCAGGGGCTCGCGCACCAGGCGGAAGAGGCGCTGCACCGCCGGCTTGAAGCGCTCGATGTGCCCCACCAGCAGCAGGCGCCCCCGCCGCGCAGCCAGCTCCACCAGGTGCGCCGCCTCCTCCGCGGTCACCGTCATAGGCTTCTCCACCAGGACGTGCGCGCCCGCCTCCAGGAAGTCCCGCGCAATCTGGTAGTGCAGCGCCGTGGGCACGGCGATGGAGACCGCCTGCACCCTGCCCAGCAGCTCCCGGTAGTCCCCGTAGGGTCGCGTCTCGAACCGCTGCGCCAGGTGCACGGCCTCGCGGCGATCCCGGTCGACCACGCCCACCAGGTCCACCCCGGGGAGCTGGGCCAGGATGCGCACGTGGTGTCGGCCCCACTGCCCCAGTCCCACCACGGCCAGGCGCACGCGGCTCATGAGGGGCGGAAGCGGCGGGCGGCGTCGATGATCCGCTGCAGATCGTCCGCCGACAGCGCGGGGTGGACCGGGAGGGAGAGCACTTCCCTGGTCAGGGTCTCCGCGGCGGGGAAGGTTCCGTCGAAGCCCAGCCGCCGGTAGGCGGGCGTGTGGGGGATGAGCAGAGGGTAGAAGATCTTGTGCCCGATCCCCTCGGCCGCCAGGTGGGCCATGAACGCCTCCCGCTGCCGCACCCGCACCGTGTACTGGGTGTACACGTGGTATCTGCCCGGAGGCTCCAGGGGCACCTGCAGCCACTCCAGCTCCCGCAGGGCCTCGGTGAGGAGGCGCGCGTGCCTGCGCCGCGTGGCGTTGTGAACGTCCAGGCGGCGCAGCTGCGGCAGCCCCATGGCCGCGGCCAGATCCGTCATGCGAAAGTTGTAGCCGATGACATCGTAGACGTACTCCCCGCCGAAGCGCGGGTCCACCAGCAGCCTCGCCCGGCGGGCCACCTCCGGGTCGGCGGTGACGATCATCCCGCCCTCGCCGGTGGTCATGTTCTTCGTGGGGTAGAAGCTGAAGATCGCCGCGTGGCCGAAGGTCCCCACCTTGCGTCCCTGAAAGGCGGCACCGTGAGCCTGGGCGCAGTCCTCGATCAGCAGCAGGCGGTGGCGGCGGACGATCTCCTCGATGGCCGCCATGTCGCAGGGCAGGCCGAAGAGGTGAACGACGATCAGGGCCCGCGCACCGCTTTCCCGCACCGCCGCCTCCACCGCGGCCGGGTCCAGGTTGTAGGTCTGCGGGTCCACGTCGGCGAAGACCGGCCGCGCCCCCGCATGGACGACGGCGTGGCTGGTTGCGGCGAAGGTGAAGGGGGTGGTGACGACCCGGTCGCCGGCGCCGATGCCCAGCGCCTCCAGGGCCACCTGCAGCGCCGTCGTCCCGGAGGATGTGGCCACGGCGTGCGGCACGCCCAGGTAGGCGGCGAAGGCCTCCTCGAACTCGCGCACCATCCGATCCGCCACCAGGGTCCCGGAAGCCAGGACTTCCAGAATCCGCTGCCGTTCCTCTTGGCCGATGATGGGCTGGGCGATGGGGACGGTGAGAGCCGTGCGCATAGGAAGCCTCACCTTATAGATTCCGCCGCCAGAGGAAAGCTTTCTCCGAACCTGGTACCTGGACGCTGCAGCGCTGCAGGAGCGGCTCCGCCGCCGGGACGGGCACGAAGAAGCCGCAGCCCTGCCGCTGCGGCTTCCCCACCGTGGCCTGGGGCCGCCGCCCTACTGCACGACGACGCGGCGCCCCGCCAGCATGAGGATGACGATAAACAGGATCAGGGCGATGACGATCTCCGTCTGCCCCTCCTCCCGCCGCAGGCGGGCCAGCCCCCGCCGCACGACCACCTCCCACCACGCCATCACGTGATTCACCTCCCGCCTCGCCCTACGCACCCGGGATGCCGTGCCGTCCGGTCCCTACTGCACCACCACGCGCCGGCCGGCCAGCACCAGCCACAGGACGAAGAGCACGATGAGCCAGACGAGGACGTCCTGTCCCCGTTCGTTGTGCAGGTAGCGCCCCACCAGGGTGCGCAGGTGCGTGTGCAGCCACTCCGCCATCGTCCACCTCCTCAGCGACCTTCATCTGCTTGCGGCCTCTGCGGGCGCTCGAGGCGCTCCTTCAATGCCCTCAGCATACCCTCCACATTCTTGCGCATCAAGGTGCGCAGCAGGGTGCTGATCAGCGGTCCGGCCAGAGGAATGTCCATCTCGAAATCCACCGTCACCGTGGTGCGTGTCCCCTCCCCCTCCGGCTCGAAGGTCCACGTCCCCTCGTAGCGGCTGAAGTCCCCCTCCCGCTGGCGGAAGGTGCAGCGGTGCGCGGTCTCGTCCCAGAGGTCCTCCTCCACCCAGCGGATCTTGCGCCCCTGCACCACGCCCACCCAGCGGGTGACCGTGTGGCCGTCCCACCGCTCCAGGACCTCCACGCTCTCCAGGTCGGGCATGAAGCGGGGGAAGTCCTCCACCGCCCTGGCCTGGGCGTAGACCTCCTCCACGGGGGCGGCGATGACCAACGATGCCTCCACCCGCGCCATCCTTCACCCCCTCCCCACCACCCGCCGTGCGGTGGTGATGAATCCCGTGTGCGCCACCATGCGGTGGGCGGGGCGGACGCTCTGGCCGTCGATGTGCCAGGGGCGCAGCAGCGCCTCCACGGTCTCGCCGACGGCGAAGCGGCTCTCCGCCCGCAGCGCCGCCACCGTCTGCGCCACCTGGGGCACGGTGGGCACGTAGGAGACCCAGACCCCGCCGGGGCGCAGCGCCTCCGCCGCATGCGGCACCACCCTCCAGGGCTCGGGCAGATCCAGGAAGAGCCGGTCCACAGGGCGGTCGGGGATCCCCGTGTAGATGTCGTGGGCCCGCAGGGTCAGGTTCTGCACCGTCCCCAGCAGCCTCTCGATGTTGCGCCGCGCCTGGCGGGCGAAATCCTCCCGCACCTCGTAGGAGATGACGCGGCCGGCCGGCCCGACGGCGCGCAGCAGCGTCATGGTCAGAGCGCCCGAGCCCGTGCCCGCCTCCAGCACCGTGGCCCCCGGATAGACATCTCCCCACAGCAGGAGGACGCCCAGGTCCTTGGGATAGATCACCTGCGCCCCGCGGGGCATCTCCAGGACGAACTCCGCCAGCGTGGGGCGCAGGACGAGCAGCCGCTCCCCCCGGGAGGTGGCCACGGTGATGCCCTCCTCCCGCCCGATCAGCTCGTCCAGCGGCAGCTTCCCGCCCCGCAGGTCGTGGACGCGACCGGCCTGCAGGACCACCAGGTAGCGACGGCCGCGCCGGTCCAGGAGGAGGACGGCCTCACCCTCCGCCAGCGGCCCCGCGCGCACCCTCAGGCCTTGACCCCCCGCGGGGTGATGTGCTGGCGCACCCAGTCCACAATGGACTGCAGGGATGTCCCCGGGGTGAAGATCTCGGCGATCCCGGCCTGCTTGAGGGGAGCCACGTCCTCCTCGGGTATGATCCCCCCGGCGAAAACCACGATGTCGTCGGCGCCGCGCTGCCGCAGCAGCTCCAGGATGCGGGGGAAGAGGGTGTTGTGCGCGCCGGAGAGGATGGAAAGCCCTATGGCGTCCACATCCTCCTGGATGGCGCTGTTCACGATCATCTCCGGAGTCTGGTGAAGCCCTGTGTAAATGACCTCGAACCCGGCGTCGCGCAGGGCACGGGCCACGACCTTGACTCCGCGGTCGTGTCCGTCCAGCCCGGGCTTGGCAATGAGGATGCGGACTCTCTGGCTCATACGTTCCCCGGCCTACAACACCGCCATCTCCCGGTACTCGCCGTAGACGGAGCGGAAGACGTCGCAGATCTCCCCCAGCGTGGCGTAGGCTTTGACCGCCTCCAGGATGGCCTCCATGGTGTTGCCCCCGCCCTGGGCCGCGTCGCGCAGCCGCGCCAGGGCCGCCGCAACCGCGCCGGCATCCCGCTGCGCCCGCACCCGCCGGGTCCGCTCCACCTGCCGCCGCTCCACCTCGGGGGAGATGCGGAGGATCTCGATGGGGCGCTCCTCCGCCTGGGCAAAGGCGTTCACCCCGACGATCACCTTCTCCTGACGCTCCAGCTGCTGCTGGTAGCGGTATGCGGCCTCCGCGATCTCCCGTTGCGGGAACCCCGCCTCCACCGCGGCCACCATGCCCCCCAGGTCGTCGATGCGACGGATGTAGTCCCAGGCCTGCCGCTCCACCTCGTTGGTGAGGGCTTCCACGAAGTACGCCCCTCCCAGGGGGTCGGCGACGGCGGCCACCCCGGCCTCGTAGGCGATGATCTGCTGAGTGCGCAGGGCTACGGTCACGGCCTCCTCCGTGGGCAGGGCGTAGGTCTCATCCATGGAGTTGGTGTGCAGAGACTGGGTGCCGCCCAGCACCGCGGCCAGGGCCTGCAGGGCCACGCGGGCCACGTTGTTCAGCGGCTGCTGCGCCGTCAGGCTGACCCCGGCGGTCTGGGTGTGGAAGCGCAGCCACCAGGAGCGCGGGTTCCTGGCGCCAAAGCGCTCCCGCATGATCCTGGCCCACATGCGCCGGGCCGCCCGGAACTTGGCGATCTCTTCGAAGAAGTCCACGTGGCAGTCGAAGAAGAACGAGAGCCGCGGGGCGAAGTCGTCCACCTCCAGGCCGGCGTCGATGCCCGCCTGCACGTAGGCGATGCCGTTGGCCAGGGTGAAGGCCAGCTCCTGTACCGCCGTGGCCCCCGCCTCCCGCATGTGGTACCCGCTGATGCTGATGACGTTCCAGCGGGGCAGCTCCCGCGCGCCGAAGACCAGCATGTCCTGTATCAGCCTCATGCTGGCCCGCGGCGGGACGATCCACTCCTTCTGGGCGATGAACTCCTTGAGCATGTCCGTCTGCGTGGTCCCGCCCAGGCGCTCCCGGGGGATGCCCCTCCGGTCCGCTACCGCAACGTACATGGCCAGAAGGACGTTGGCCGGGGCGTTGATGGTCATGGATGTGGTGACCTGGTCCAGGGGGATGCCATCCAGCAGGATCTCCATATCTGCCAGGGAGTCGATGGCCACCCCCTCCCGCCCCACCTCGCCTAGGGCCCGCGGGTGGTCGGAATCGTAGCCCATCAGCGTGGGCATGTCGAAGGCCACGGAGAGCCCGGTCTGCCCCATCTTCAGCAGGTAGTGGAAGCGTCGGTTGGCGTCCTCAGCGGTGCCGAAGCCGGCAAACTGGCGCATGGTCCACAGCCGGCCGCGGTACATGTCGGGGTGGATGCCGCGGGTAAAGGGGTAGGTTCCGGGGTCTCCCAGGTCCCGCCCGTAGTCCAGCCCGGCCACATCCTCCGGCCGGTAGACCACCTTCAGCGGAATCCCGGAGAGCGTCTCCCGGGGCACGGTAGGGCGCTGCGCCTGCATCACCATCTCAGGAACCCTCCGCCATCTCCGTCTCAGACCTCTCGGCCAGGGCGCGGTCCACCAGCTCCGCCACGTCCAGGGGGCGGGCAGGCGACTCCAGGGCTGAGGCGGCGTCCTCCAGCATGAGCAGGCAAAACGGGCAGGCGGTGGCCACCATCCGGGCACCGGTGGCTGCCGCCTGCCGCATGCGTACGTGGCTTACCCGCTGCCCTGCCCGCTCCTCCACCCAGTAGAGCCCCCCGCCAGCCCCGCAGCAGAAGCCGTTCTCCCGGCACTGCGCCATCTCCACGGTGCCCGCGGCGACGGCGGCCAGCACCCGCCGCGGCGCCTCGTACTCCCCGTTGTGCCGCCCCAGGTAGCAGGGGTCGTGGAAGGTCACGGTGGCAGCGGTGCGGCCGGGGCGGAGGCGCCCCTCTTGCATCAGCCGGGCCAGCAGCTGCGTGTGGTGCCACACCTCGTAGGTGCCTCCCAGCTGCGGGTACTCGTGCCTGAAGGTATTGTAACAGTGCGGGCAGGAGGTGACGATCTTCTGCACGCCGCACCTTGCCAGCGTCTCGATGTTCTGCCGCGCCAGGGTCTGGAAGAGGTACTCGTTGCCGATGCGCCGCGCCGGGTCGCCGCTGCACCTCTCCTCCTCTCCCAGGATGCCCACCTCCAGACCCGCGGCGGCCAGCGTCCGCAGCAGCGCCCGCAGAACGGGGTGGTTCCGCTCGTTAAAGGCGGCGGCACAGCCCGCCCACAGGAGCCACTCCGCCCTCTCCCCCTCCGCCAGCCGCCGCACCTCTACGCCCTCCGCCCAGGCCGTCCGGGACAGCGCCGCGCCGCGGAAGGGATGCCCCCGCACCTCCAGGCTGCGCAGGGCGTCCCCCATGGTCTCGGGGAGGCTGGCCTGCTCCATGACGAGGTGCCGCCGCAGCTCCACGATCTTGGGCACGTGCTCGATGAAGACGGGGCAGGCCTGCATGCAGGCAAGGCAGGTGGTGCACGCCCACAGCGCCTCGGGCTTCACCACCGCCCCGGCCAGGAGGCGGGGGGCGGTGGCCTCGCTGCGGATCATCTCGTCCCGCAGGTCCAGGATGACGTGCATCGGCGAAAGCGGCTTGCCGGTGGTGCTGGCCGGACAGACGGCGGTGCACCGCCCGCACTCCGTGCAGACGTCCAGGTCGAACAGGTCCTTCCACGTCAGGTCGGTGAAGGCGGAGGCACCGAAGCGCTCGCTGCGCTCGAAGTCGATGAGGCTCACGGCGGCGGGGTTGCTCAACGGCTGCAGGTAGGTGTTAAGGGGAGCCAGCACCAGGTGGAAGAGCTTGGAGAATGGGATGTAGGCGATGAAGGCCATTGCCAGGACGAAGTGGATCCACCACAGCCAGGCGTGGCTGATCCGCACCGCCGCTTCGCTCATCCCCACCGCCCGCACCAAGGCCGAGACACCGTAGCCCACGGGGGACCAGGCCGCCCAGGGATCGGCGGTGCCGGTGATGCGCAACCCCTCCACCAGGAAACCGCTGACCAGGATGAGGGCAAGAAGCCAGAGAATGACCGCGTCGGCGAGGACGCCACGGCGCAGGCGGGGCGGCCGCAGCAGGTAGCGCACCACCAGCGCGGCCGCCACCCCCACCGTCGCCGCCAGCCCCATCACGTCCAGCGTCGCCGACTGGAAGTACAGGTAGAACGGCCCCTGCATGATCCGCAGGTGGAGGTCCTGATGGATGAAGACCACGGTGGTGCCGGCGAAGAGGGCGAGGAACCCCCAGAAGAAGGCCAGGTGGTAGGCTCCGGCCACCCTGTCCACCAGCAGCCGCCCGTGGGCCAGCACATGCCGCACCACCGCGGCCAGCCGCGGCCCCACGGGGCGCAGGCGGTCGGCGGGCCGGCCGCGGCGCCACATGCGCACGTGCCGCGCCAGGCCGTAGGCGAAGGCTGCCAGCGCCACGAGGGCCAGCAGGTACATGACCGCCACGCCGACGGGGGGGATGTTCCAGAAGACCTCTCGGGTGGGGGTGGGCAGGGGTCTGCGCCTCCGCTGCGGCCACCGCGGGCCGCCGGGCTACGTTCCTTTCAGTTCCTTCACCCTGGCGATCAGGGCCGGCACCACCTCCCGGTAGTCCCCCACGATGCCCAGGTGGGCCACCGAAAAGATGGGCGCCTCGGGGTCACGGTTGATCGCGACGATGGTGCGCGAGCCCGACACACCGGCGATGTGCTGGGTGGCTCCGGAGATACCCACGGCGATGTAGAGCGCCGGGCGGATGGTCTTGCCGGTCTGGCCGATCTGCCAGCTCACCGGCACCCAGCCGGCATCCGTGGGCGGCCGGGAGGCGCCCACAGCGCCGCCCATGAGCTGGGCCAGCTCCCGCAGCAGGGCGAACCCCTCGGGGCCGCCCAATCCCCGCCCGCCCCCGATCACCACCTGCGCCTCCTCCAGGCCGAACTCAGCCTGTTCCCGCAGGACCTGGCGCACCCGTGCCTGCAGCGTCTCCGGATCGATGGAAGCCTCAACATCCTCCACCCGACCCTCCACCGGCTGAGGTGCGGGGACGTCCAGGGCGCGGGGCTTCACCGAGATCACCGCCGGGAAAGCTCCTACCACCAGAGTCGCCAGCGCCCTCCCTCCGTACACCTGGCGGCGGGCGAGGACGTTGCCGTCTGCCGCCCACACCTCCACGCACTCCGTGGCAAGGGAGGCGCGCAGGCGGGCGGCCAGGCGCGGGGCCACCTCCCTGCCCACCGTGTCGGCCGCCACCAGGAAGACCTGCGGCTGCGCCCGCGCCACCACGGCCTGCAGGGCGGCGAGGACGGCGTCGCTCTGCCCGGCCGACAGCAGCGGGTGGTGGCAGCGGTACACCACGCCCACCCCGTGGCGGTGCAGCTCCGCTGCGGCCGCATCCTCTCCCGGCCCGTGGCCCAGCAGGGCGGCGCTCACCTCCAGGCTCAACGGCTGAAGCGCCCGGGCGCCACCCACCAGCTCCAGGCTCGTCCGTGCCAGGTTCCCCTCCAACGCTGTGGCGACGACGCACACTCCCCCCATGACCACGCTCCTCCTACAGCAGCTTCAGCTCGCGCAGCCGCTGCACCAGGGCCGCGGCCTGCTCGCCGGGATCACCCGGGAGGAACTCGCAGCGGACCGTCCGCTCCGGCAGCGCCACCTCGCGCACCTCAACCTCCAGCGGCCCCTCCTCGCCCGCCTGAGAGGCCAACTCGTCCACCGGCCAGGTGTGCACGGGCTTGCGCCGTGCCGTCATGATGTCCTTGACCTTGGGCAGGCGGGGGCGGTTGCTCTCGTCGCTGGTCACCGAGATCACCGCCGGCAGGCGGACCTCCACCAGGTGAAAGCCCTCGTCCGCCAGCCGCCGCACCAGCATCGTCCCGTCCACCTGCTCGATGCGGGAGACGAAGGTGACGCAGGCCGCCTCCAGTGCCTCCGCCAGCAGCGGGCCCACCACCCGCTCCACCCAGTCGGCGGACTCGCAGCCGCACAACACCAGGTCGAAGCGGCCGAGGCGCCGCACGGCCGCGGCCAGGAGACGGGCCTTCGCCGCGCCCAGCCGCGCGGGCGCCTGCGGGTCGTCCACCACCACCGCCTCGTCCGCCCCCATGGCCAGGGCCAGGCGGATGGCGTCGCCGGAGGCGGCCGCCGGTCCCAGCATCAGTGCCGTCACCTTGCCGCCCACGCGGTCCTTGAGCTGCAGCCCCACCTCCAGGGCGTTCTCGTCGTAGGTGGAGATGACCAGCGGGCGGCCCTCGCGCACCTGGCGCATGGTAACCGGGTCGATGGCGAAGTCCCGCGCGGGGAGCTCCGGATCCACGACCTGCTTGAGACAGACGACGATCTCCACGGTTCCCCCCTTGCCCGCCCGCCCTCTATCGCCGGCCCAGCACGTGGCGGGCGATGATCAGGCGCTGGATCTCTGATGTCCCCTCGTAGATCTCGGTGATCTTGGCGTCGCGGAAATACCGCTCCACAGGGTACTCCTGGATGTAGCCGTAGCCGCCAAAAAGCTGCACAGCCCGGTGCCCCGCCCACATGGCCGTCTCCGAGGCCACCAGCTTGGCCATGGCCGCCTCCGCCGTGCAACGCTCGCCGCGGTCCCGCAGCCAGGCCGCCCGGTAGGTGAGCAGGCGGGCGGCGTCGATGCGCGTGGCCATGTCCGCCAGCGCCCACTGCACCGCCTGGAACGCCTTCAGCGGCCGGCCGAACTGCTCCCGCGTCCGGGCGTGGGCCACGCACTCCTCCAGGCAGGCCCGGGCGATCCCCACGGCCTGGGCGGCGATGCCGATGCGCCCCCCGTCGAGGGTGGAGAGGGCCACGCGTGCTCCTTCCCCCCGCTCCCCCAGCAGGTTCTCGGCGGGGACGCGGCAGTCCTCGAGGAGGATCTCCACGGTGGAGGAGCACTTGATCCCCAGCTTCTGCTCCACCCGGCCCACGGAGATGCCGGGAAACGACTTCTCCACCAGGAAGGCGGAGATGCCGCGGGCATCAGGCGCCGGCTCGCTGCGCGCGTAGACTATGGCCAGCTGCGCCTCCAGGCCGTTGGTGACGAAGAGCTTGTGCCCGTTGAGCACCCACTGGCCATCCCGCAGCTCGGCCCGCGTCCGCAGCGCCATGGCGTCGGAGCCCGCCCCCGGCTCGGTGAGGCAGTAGCAGCCCAGCCACTCGCCGCTTGTAAGCCGCGGCAGGTAGCGGCGCTTCTGCTCGGGTGTGCCGAAGCGCAGGATGGGGTCGCAGACCAGGGAGTTCTGCACCGTGACGATGGTCTGCAGGCCCGCCGAGGCCCGCGCCAGCTCCTCCTGCACGATGACGTTGGCCAGGCCGTCCAGCCCTGCGCCGCCGTACTCCTCCGGCACGGCCAGCCCCAGCAGCCCCAGGGAGGCGGCGCGCGCGATGAGCTCGGCTGGAAAGCGGGGGTGGTGGTCCAGGTCGGCGGCAACGGGGAGGATCTCCTTCGCCGCGAACTCGCGGACCGTCGCCTGGATGAACCGGTGTTCTTCGCTGAGGGCGAAGTCCATGACCGCGTCGACACTTGCTTCTTCCCCGGCGGGAGGCCATGCTCCTTCGCCTCACCCCGGGCGCCGGCCGCGGAGCCGCACCCTGCGCCCGCTTGCGCCGTCATCCGGCAGGGAACGGCGAGGCAGGGAGCGAAGGGACCAGGCGGTTCCCTCGGACCGGTCCTATGGACACCCAAGTGGCTATCGTCGGCGTCGGCCTGACCACGCTGCGTCCTGTATCACCCGACCTCTCCTTCCGGGAGATGATATACGAGGCGGCCACCCGCGCCTACGCAGACGCCGGCGTCACCCCGGGGGAGGTCGACACCTTCGTCACCGTCGGCGAGGACTTCCGCGAGGGCACCAGCATCACCAACGAGTACACGCCCGACCAGCTGGGCGCGGTGCGCCGCCCTGTGCACACCATCGCCGGGGATGGCCTGCAGGGGCTGGCCGCCGCCTACGCGCTTGTGCGCTCCAGGGCGGCGGAGGTCGCCGTGGTGGAGGCGCACAGCAAGGCCAGCAACATCGTGCACCACGAGGAGGTCCTGGCGCTGGCCATGGATCCCATCTACGAGCGGCCCCGACGGCTCAACCCCCACGCGGTGGCCGGGCTGGAGATGCGCCGCTACCTCCATGAGGCACAGGCCTCCCCCGAGGTCTGCGCCCAGGTGGTGGTGAAGAACCGGGGCAACGCCCTGCGCAACCCTTTTGCTGCCTACGGCGCCCTCCTCTCCGCGGAGGAGGTGCGGCGCTCCCCCCCGCTGGCCGAGCCGCTGTGCGAGCTGGAGGTGAGCGGCTACGCCGACGGCGCGGTGGTCCTGGTCCTGGCCTCGGCTGAGGCGGCCCGCCGGCTGGCGGGGCAGCCGGTGGCCATCCGGGGCATCGGCTGGGCCACCGACGAGCCCTCCCTCTCCGGCCGGCCGTGGGCCGAGGCGGCCTACGCCCGCCTGGCCTGCGAGATGGCCTATCGGATGGCTGGCATCCGCGCGCCGACCGAGGAGATCGACCTGCTGGAACTGGACGACACCTACGCCTACAAGGAGCTGCAGCATCTGGAGGCGGCCCTGCGCCTGGAGGTGGGGGAGGGCGCCCGACTCACCGCCGCCGGCCGGACGGCCCTCAGGGGTCCGCTGCCGGTCAACCCCTCGGGCGGGAGCCTGGGGATGGGATACGGGTACGACGCTTCGGCGCTGGTGCGCACGGCGATGGCGGCGCTGCAGCTGCGCGGCGAGGCCGGGCCGCTGCAGGTGGCGGGAGCGCGCAGCGCCGTCGTCGTCTCCTGGCGCGGGGTGCCCACCACGTCGGGAGGAGCGGTGGTCCTGGGTGCTCTGTAGGAGGCGCCGTGGGTAGGCCGTCACGCCGCGTGGCCGTGGTCGGAGCGGGCCTGTCGCTGTTCGTCCGACGCGCGTTGGAGACGGGGAAGGAGCTGGCGTACTATGCGGCCAGCCAGGCGCTGGCCTCCGCGGGCCTGCGCCGCCGCGACGTCCAGGCGGTGGTCATGGCCTCCGCGCCCGACGCCTTCGACGGCGTGCACATGAAGGGCGAGTACCTCTCCGACGGGGCGGGCGGGTGGCGCAAGCCGTACTTCCGCGCCTACGTGGGCGGGGGCTCCGGGGTATTTAGCATCATCTCCGGGTGGTCGCTGGTGGCCTCGGGGCTGTTCGACGTGGTGCTGGTGGTGGCCGAGGAGAAGATGAGCCCCACCCAGCCCCACCCCCAGGCGGCGTTCAACTCCATCTTCGACCACACCATCGAGCGGCCGCTGGGGCCCAACCTCCTGTGGATCTTCGCCCTGGAGCAGCACCGCTACATGCACACCTACGGGATCCGCAACGAAGAGATCGCCCTGGTCTCGGTGAAGAACAAGCGCAACGCCCTGGATCACCCCGCCGCGCACGTTGCCGCCGCCCTGACCCTGGAGGAGGTCCTGGCCAGCGAGGTGGTCGCCTGGCCGGTGCACCGCCTGATGGTCAGCCCGGTCTCCGACGGCGCGGCCGCCATCGTCCTGGCCGCGGAGGAAGTAGCCAGAAGGCTGACGGACCGGCCGGTCTGGGTGGAAGGGGTCGGGTGGGCCCTGGATACCTCCTACTGGGGTAACCGCGACCTGGCCTACCCGCGCTACGTGGAGGACGCGGCGCGCATGGCCTACCGGATGGCGGGGATCACCGAGCCGCGGCGGCAGATCCACGTGGTCGAGCCATACGACCCCTTCGCGTACAAGGAGCTGCACCACCTGGAGGGGCTGCTCCTGGCGGAGCGGGGGAAGGCTGCCGAAGACCTGGCCCGGGGCCGCTTCGACCGCGACGGGGAGCTGCCCTCCTGCCCGTCGGGCGGGCTGCTGGGCGTGGGCAATCCCATCGCCGCCGCGGGCCTCATGAAGATCTGCGAGGTGTACTGGCAGCTGCGCGGCGAGGCGGGCAGGCGGCAGGTCGCCAACAGCCCCCGCCGCGGTCTGGCCCAGGCGTGGGGAGATCTCATGCAGATCGGGACCGTGGTGGTCCTGGGGGTGTAGCCCGTGCGGCTGACGTGCTGCGGCGGCAGGAGGGCAGACTGATGGTAGGCGAGCGGCGCGGTCCGCGACGGCCGGGCGCGAAGGTATCGCGCCTGCGCAAGAAGATGCTGCAGGTCCCTCCGCCGCGGCGCAAGGTCCCGCCTCCGGCGGTGATGCGGCGGAGCAACCGCCAGGCGGGTGGCGCCGCATCCGCAGCCGCGCGCCCCCTGGAGCCGGAGCCGGTCGCCCTGGTGGTGCGCGACGGACTGCGGGCCACCCCGCTGCGGGAGGAGCACCTGCACGGGGGGGCGGTGAGCCTTGAGCGGTGGGAGCCAGATCTGGCCTACCGCTGGGACGCCGGAGTGGCCATCGGCCGCTTCCTGGACGGGCTGAGGGAGGGGAAGATCCTGGGCGTACGCTGCGACCGGTGCAACCGCACGGTGACGCCGCCGCGGGCCTTCTGCGAGTGGTGCTTCAAGCCCACGGACGCCTGGGTGGAGCTGGGGGACACCGGCACCATCGCCACCTTCTCCATCTGCACCGTCACCTGGGACCTGCAGCCGCTGGCGGTGCCTCAGGTGCCAGCCGTGATCGAGATCGACGGGACCCTGCCACGGGTCGGCTTCCTCCACCTGATCGGCGGCCTGCGCGCTCAGAGCGTGGAGGGCATCCGTCAGGAGATCAGCGTGGGGCAGCGGGTACGCGCCGTGTGGAAGCCGGAGGCGGAGCGCAGCGGAGCCATCACGGACATCCTCTACTTCACGCCGGTGTAGGGGCGACCATGGGACTGCGAGAGAAGATCACCGACACCTCCCGGCTGCGCGCCCGGGAGGGCCGCATCGGCATCGCCTTCCAATACACCGCGGGGGCGGCCGGACAGCGGTTCCTGACGCTGCTGCGCCAGCGGGGGCGCCTGGCGGTAACCCGCTGTCCCGAATGCGGTGCCACCTACCTCCCGCCGCGGGTCTACTGCCCGCGGGACTTCCAGGACCTATCCACCCGCTGGGCGGAGGTGCTGCCCCGCGGCGTCGTGCACTCCTTCACCCTGGTGCACCGCGACCTGCACGGGCAGCCGCTGCATCCACCCCGCCTCTTCGCCATCGTGAAGATCGACGGCACCGACGGGGTCCTGCTCGCCCCGCTGGACCTGGACCCCGCAGCGGTGGCCATCGGGCAGCGGGTGGAGGCGGTGCTGCGTCCTCCGGCCCAGCGGCGGGGGACCATCGAGGACATCGTCGCCTTCCGGTGACCCCGCCCCCCTCTGGCCGCCGCCCGCTGCGCCCTGAGGGGGCCGCTCCCGTCCCCGAAGTAGTTTCAGTGGGGCGAAAGGAGCCTCTGCGCCGGCGTATAACCCATCTTCCAGGGGGTCATCACATCCGCTCTCAGGAGGTGCGGGATGAACGACACGTGGTCGCAGATCATCGGTCTTGGAGAGCTGATGACGAAGGCGGGGCTGGACCCCAAGAACGACGGCGACGTGACGCGCATGCTCAACTGGCTGCGCAACCACAACGTCCCCTACGCACTGATCGGCCGCGGCGGAGGCGGGCGACAGCGCGGCATCCTCGTACTCGCCGAGGACGTGGCCGCGGCCGTGCGCGGCGGACGGCGGCGGAGGGGAAAGGCCGCCGCCGGGGGTTAGCCGGGGTCCGCGGAGAACCGGCAGCCGGGCTCAGGAGCTGTAGGTGTAGAAGCCGCGGCCGGACTTCCGGCCCAGATGGCCGGCCAGGACCATCTTCTTCAGCAACGGCGGGGGAGCGTAGCGGGGGTCCTTGAACTCCGCGTACATGGCCTCGGCGATGTAGTACGTGGTGTCCAGGCCGACGAAATCCAGCAGGGTCAGCGGCCCCATGGGGTGGTTCAGGCCCAGGGTGACCGCGCGGTCGATGTCCTCCCGGGTGGCCAGGCCCATCTCCAGGGCGCGCACCGCGTCCAGCAGGAAGGGGACGAGCAGCAGGTTGACGATGAACCCCGGGTAGTCCTTGGCCAGCACCACGGTCTTGCCCACGGATTCGGCGAAGGCCCGCGCTGTCTGCAGCGTCTCCTCCGAGGTGAGCAGGCCGCGCACCACCTCCACCAACGCCATCACGGGCACGGGGTTGAAGAAGTGCATGCCCACCACGCGGTCGGGACGCCGCGTCGCAGACGCCATCTCGGTGATGGAGAGGGAGGAGGTGTTGGAGGCGAAGATGGTGTGCTCAGGGCAGAGTCCGTCCAGCTCGCGCAGGACCGCCTGCTTCTCCGCCATCTGCTCGACCACCGCTTCGATGACCAGGTCGCTGTCGGCCAGGTCGCCAAGGAGCAGGGTCCCCCGGATGGCCTCCCGCGCCCGCTTCGCCTGCTCCGCGTCCAGCTTCCCCCGGTCCACCGCGCGCCGCAGCGATGCCTCTATCCGCTCCAGCCCCCGCTCCAGTAGCTCCTGGCTCACCTCGCGCACCACCACCTGGTAGCCCGCCCGGGCGCACACCTCGGCGATGCCCGAGCCCATCAGGCCGCAGCCCACCACACCCACACGCTGAATCGCCATCGCTAGGCCTCCTCGCCCGCTCCCCGGGATGGGACATCCGGCCGCCGGGAAGGCACGTCCGGCCGGGAAGGGAAATCCGGCCGCCGACCCGCCACCACCTCCACCCGCGCCGTCCCCACCTCATCCTCGCCGAGGATGTAGACCTGGTCAAAACCTTCGCCGTGCACGGTGCGCAGCGCCTCCTGAAGCCGCTCCCACTGCTCGCGGATGACCGGCCGGCCCACCCGGCGGTCGGGGCGGTGGGCGTTGAGGGTCTGCGCCCGTTCCTCGGAGACGTCGAAGACGACCAGGATGGCGGGCACCTGGTGGCGGCGGGCCAGGGCCAGAAGGTCGCGGCGCGCCTCCCGGCGCAGGGCGGTGCTGTCGGCCACCGTCAGCCGACCGTACCGCAGCCGCAGGTCGATGATGAAGTGAAAGAGGGCGAACGCGTCGGGCGAGACCCGGATGTTGGCCTCGTCGTCGGATATCATGGCCCGGCAGCGGTCCGAGGAGACGACGGCCGTGGGGCGGAAGTGGCGTCGCGCGAACGTGGACTTGCCGCTGCCGGCCGGGCCGCAGAGGACCACCAGCGCGGGATCGGGGATGACCAGCCGCCGCGACACCGTCAGGAAGCTTGACCCGCCGCTTCCGACTCGCCCAGGATGGCCCAGACCAGCGGGCGTGGCGGCGGGGGCATCGGGCCCAGGCGGTAGGCGGCGCGCACGCGTCGGACGGCCTCCTCGCCCCGGGAGGTTTCGTTGGCCAGGACCAAGGCCAGCGGGTCGCCGGCACGGACCCCTTCTCCGACCTTGCGCAGGAGGCGGATCCCCACCGCCGGATCGATGAGGTCCTCCTTGCGCGCGCGGCCTGCCCCAAGCGCCATGGCCGCAAGCCCCACAGCCTGGCCGTCGATGGCCACCACGTACCCGCCCTCCGGGGCGGGCACTGGCAGGGCCAGCCTGGCCTGCGGCAGCCGTCGCGGCTCGTCGACCACCCGGGGGTCCCCGCCCTGCGCCTGGACCATCCGCCGGAACCGCTCCAGGGCGGCTCCACCGGTCAGCGCCTCCCGCAGCCGCGCCTCGGCCTCCGCGGAGGACCCGGCCGCGCCGGCCAGCCGCAGCATCTGTGCGCCCAGCGCCAGACACAGGCCGGTGAGGTCTTCCGGTCCCTCTCCCTTGAGTGCGGCGATCGCCTCCTCCACCTCGACGGCGTTGCCCACCGTCCGGCCCAGCGGCTGGTCCATATCGGTGATCAGGGCCACCGTCGGCCGTCCTACCCGGCGGCCGATGGCCACCATGGTCTCGGCCAGGGCGCGGGACGCCTCCAGGGTCTTCATGAAGGCCCCGCTGCCCGTCTTCACGTCCAGCACGATAGCGTCGGCGCCCCCCGCGATCTTCTTGCTCATGACGCTGGCGGCGATCAGGGGCACGCTCTCCACGGTGGCGGTGACGTCGCGCAGCGCGTAAAGCCGCCGGTCCGCAGGCACCAGGTCGGCGGTCTGCCCGGCGATGGCGCAGCCCACGCGGCGTACCTGCTCAGCCAGAGCCTCCGCGCTCAGGTCGGTGCGCACCCCCGGGATGCTCTCCAGCTTGTCCAGCGTCCCCCCGGTGTGCCCCAACCCCCGGCCGGAGAGCTTGGCCACGGGGACGCCGCAGGACGCCACCAGGGGAACCAGGACCAGGGAGGTCTTGTCCCCCACCCCGCCGGTGCTGTGCTTGTCCACCTTCACCCCGGGGATGGCGCGCAGGTCCACCGTCTGCCCGGAGCGCACCAGGGCCATGGTCAACGCCGCCGTCTCCGCGGCCGTCATGCCGCGGAAGTAGACGGCCATGAGGAAGGCGCTCATCTGGTAGTCAGCGACCTCGTCGCGCAGGTACCCCGCGATCAGGGCCTCGATCTCATCGGGGGCGAGCTCCCCGCCGTCCCGTTTACGCAGGATCAGGTCATACGCCCGCATGATCACAGCTCCCGGGCCGCCGCACCCGGGTGCGCCAGTCGGGCGGCAAAATGTGCCGCCCGCACGCAGGGGACGGCCGTCTGCAGGTAACACTAGGTCCGGACCGAGCTCCGTTCGGTACTGTACGGGCGGGGGTGATCGACCGGCCTCTCACAGCGACAGCTCGGCGACAATCCGTCTCACCAAGCGGACGAAGCGAGGCTCCAGCTCCCGGGCGACGGCCAGCACGGCCTCGTGCGTCACCGGCTCCACCACTTCCCCGGTGGCCATGTCGGTGATGGCCGAGAAGCCCAGGACGCGCATCCCCATCTGCCGGGCGGCGATCACCTCAGGCACGGTGGACATCCCCACCGCGTCTGCGCCCAAGCGGGCCAGCATGCGCAGCTCCGCCGCCGTCTCGTAGGAGGGGCCGCTCACCGCCACGTACACCCCGCGGCGCAGCAGGATGCGCTCCTCCAGCGCCACCCGCTCCGCCAGGCGCACCAACTCCGGGTCGTAGGGACGGGCCATGTCGGGAAAGCGCGGCCCGAAGGCTTCCTCGTGCGGCCCGATCAGAGGGTTGGTCCCCATGAAGTTGATGTGGTCGGTGATCACCATCAGGTCGCCGGCGCGCCACTCCCGGTTGAGGCCTCCGGCGGCGTTGCTCACCACCAGGACCTCCGCCCCCAGCTCCCGCATCACCCGCACCGGGAAGATGACCTCGCCCATGGAGTACCCCTCGTAGAAGTGCACCCGCCCCTGCATGACGAGGGCGGGCTTGCCCTCCAGCAGGCCCAGCACCAGGTTCCCGGCATGCCCCGCCGCCGTGCTCACCGGGAAGTGAGGGATCTCGCCGTAGGGGATGGTGGCGTCGCGCTCCACGGCGTCGGCCAGCGCGCCCAGACCGGAGCCCAGGACCACGGCCAGCCGCGGCTGGATGCGGGTCCGCTCCCTCACGAACGCCGCGGCCTCCCTGACGCGCGGCTGCCAGGGATGCCCCCTCAGGAGATCGCCCATCGACTTCAGCCTCCTTCCTCCAGAAAGCTGGACCCGGGCCCATCCCAGGGAACGCCCAGAGCCGCGGCCGCCGTGGCCCCCACATCGGCGAACGTGCCCCGCGTTCCCAGGTCCCTCCCGGGGGAGACTCCGGGACCGCGAGCCAGCAGGGGAACGTACTCGCGGGAGTGGTCGGTGGATGGGGTCGTCGGGTCGTTCCCGTGGTCAGCGGTGACGACCAGCAGAGTTTCCGGGTCCGTGGCGTCCAGGATCCGCCCAAGGGCCGCGTCGATCCGCTCCAGCTGGCGGGCGTACCCCTCGACGTCGTTGCGGTGGCCGTAGACCGTGTCCAGGTCCACCACGTTGGCGAAGATCAGCCCCCGGTCCACGCGCCGCACGGCCTCGGCCGTGCGGGCCAGCCCGTCCAGGTCGTCGTGCGTGTGCACCGCCTCGGTGATGCCCCGCCCGGCGAACAGATCCTCGACCTTTCCGATGGCATAGACGGGAACCTCGCTTGCGTCGAGGGCGTCCAGAACGGTGCGGCCCAGTGGGGGGAGGGAGAAGTCCCGCCGCCGGTCGGTCCGCTGGAAGGCGCCGGGCCTGCCAACGAAGGGGCGGGCGATGACCCGGCTGACGGCGTGCTCGCCCACCAGCAGGCGCCGGGCCGTCTGGCACCAGCCGTAGAGCTGGTCCAGGGGGACCACCTCCTCGTGCGCCGCAATCTGGAAGACGCTGTCTGCGGAGGTGTACACGATGGGACAGCCGGTGCGGAGGTGCTCTTCGCCCAGCTCCGCGATGATGGCCGTGCCGGAGGCAGCGCGGTTGCCCAGGACGGGGCGGCCGATGGCCTGCTCGAAGGCCCGGACGATTTCAGGCGGGAAACCGTCCGGGTAGGTGGGGAACGGGCGGGTCAGGACCAGCCCCATCAGCTCCCAGTGGCCGGTCGTCGAGTCCTTCCCGGGGGACTGCTCCGCCATGCGGCCGAACGCGCCCTCCGGCTGCGGCAGCGGGGCGACGCCGGCGATTGGCGCGATGCGCCCCAGGCCCAGCGCCTCCAAGGTGGGGAGGCGCAGCCCGCCCACCGCCTGCGCCACGTGGGGCACGGTGCTGCTGCCCTGGTCGCCGTAGCGGGCGGCGTCCGGCAGCTCGCCGACACCAGCGCTGTCCAGCACCAGCACGACGACCCGGCGGGCCACCTCAGGATCCCCAGCGCCGCGCGGCCAGCAACAGCCCGGCGACCGACTTGGCGTCGCGGATCTCGCCCCGCTCCACCAGGGCCAGGGCCTCCTCCAGGGGCAGCCGCTCCACGGCCAGATCCTCATCCGGGGCGGCGCGCCCCGACACGGGGGACAGCCCTGTGGCCAGGAAGAGGTGCATCTCCTCCGTCAGCACTCCCGGCGACGGGTAGAGCACCGCCAGCGGATCCCAGTGCGTCGCCTGCACGCCCGCCTCCTCGGCCAGCTCGCGTACCGCGCAGACCAGCGGCGCCTCCCCGGGCTCCAGGGTGCCGGCGGGGATCTCCAGCAGGGGCTCCCCGACGGCGTAGCGGAACTGGCGCACCAGAAGAACCTCGCCCCCCTCCGTCAGCGGGACCACGGCCGCAGCCCCCCGGTGTTCCACCACCTCCCGCTCCGTCTCCAGACCGCCGGGGAGGCGCACGCGGTCGACGCGCAGGCCCACCACCCGGCCGGAAAAGACGCGGCGGCTGGCCAGGCAGACCTCCGGGCGCACGGGGGTTACGCCGGGGCCAGGCGCGCCTCTTCGGGGTAGATGGGGGTCCCCTCGCGCCGCACCAGCTCGTGGAAGGCCGCCAGCAGCCGCGCCGTGACGGGGCCCGGGCGGCCCTCGCCGATGGCCCGGCCGTCCACCTCGACGACGGGCCCCACCTCCGCCCCTGTCCCGGTGAGGAAGCACTCGTCCGCGGTGTAGACGTCGTGCAGGGTGAAGACCCGCTCCTCCGCCGGAATGCCGTGGGAGCGGGCCAGCCCCAGGACCGCCTCCCGCGTCACCCCCAGGAGGATGCCCAGGTGGGGCGGGGGGGTCCAGAGCCCTCCGTCGCGGACGATGAAGATGTTGTCCGCGCTGCACTCGGCGACGTAGCCGTCCGCGGAGAGCATTATGGCCTCGTCCACCCCTGCCCGGTTGGCCTCGATGCGCGCCAGGATATTGTTCAGGTAGTTCAGCGACTTCACCCGCGGGTTGAGCATGTCCGGCCGCACCTTGCGCACGGATGCGGTGACCGTGCGCAGACCGCGCTGGTAGGCCTCCGGAGGGTAGAGCTGGATGGCGTCGGCGATGACCACCACCGTGGGCCGGCCGCACTTGCGCGGGTCCAGTCCCAGGTCGCCTATTCCGCGGGAGACCAGCGGCCGGATGTAGGCATCGCGCAGCCCGTTGCGCCGCAGCGTCTCCAGGATGACCTCCTGCATCTCCTCCCTGGACAGAGGGATCTCCAGGAGGATGCTCTTGGCCGACTGGTAGAGGCGGTCCAGGTGCGCCTCGAGGCGGAAGACGCGCCCGTTGTAGGCACGGATGCCCTCGAAGACCCCGTCGCCGTAGAGGAAACCGTGGTCGAAGACGGAGACCGACGCCTCCTCCCTGGGGACAAACCGCCCGTTCACGTAGACCACCGAGCCCATGTCCACCTCCCCCGAACAGAACCGGCCGCGGGCCCGCCGCGTGTCGCTGCGTCCCTCCGGTCTAACCCTTCGCCTCCACCGCCGCCCGCCGCAGCGCCGCGCCCACAAACGCTTTGTAGAGGGGGTGCGGCCGCGTGGGCCGGGAGCGGTACTCGGCGTGGAACTGCGTCCCCACGAACCACGGGTGGTCCGGCAGCTCGATGATCTCCGCCAGCTGCTTGGCCGGATAGATGCCGGTGACGCGCATGCCGCCGGCCTCCAGAACCGCGCGGTAGGCGTTGTTCAGCTCGTAGCGGTGGCGGTGCCGCTCCTGCACCTCGGCGACCCCGTAGGCCTCGGCCGCCCGGCTGGACGGCGCCAGCCGGCAGGGATAGGCGCCCAGGCGCATCGTCCCCCCCTTCTCCGTGACCCCCTTCTGCTCCGGCAGCAGGTCGATCACCGGGTGGGGGGTGTCCGGATCCACCTCGGTGGTGTTGGCTCCCTGAAGGCCACACACATGGCGGGCGAACTCCACCACCGCCCACTGCATCCCGTAGCAGATCCCCAGGAAGGGGACGCGGTTTTCGCGGGCGAAGCGGATGGCCTTCACCTTCCCCTCCACACCCCGTGCCCCGAAGCCCGGGCAGACCGCGACGCCGTCGAAGCCCGAGAGGTGGGCGTCCACCTCCTCCTGCGTAAGCCGCTCCAGCTCCTCGGAATCCACCTTGGTGATCTCCACGCGGGCACGGTGGGCGATGCCGCCGTGGTGCAGCGCCTCCACGATGCTCACGTAGGAATCCTCCACGCCCATGTACTTGCCCACCAGGGCGATGCGCACCGTGGCTGCCGGGCGACGGATGCGCTCCACGATCTCCCGCCACTCGGCCAGATCCGGCGGTGTATGGGGCAGACGCAGGCGGTCCACGATGGCGCGCCCCAGCCCCTCCTCCTCCAGGATGAGGGGCACCTCGTAAATGCTGTGCGCGTCCAGCGCCTGGATCACCCGCTCCACCGGCACGTCGGTGAAGAGGGAGAGCTTCTCCTTGATGCTGCGGGCCAGGGGGAGGGAGGTGCGGCAGACCAGGACGTCGGGCTGGATGCCGATGCTGCGCAGCTCCTTGACGCTGTGCTGGGTGGGCTTGGTCTTCAGCTCGCCGGCGGCCGGCAGGTAGGGAATGAGAGAGACGTGCACGTAGCAGACGTTCTCCTCCCCCGCCGTGTGCTTGAACTGCCGGATGGCTTCCAGGAAGGGCAACCCCTCGATGTCGCCGACGGTGCCCCCCACCTCCACGATGACCACGTCCGCGCCGGCGGCGGCGCCCACGCGGCGGATCTCGTCCTTGATCTCGTTGGTCACGTGCGGGATGACCTGCACCGTGCCGCCCAGGTAGTCGCCGCGCCGCTCCCGGGTGATCACCGCCAGGTAGATCTTGCCGGTGGTGGTGTTGTTGGCCTTGGAAAGGTTCTCGTCGATGAAGCGCTCGTAGTGGCCCAGGTCCATGTCGGTCTCGCCGCCGTCGTCGGTGACGAAGACCTCCCCGTGCTGGTAGGGGTTCATGGTCCCCGCGTCCACGTTGACGTAGGGGTCGAACTTGAGGAGGGTGACACGCAGGCCGCGGGCCTTGAGGAGGCGACCGATGGAGGCGGAGGTGATGCCCTTGCCCAGGGCGGAGGCGACGCCGCCGGTCACGAAGATGTACTTGGTCACGACTCGCCCCTCGGCTCCGCCGCCATCACCGTCCACCGCACCCGCGTTCCCCTCCTCTTGCCGCCGGCCACCTGGCGCAGCCGCGTGCGCCTGTGGCCGGGGCCCGGCTTTGCGGCCCTCCAGCAGGAGGAACCACCTGTTTATACACCCTACCTCCCTCCCCAGGCCAGCTTGGCCTGGAGGATGCTGTAGAAGGAGGTGCGCGCCAGCCGCACCAGCTTCGTAGTCTGCTCGGCCCGCCGCACGACGACCCGGTCCCCGGCCTCGATGGGGTAATCCACCTGGCCGTCCACGGTCAGCCGGGCGCCCGGGGTGGCCGGGGAGACCTCCACGGCCACGCGGTCGTCGCGGCTGACGATCACAGAGCGGGCGTTGAAGGTGTGCGGGCTTATGGGCGTGATGATGATCACCTCCACGCGGGGGTGGACGACGGGGCCTCCGGCGGAGAGGGAATAGGCCGTGGACCCGGTGGGGGAGGCGATGATCAGCCCGTCCGCCGGGTAGCTGGCCAGCAGCTCGTCGTTTACCCATGCGGTCAGCCGCAGCACCCGGGCGACGCCGCTCTTGGCGACGACGGCGTCGTTGAGCGCCAGAAACCGCTGCAGGCGCACCCCCTCCCGCTCCACGTCCGCCTGCAGCATCATCCGCTCCTCCACCTCGTAGGCTCCCGCGGCCAGCCGCCCGGCGGCCATGGGTAGCTCCTCCAGGTTGACCTCCGCCAGGAAGCCGAAACCGCCGACGCGCACCCCCAGCACGGGAACCCGCCCGGCCGCCAGCCGCGCCCCGTGGAGGATGGTGCCGTCCCCGCCCAGGACGACCAGCACCTCCGCCCGCTCCTCCAGGTCGGCCTCGGCCACAGGGCGACCCGCCTCCCCCGCCAGCGACGCCGCCTCGCGGTTAACCAGCACCTCGCCGTGGGCGGCAAGGTCGGCGACCGCCCGGGCCACCAGCGCCGGCCCCGCCGCGTGCTCCACCACCTTTGCCGCGTTCATCAGGATGCCAAACGTCCTCACCGTGTCCCGGCCTCCCGCTGCGCCGCGTGCGCCGCCCGAACCGCCTGCTCGATGCCGGCATCCACCTCTTCGGCCGGCCGCCCTCCATCTTTCACCACCCAGAGGAAGAACTCCAGGTTGCCCTTCGGCCCGGGAAGGGGCGAGGGGGTCACGCCGGCCACCCCCCATCCCTGCTCCCGGATCCAGCGGGCCAGGCGGCGCAGCACCTCCCGGTGGACGCGGGGGTCGCGGACGACCCCCTTGCGCACCTGCGCCCGGCCGGCCTCGAACTGCGGCTTCACCAGGGCGACGATCGACCCGCCCGGGCGGACGCGCCCGGCCACGGCGGAAAGGACTCGGGCCAGGGAGATGAAGGAGACATCCACCGTGGCCAGGTCCACCTCTTCGGGCACCACCCGGGCGTCCAGGCGCGCCGCGTGGGTCCGCTCCAGGACCACCACACGGGGATCGCGCCGCAGCCGCCAGTGCAGCTGCCCTCTGCCCACGTCCACGGCGTAGACCCTGGCCGCGCCGTGCTGCAGCAGGCAGTCGGTGAACCCGCCGGTGGAGGCGCCGACGTCCATGGCCACCGCTCCGGCCACGGGGAGGGCGAACGCACGCAGGGCGTGCTCCAGCTTCTCTCCGCCCCGGCTTACGTACCGGGGACGGCGCGCCACCACGGACACGGCCGCATCGGCGGCCACGCGCATCCCCGGCTTGGCCGCCGGGCGGCCCTCCACCAGGACCTCCCCCGCCAGCACCGCCGCCTGCGCCCGCTCCCGGCTCTCGGCCAGACCGCGGGCCACCAGCAGCAGGTCCAGACGTGTCCGTCCGCGGCGGGACCGCTCCCCCTGCGCCATCCCGGTCTTCGCCGCGGCGGTCCTGGTCACACCCCTACGCGTCGCGCCGCAGGAGCCACGGCGCCAGCTCCGCCAGGACGCGGGCGCGCTCGCCCAGCGGGGCCAGCGCCCGCACCGCCTCCTCCGTCAGGGCCGCTGCGATGGCCCGCGACCCCTCCACCCCGTGAACCGCAGGAAAGGTCAGCTTGGAGGCAAGCGCGTCGCGCTGCACCTCCTTGCCCAGGCGGGCCGGCTCGCCCACCTCGTCCAGGACGTCGTCGATGATCTGGAAGGCAAGGCCGATGCGCTGGCCGTAGGCGGAAAGCGCCTCCAGCTCCGGCGGTGCGGCCCCGGAAAGCAGCGCGCCGGCCCGCACGCAGGCCCGGATGAGCGCCGCCGTCTTGCGCACGTGGATGTCCCGCACCGCCACGCCCAGGTCCTGCGGCCACGCCGGGATGGGTGGCAGCCCCTCCCGGCGCTCCCCCAGCAGGTCCAGCACCTGCCCGCCGACCATCCCCTCGGTCCCGATGGAGCGGGCGATCTCCAGAACCACCTGCACCACGGTGGCGGCGGGGACTGCAGGCGGGGTGCGGGCCAGCAGCTCGAAGGCCAGGGCGTGCAGCGCGTCTCCCGCCAGCACGGCGACGGCCTCGCCGAAGACCACGTGACAGGTCGGCCGGCCCCGCCGGGTGGGAGAGTTGTCCATGGAGGGCAGGTCGTCGTGGATCAGGGAGTAGGTGTGGATCAGCTCCACGGCGCAGGCGGTGGGCATCACCGCCTCCGCCGTGCCCCCCACCGCCTCCGCCGCGGCGATTACCAGCAGCGGCCGCAGCCGCTTGCCGCCGGCGAAGACGCTGTAGCGCATCGCCCGGTGAACGACCGAGGGGAAGGCGTCCTCCGGCGGCAGCAGCTCCTGCAGCGCGGCGTCGACCTGCCGCGTGCGCGCGGTCAGGTAGGCCTCCAGGTCCACACCCGGCGACGCCCTACCCAATGCGGAAGCCCTCCTCCCCGCGCGGGGCGGTCCACTCCACGCGCATCTCCCGCACGGCCGCGCCCGCCGGTCCTGTACGCATGCGCTCGATGAAGGCCTCCACCGCCACCCGAAGCCCTTCCGCCTCCGCCTCCACACGCCCGTCCGGCAGGTTGCGCACGAACCCGGATACACCCAGCACGCGCGCCTGCCGCACGGCGTAGAATCGGAAGCCCACGCCCTGCACCCTCCCCGCAACAAGCAGCCGGCAGCGCACACGCTCCTGCGGGAGGGGCGTCTGCGGAGCCGTCATGGTCGGGCTCGCGACCCGGCCGAGCCGGGTCCGGGGAGGTCTGTGCCGGCGGCCCCGCGGAGGAAGGCTCCCAGGACGCCGTTGACGAACCGGCCGGACTCCTCTCCCCCAAAGGTCTTGGCCAGCTCCACCGCCTCGTTGATGACCACGGCGCCGGGGGTGTCCAGATGCTGCAGCTCGTACAGAGCCATCCGCAGCACGATCCGATCCACCGCGGCCAGCCTCTCCAGCGTCCAGCCGGCGAGGTGGCGGCTGATCTGCGCGTCCAGCGCCGCCTGATGGTCTACCACGCCGGCGCAAAGGGTGGTGATGAATGGCCAGTCCTCCCGCGGCCGCTGGGCGCGGTGCGTCTCCAGGACCTCCTCAACGGGAAACTTGCCGAGGTCAGCCTGAAAGAGGATCTGCAAGGCGAGCTGCCTGGCCCGGCGGCGGCGGGTCATGAAGGGAACCGCCGGGGGGAGGGCCCGGCGTCCAGGAGAGATGTGACTCGGTTTCGCCGGCAGCCCCGCACGCCGTGATTATATCATCCGGGCCGGCACCGGCGGAGCGAGGGGCCCGCGCTACTTGACTCGCTCCACGTACTCCCCGGTCCGCGTGTCCACCCTGATCCGGTCGCCCACACCGACAAAGAAGGGGACGTTGACCGTGGCACCGGTCTCCAGCTTCGCCGGCTTGGAGCCGCCGGCCACGGTATCGCCGCGCACCCCGGGGGCGGTCTCCACCACCTGCAGCTCCACCGTGGTGGGAAGTTCCACGGCGATGGCCCGTCCCTCGTAGAAGACCACCATGGCCTCCACGTTCTCCTTCAGCCACCGCACCCCTTCCCCGAGCAGGTCACCCGGCAGGTGGATCTGATCGTAGGTCTCCAGGTCCATGAAGACGTAGCCGCCGTCGTCGCGGTAGAGGTACTGCATCCGCCGCTGCTCCAGGTAGGCGCGCGGGTAACGCTCCTCCGGCATGAAGGTACGCTCGGTGATGGCCCCGCTCTTCAGGTTGCGGAACTTGGCCCGCACCACCGCGGTGCCCCGCCCCTTCTTGATGTGGTGGAACTCCAGTACCGCGTGCAGCTCCCCATCCAGCTCCACGACCATCCCCGGACGGAAATCGCCGGCACTGATCATCGCGTCCTCCTAGACCTCAAGCAGCTCACGCGGCGCGCCGGGAAGGACCTCCGCCCCACCCTCCCGCAGCACCACCACGTCCTCCGTGCGCACACCGCCCCAGCCGGGCAGGTAGATCCCCGGCTCCAGCGTCACCACCACCTCGGACTCCAGGACTGCCTCCTCGCGCGGCGACAGCGTCGGCCCCTCGTGCACCGCCAGACCCACGCCGTGGCCCAGCCCGTGGCCGAAGCGGTCCCCGTATCCGGCCGCCGCGATGAGCTGCCGTGCCAGGGCGTCGGCCTCCCTGCCACTCATCCCTGGCCTCAGCCCCTCCAGGGCGGCCTTCTGCGCCTCCCGCACCAGGCGGTGGAGCCGGCGTTGCTGCTCCGAGGCGCGGCCGACCACGAGGGTGCGCGTACTGTCCGAATGGTACCCCTCCACCACCGCCCCCCAGTCCACCGTGACCAGGTCGCCCGGGGCGATCGTCCGAGCGGAGGCCCTGGCGTGGGGCAACGCCGAACGGGGACCGGAGGCGACGATGGTTTCAAATGCGGCCCCGTCGGCTCCCAGGCGGCGCATCCGGTACTCCAGCTCCGCGGCCAGGTCCCGCTCCGCCACCCCGGGTCGGACGAGGGGCAGGATCTCTTCAAAGGCGGCCGCGGCGATCTGTGCACCCCGGCGGATGCGGGCGATCTCCTGGGGGTCTTTGCGCCAGCGCATCCGGTCCAGGCCCTGGAGCGGGATGAACTCCACATCCCCGGCCAGCTCCTGAAGGCGGCGGTGCTGGGCGACCGTCACCGCCTCCGCCTCGAACCCCACACGTCGTACGCCCGCGTCCCGGAGGAATGCGGCCAGCCCCTCGATCAGGTTGGCGACACGCACCGCGGAGAACTCCGGTGCCTCCTCCTGCGCCTGCTCCACGTAGCGGAAGTCCACCAGCAGGTGGCACCGCTCAGGCAGGATCACCGCGATCCCCGCCGAGCCGGTGAAGCCGGTGAGGTAGCGGCGGTTCTCCGCCTTGAGGAGGATCAGCGCGTCCAGCCCCTCCTCGCCGAAGCGGGCGCGCACCCGTTCCAGGCGCGGCGATCGGACAGCAGCAGCCTCAGACATGCAGCGTCCATCATAGCGCACCGTGCCGAAGGGGCGCCATCCCGGGAGCCTCGGCGCAAAAAAGCTTCGGGCCGGGCGCGGGACGCCCGGCCCGTGGCCGTCGGTCCGTGCGGGGCTATCCGGGCGGAAGGGTGTAGGGCGCTACGGGCGGCCGCTGCAGCGGCAGGAGGCGGCGGACCAGAGCTTCCGCCTCCCCGTGCTGCCCCGCCAGCACCAGCGCGTCGTGCAGCGCCAGGACGGCGGGGAGCAGCTTCTCGTCCAGCTGCACCGCCTGGCGCAGAGAGCTCAGTGCCCGCGGCAGGTATCCGGCGGCGTAGGGCGCAAGCCCCACGCGGAAATGCCGGTAGGCGTGGAGGTAGGCGAACCCCAGCCAGAAGTGCGCCCGCGCGTTCCGGCCATCCGCCGCCACCGCCGCCTGGTAGGGCTGGATCGCCCGCTGGAAGTCGGCCTCCCTCGCGTAGATCCGGCTCTGGTCGAACGGCTGCAGCGCCGGTTGCGCCGCCGCCGGCAGCACCACGGCTATTGCCGGCAGCACCACGGCCGCCGCCAATGGCAGCAGGAGACGCAGGCCGCAGGCCCCCAGCAGCCGCACCACCGTTGGCCTCACTTCGTCACCGGAAGGAGCGTGGGGGTGATCACGAAGATCACCTCGCTCTCCGTGCGCTCTGTCGTCGTGCGGCGGAAGAGCGACCCGATCACGGGGATGTCACCCAGCAGGGGGACCTTGATGATGGTCTCGCGCTCCTGGGCGCTGATCATCCCGGCGATGATGATGGACTCCCCGCTCTTGACCTGGACGGTGGTGTTGGCCTTGCGCGAGGCGATCTGCGGCACCGGCCCCGCGGGCGTGGACAGCAGGGCCAGGACGGAGCTGACTTCGGGGGCGACGACGGTGGTGATGATACCGTCCCGGTTCACCCGGGGCGTGATCTCCAGGTTGACCCCCACCGGCTTGAAGGTGAAGGTGATGTTGCCGTTGGCGTCGCGCTGCGGCACCGGGATCTCCTCGCCCAGGTTGACCGTTGCCTTGTTGCCGTCGATCACCGCCACCCGGGGGGCGGAGAGCACCCTGGCCTTCCTGTCGCGGACCAGGGCTGTGAGCGTCACACCGAGGTCCACCGGCGCGGCGGTGCTGATGGTCAATGTGGCCGGGATACCCCCTGTGGCCGTGACCCCGGTGAAGTTGACCTGGTACCCGGTGAGCCCCCACTCCAGCCCCAGGTCCCGCAGGACGTCGGTGCTTATGTCCACCACCCGCACCTCCACCATCACCTGCGGGATCTGGATGTCCAGCGCCGCCAGGATCTTCTGCACCTGCTCGTGCTGTGCCGTGGTGCCGAAGACGATCAGGGTGTTGGTGCGCTGGTCGATGGCCACGCGCACCCCTGGCACGGAAGCCGCGATGGCCGCCCGCACCTTCTCCGCATCGGCGAAGCCCAGCGGGTAGATGACTGGTTCGGGGACCTCCGGGGGCGGGGCCAGCTTCTCCGCTGCCATCACCAGCAGGTTGTTGCCCACGCGGCGGAACGCCAGGTTGTTGGCGTCGAGGATGAAGCGCAGCGCCTCGTCACACGTCACGTCCACCAGCCGCACCGTGATCGCGCCCTTGACCGACGCGTCCGTGACGATGTTGAAGCCGCACAGCTTGGCCAGGGCGCTGAGGACGTCGGCTATCTCCGCGTTGCGCAGGTCGACGGTGATCCTCCCGGGGGCGCCCGAAGGGGCCTGGGCCACCACATTCCCCGCCCTGGGGGCGGGCGCGGGGGGCGCCGGGGCCGCGGGCGGGGCGGCGGCGGGTGCGGCGGGG
>FWPU01003753.1_pt1 | contig 37294 bp, 29 predicted proteins | sample 2228361 | NCBI WGS metagenome assembly FWPU01 (sample SAMEA103939777, study PRJEB20133) | metagenome
CGTGCGCGAACAGCCCGCGCAGAAACGCCCCCGCCTCGGCCGAGCGCCACCAGGCCCTGCCGAATCGCTTCTCGAGCTGCGAGCGGAGCTGGGCCGAGAGCAGCCGCGCGCGGAAGTCGTCGGCCGAGCGGTAGAAATCCTCGGCCTCGACGAGCCACCGCGCCGCCTCGTCGACGTTGGGGCGGATGCCGTAGGTGCGACGCACCATCTCGGCGTACAGCGCCTGGCCATCGCCGTCGCGCTGCCGCCGCAACGCGTGCTGGTACAGAAGCGAGCCCGCCTCGCGCCGCAGCCGGTAGAGCGCCTCGATGCCCGCGGCCTTCAGGTACGCCGCGCGCTGCTCGCCGGTGAGCCCGGCGTGCTCCTCGAGCCAGAGCGGGTCCTCGACGAGCCCCTCGAAAAGCTGCGCGTACGCCTCGCCGACCGTGCCGTTGCCGAGCTTGGTGAGCTCGAAGCGCGACGGCTTGCAGAGGGCGTAGTGCAGCGCGTGGCCGAGCTCGTGCAAGAGCTCGCGCTGATTGGCCGTTCCGCCCGCGGGCCGCCACGACAGCCGCACGTCGCCGGGCACGCGCACCGCCACGGTGAGCGGGCGGCGGTTCTTCCGGGGCGAGTCCGAAGCGTCGAGCAAGAGCCCGGCGATCGACGCGGGCGACAGGCCCATGCCGCGCAACGTCTCCTCCGCGCGCTGAAGCAGCTTCTCCTTCGGGAAGCGCTCGTCGATCGCGCTGGGCCGGAAGAGGCGAATCAGGTCGGCACGCCGGAGCGACGCCAGCTCGAGCCCGAGCTCTCTTCGGGCGAGCTCGCCGACGAGCTTCTCGTGCGCGGCCTGGGTCGCCCGGAGCACTTCGTCTGCAAGCGCGGCGAGCTGGTCGAGGTCGACCTGCCTCAGCTCGGCGCCGTAGGCCTCGTACGAGGGGTAGCCGAGCGAGGCGAGCACCTCGACGATGCGCTCGTCCTTGCGGCGGAGCGAGAGGGTGATGCGTTCGACCGCGCGCGTGGCTCCGGCGTAGAGGGCCTGCCGTCTGGCCGCGCTCCGCTCGTTGGCCAGAAGGCGGTGCAGATCGCGCCAGGCGTGCTCCTGTCCGTCGGCGGTGAAGGTGACGGAGGCCTCGAGGTTCGCGATGGCGTCGGAGTGCTCGGCGACGGCGTGCGCCAAATGCTCGCCGACGAGGTAGGTCTTCAGGTGGGTGAGCGCGCGGATTTCGGTGGGGTCCTCGGTGAGGGCCCGCAGCCGGTCGACCGCGGCGATGCGCTCGGCCGAGGGCGGGGCGAAGGAAGCGTCTGGCTGGGCGAGGATGAGCGGGCCGCCTTCGGTCCAGTGCCTCCACACCGCCTGGTCCTGGGCCTTTAGCGCCGCCTCGGCGTCGGCGGCGATCTGCCGCACCAGCGCCGAAAGCCGCTTTTCCTCACCCATCTCGGGTGGCGGAGGAGGTCCCTTCGGGCAGGCGCACAAGAGCAGGGCGAGGACGAGGAGATTTCTGCGCACGGCCGCGCAATGTAACGTCCTCGGGCCATGCCCAACGAGCGGCAAATTCGGGCCTCCAGGGCGCGCGCGGCGATGTACGAGGCGCTGAGGCGCTTCTTCGCCTCGAAGGGCTACCACGAGGTCGAAACCCCGCTGCTCGTCCCCACCCCGGGCATGGAGCCGCACATCGATCCGTTCGCGGTGCCGTTCGTTCCGCAGACCGGCGTCGGGCGGGCGCGAACGCTCTATCTGCACACCAGCCCCGAGTACGCGATGAAGCGGCTGCTCGCCGACGGAGCGGGCCCCATCTTCCAGATCTGCAAGGTCTTCCGGAACGGCGAGGTCTCGCGCACGCACAACCCCGAGTTCACGCTGCTCGAGCTCTACCGGCCGCACGCCGACCATCGGGCCATCATGGAAGACGTCGAGCAGGCCCTGGCCGAGGTCGAGCGGGCGGTGGCTGAAGGGCGCGGGCTCTTCTCGAAGCTCCCCTACGAGCGGCTCACCGTGCGCGACGCCCTTCGGCGCGAGACGGGAATCGACCTGAAGGGCTGCCCCGACGGGCCGTCGCTGGCGAGGGCGGCCGAGGCCATCGGCGTCCGCGTCGGCGCCTCGAAGAGCTTCGACGACGTCTTCTTCCACGTCTTCTTGCAGAAGGTCGAGCACACGCTGGGGCGGGGCCGGCCGACGTTCCTCACCGAGTACCCGGCCTCGATGGCCTCGCTGGCCCGCCTCAAGCCGGGCGACCCATCGGTCGCCGAGCGCGTCGAGCTGTACGCCGAAGGCCTCGAGCTGGCCAACGGCTTCAGCGAGCTGACCGACGCCGTCGAGCAGCGCCGCCGGCTGCTCGAGGAGCAGAAGCTGCGCATCGAGGCGGGCCGGCCCGCGTTCGAGCTCGACGAGCGCTTCCTCGAGGCGGTCGGCAGAATGCCGCCGTCGGCTGGCATCGCGGTGGGGCTCGACCGCGTGCTGATGCTCCTGCTCGGAGCGGCCGACATCTCCGAGGTGCTCCTCTTCCCCGCGCACGAATTCGTATGAAGGACCTCTTCCGCACCGCCCTCACCTCTGCCACCGTGGTCGGGCTCACCACCGCGCTGGCTCCGCCCATCGCGCTGCTCTCGTTCTGCGACCGGGAGCTGCCCGATCCGCTCATCCGTTTCTGGGTGAAGAGCATTCTCCGCTCGGCCGGCGTGCGCACGGTGGCCACAGGCCTCGAGCACGTGCCGCGCGCGGGCAATTTCGTTCTGGCGATGAACCACCAGTCGCACTTCGACGCGCTCGTCCTTCTGGCCCATGTGCACCGCCACCTGCGCTTCGTCGCCAAGCGCGAGCTCTTCGACATCCCCGTGTTCGGGCAGGCGCTGAGGGCCACGGGCAACCTCCCGGTCGATCGAGCAGGCTCGCAGCGGGACCGCGAGACGCTCAAGGAGGCGGTGACCGCGCTCAAAGAGCGGACGTCGGTCGTCTTCTTCGCCGAGGGCACCAGAAGCGACGACGGCCTTCTGCGCCCGTTCAAGAAGGGCGCGGCGGTGCTGGCCATTCAGGCTCATGTGCCGCTGTTGCCCGCGGCAGTCGCCGGAACGCGCGAGATCCTCCCCAAGGGCAGCGCCTTCTTGCGCGGAGGCTGCGCCGCGGCCTTGTGCATCGGCGAGCCGCTGCCCACCGCGGGGCTGACATTCGACCACCGCGACGAGCTCACCGAGGGAGCCCCCGCGCACGTCGCGCGCCTGCTCGATCAGGCCAACGCGCTCCTTCGCGCCGCGCGTTGAGAACGGACCGAGGGCAGACTCGGCCAACAGGCCCGACTGCCGGCCGAGCCGACGTGCCCGACGAAAAGGCCCTGCCGCCCGTTGCCCCGCGACCGTTCATGCGCAGCATCTTGAAAGAGGCGAGGAGAGCGCGCATGGACGTCATCGATCTCTTGAAGCAGGACCACCAGAAGGTCCTCGACGAGCTGTCGGCGATCGAGAAAAGCGGCGATTCGCGCGAGATGGGCCGAATGTCCGAGCAGCTGATCAACGACCTGACCCGCCACGCGGCGATGGAGGAGGAGCTGGTCTACCCGGTGCTCATCGAGCGCGACGGCGAGCTCGAGCCGAAGGTGATGGACGCGCTCGAGCAGCACCATCTGGCGAAGGTGCTCCTGGCCGAGATGGACGAGCTCGGCGCCTCTCACGCGCGCTTTCTCCCCAAGGTGAGGCTGCTCCGCGAGCTGCTCCAGACGCACATCCAGATGGAGGAGTCGCTCTTGCTCCCCAAGCTGGCCGAGACGATGCCCGACGCCGACCGCGACCGGCTGGGTGAGCGGCTCCGCGCGATGGAGGAGAAGGCGATGATCCGGCGCGAGCGGGCGCGCCCCAAGCGGGCGGCGCCGAAGCGCGCCAGGCCGACGGCGGGCCGCAAGCAGGCGCTGCGGCCTCAGGCGGCGAAGACGGCGCGCGGCCGCAAGACGACGCGGCGGAAAGGGCGCTGAGCCATGGAGCTCGCCGACGTTCTCGGTCGCGATCACGCCCGCATCGACGAGCTGCTTTCCCGGCTCGAGGGCGCTCCCCGCACCGAGCTCAGGTCGCTCGTCGACCGGCTCGTCCGCGAGCTGTCGGTGCACGCCGCCGTCGAGGAGCAGCTCGTCTACCCCGAGCTCCGCCGGCGCATCGGCAGGCTCGAGCCCGACGCGCTGTACGCGCTCGAGCAGCACCACGCGGTGAAGGTGATGCTCGTCGAGCTCGGGCGCTGCAAGGACGCCGACCGGCTGCACGCGCGCGCGAGGGTGCTGGCCGATCTGGTGCGGCGCCACATCGAGCAGGAGGAGGCGATGCTCCTGCCCGACCTCGAGCGCGCCCTCTCGCCCGAAGAGGTGCGCAGGATGGCGATGGCGGTGAGCGAGGCCAAGCCGCTGGCGCCGACGCGGCCGCACCCCAACGCTCCGGACGAGCCGCCCGCAAACGTCGTCGCCTCGCTGGTCGCCAAGGGCGTGGACACCGCGCGCGACCTCTTGCGCACCACGCTGCGCCACCTTCCGCGGCCGCTCCGGTCGAGCTGACTCACCGCCCCGGCCGGGCCGGACGGCGCCTTCTCGGCTGAGCTTCAGGAGGCGCCGCCCCCTGCACCGCCGCCCTTCAAGCCAGGCCGGCGTCGGCCCTGGCGGCGAACCGCCGGGCGCGTTCGGCAAACTCGCCGAGCCGGTACAGCACCGTGCGGCGGCTCACGCCCAGGGCCCTGGCGATCTGCGACTGCTCCATGCCCTTCATGTGGTAGAGCACCACGGGCGTGCGCAGCTCGGGCGGGGCATCGCCCATCAGGCGCGACGCGAAGTCCTTGCTCAACACCGAGCCTTCGAAGTCGATGACCTGCTGCTCGGGCACGACGTCCACCGGCTCGCCCCGCCGCTGCCCGTCGCGGATCAGGTTCAGGCAGTAGTTGGTGGAGATGCGGTAGACCCAGGCCAGCGCCGCCGGGTCGCCGGGCATCGAGTCGATGTGCTTGAGCACCCGGAGGAACACCTCCTGCGTCGCGTCTTCGGCGGCCACCGGGTCGCGGAGCAGCCGCCGGCACCGCGAGTAGATGGCGGGTCCGAAGCGCTCGTACAACTCCTGGACTTTCCGACGACTGAGGTTCTTCGGCTTCATGTTCGGCCCCCAGGTGGGATGGGGTGGTTTCAGGTGGGACTGGATTGCTACGTCCGCATTCTCCCGACGCCTGGGGCCGAGTTGCCGCAACTGACCGCAATGGCGCTTTACATGGCGATTTTCGTCAGTGTGTTCAAGTGCTTGGAAGCCTCGCTGCGGCGCTCGCATTTTTCGAACGCTGCGAAGAAGCTCCCACTGGGGGGAGATTTCCTTCTGGATTCAACGGCTTCCGCACGTTCGCGCGGACGCGCGGAAAACCGCCCCGGGGCCTCGAACGGCCCGAAGGTTTCAGGTTCAGCCTTCCCAGCTCAAGGACAGGGCGAAGAGGTGGGCCCACGCCGCGTACCGCGCGGGGAAGGCCTCGCCCTCGGACGCGCGCGGAAGGAAGGTGACGAGCTGCCAGGCCGCGTCGGCCCGCCAGATGCCGAAGTCGTGGCCCGCTCCGAGGCTCAGGCCCAGGCGGCTCGAGTCGGGCAGCGACGGCGAAAGCGTGGAGGCGGGGGAGGCGGCTCCGTCGAAGAGGGCGCCGGCGCGCGCCACGGTGTTGCCGAAGTCCCGCTCGACGCCGACCCGGAACGTGGGCGCGTCTTGCCAGTCGCGCGGCTGCTTCACGTCGGGCGTGCGCTCGTCGGAGAAGTCGACCTCGAACGACCTGAACGACGACCAGAAGGTGTACTCGGCGTCGACGAGGAGCCGCACCGCCGAGAGATCGAGCTTTGCGCCCAGACCGATCTTCGCCGGCAGCGCAAGGTGCGTGGAGATGGGCTGGTCGACGAGCACCTCGTTGAAGGACTCGGGCACGTTCGAGAAGTGGGCATTGCCCTTCAGCGCCATCGGAGTCGGCAGCCGCGCGTTCAGGCCCAGCGTCGCCCACGGCTCGGGCCGGAACTGAAGGCCCAGACCCCCGCCGAGACCCACGCCGCCGCCGCCGAGGAGCGCGCTCCCGTCGCGATCGACGAAGTCGATGCGCCGGTCGAGCAGCACGTTCACCCGGTAGAGCGTCAGCGCCGCGCCGACCGACCAGCGATCGTCGATGCGGTAGGCGGCGGCGAGGTGGCCGGCGAGCACCTCGAGCTTCATCTCCACCAGCTCGTACCGGCCGCGCCACTCGTCGGGCCAGCGCAGCCCGCCGCCGAATGGAGCGTTGAACCCGACGCCCACGGACACGCGATCGAAGCCGTAGGCAGCGTACGCGTGCGGAGGCGTGCGCAGGCCGCCGTGCGCCGAGGTGCTGCCGGTGCCGGCGGGCTCGTGCGCCACCGCGCTGGGAGCGATGGCCGTCACTCCGGCAGTGGCGCGTGGGCCGAAAAGGAGCGAGAGCGCCGCCGGGTTGTAGTGCACCGCCGAGGGAGCGGAATGGGCGATGGCCGTACCGGACCGGCCGGTGGCCGCCCCGTCGTGCTCGGAGACGGCGAAGCCTCCGGCGACGGCCGGGCCGAACGGGAGCGCGGCGAGGGCCAGCGCGAGGGCGGAGAATCGGAACCAGCTCATGGCTTGCCCTCCAGGAACGAGGCCATGTCCTCCTGCCCGGCGTAGAACGCGGGCTCGACCGGGTCGGCCAGGAACCCGTGCGTGCCGAGGAAGCTGCGGAACTCCTTGTCCTTGTCCACGCCCGAGGCCGTCACCAGGCGCATCGTCGACGCGTTGGGCACCACCGTGTCGTTCACCGCCATCTGGATGCGCAGGCGCTTCTTCGTCGAAGTGGCTTCGGCCTTCGTCCTCGGGTCCACGTAGCGGAACGGCTCGCGGAAGGCGAAGACCGACAGGTTCAGCGGGTCGACCTCGTCGAGCAGCCAGCGGGCGGCGTTGACGAAGCTCTGGTACTCGGGCGAGCCGCGGCGGATGCCCTTGGCGTTCAGGCCCTGCTCGAGCATCGGGCCGAAGGTGAGGCTCTCGCGCATCAGGTCGACCAGACCGGCGCCGGGCACGTTGAGCAGCATCGAGCGGAAGTGCGGGTCGATGCCCGACTCGGACGCGCCGACGATGCCGCCCAGGCTGATGCCCACGTAGTGCAGCCGCTCGCCGTCGAGGCCGTAGCCGCCGGTCACCATCTTCCAGTCCATCTCCCGGATGAGGCGGGTGAGCGCGGACAGGTCGACGAACGCCTGGCGGAAGTGGTCGCGCGAGGCGGCGAGGTTCTCGACGTCGACGAACGCCGCACCGGTGGCGGTCGGAGTGCCTTCGCCGATCGGGAAGATGTTGGGCAGCCTCGCCAGCCCTCCGCCGACGCAGGTGCCGTCTTTGGCGCAGGTGGCTCCGCCCGAGCAATGAGAGCTCTGGGTGCAGACCGTGCGCTCGCCGTGGTACGGGAAGTCGATGGCGATGGTGGCGAAGCCGCTTCGGGCGAGGCGGTTGGCCACGAAGAGCGACAGCCGCCGCTCGGTGTTCAGCCCGTGGCCGAACACCACCACCGGGGCCGACGCGCCGGGCGGCATGCCCTTGGGCAGCGTGAGGACGAGCTCGATTTGCGCAGGCTGGCCCTTCGCGCGGAAGGCGCGGGTCGTCGGGTCGAGGAAGTCGAGCGTGGTGAGCTTGCCGCCGATGATCTTCGACACGTCGGGCATGGTGATCGGCGGGTTCACCGTCTTTCTGTCCGTCACCTCGAGCGGCAGGTTGGCGTCGTACGGCGCGTTCCACAGCTCGCGCACGCGCTTCTGTATGTCGAGGGTGGTGAACGCGTACGCGGTCGACACGTCGGCCCGCTTGACGCCCGACGCCTCGAGCCGATCCAGCACCGGGGCCATGGCGGCGCGAATGCCCTCGAGATGCGCGGCGGTGTCGTCGCACAACGACGAGATGGTGCTCCTTCCGTCGATGGCCAGCGGGTGCTTGCGCATGAGCAGCGAGGCCAGCGGCATCGGAGCGACCGCTCGGCCCTCGACGTCGCGCAACCCGTGCAGCACCACCACGTAGCGGGTTGCCGGCCGGAGCGGCGTCTTGGGCTGCACCGTCACCTTCCTGCCGTCGGTCGACAGCTCGACATCGATGTCGTCGACCGGCTCGATCGTGTCGGCGCGGAAGAGGCGGACGGTGTTCGTCGAGACGGTCGACCGGTCGAGCGGGAGCGTCGCTTCGACCGACAGCGCCGCGGTGACCGAGAAGCCGTCGAGCTCGTTGAACGCGCGCTTGAGCGCCTGCGACTCGGGCTTTTCCGACGGGTCGATGGGCAGCGATACCCGGCCCTGGCCGTCGCGGAGCAGGTCGTTGGGGAAGGGAATCTTCTTCGAGCCCGGGTCGAAGAAGAGCTCGCCGTCGACTCGGGCGGTGAACGTCCACAGCGCGGCCACTTCGCGGCGCGGCAACCCGTGCCTCTCGAGCACCTGGAAATACGGCTCGAGCGACTGGCGCACCGCCTCGAGCCGCTCGGCGGTGGCGCGCTTCTCGGCGCGGGTGGCTCCGGGGAACGCGTCGGGGTGCTCGGTGAGGTCCTCTCCCGCGCGGAGGAAGTGGAACGCCGGCGAGGGCGCCACGCGCTCGCCGTTCTGGCCCTTCAGCCCGTCGTCGCCGCCGCGGACCGCGAACAGGTAGACGTGGCCGCGGGTGAACCCGGTGGGGGAGAAAAGCGAGATCGAGCTGTCGCACGCGGCGTACTCGCGGCGCACCTCGACCGGCGTGGGCGTGCCCTTGCCTCCCTCGCCCAGATCGAGCGCCACCACCGTGCGCTCGTCGATGGACGCGGCCGACAACGGGGCCGAGAACTGGATGCGGGCGCTCGAGTACGGCGAGAAGCCGCGGTAGCCGTTGAACGACAGCTTCAGCTCGTTCTCCGCGTCGGACAGCCGCCCGTTCGGCTCGATGGCCACGCGGCCGTCCTTCATCGCCAGGTCGTTGGGCGTGGGCAGGTCGGCCCTGGCCGGGTCGTAGATGGCGAGCACGACCTTCTCGCGTCGCTCGAACGGAATCTGCGGGCCGCAAGCGAAGAGCAGCGCGCACAGGAGCCAGCGGGTGGGGCGCATGGGAACCTCCGGCGGGCGGAGCATTAACCGCCTCGCTGATTTCCCAGTCAAGCAGGCCGCGGTCGCGGTCACCGCGAGGTGACGGTCATTGAAAGGCGCCGCCGGCTCGGCTAACGAATCGCACGATGACGCGAGCCATCGGCCTTTTGCTGGTGCTGTCGTTTTCCGCCTGCGCACGCCACGCCGCGCGTATTCCCGCCAAGGCGGCGCGAGACCTCGAGTGCCCCGAGGGGCAGATCTCGGTCATGGAGCTGGGCGGTGGGGACACCGGCCAGCACCTGGTGCGCGGTTGCGGCAAGAAGGCGATCTACGAGATGAACCCGCTGGGCGACTGGGTGCTCAACGGGCCACCCATTCCCGACCCGACGTACGTGGCTCCGGAGAAGGCCGCCGAGAAGTAGCCGAGCGGTCAGGGCGCGAAGGGGCGGCGGGCGTCGACTCACCCGGGCGGTCGGAGCTCGGAGTCGACGCGGGTCGGATTCGCCGCCGGCTACTGCGGCCCGACCAGCACGTAGTCCCTGCCGCCAGCGTGGCAGTTGCCGCACAGGTTCGACGTGCCGCGGAAGTAGTAGTCGTCATACCCGGGCGCGAAGCCCTCGAAGAAGACCCACTCGCCGGTCTGCGGGTCCTTCACGTCGACCGCGTAGCCGCGCACCGTGGTGCCCGCGGAGTCGTAGATCTCCTTCACGGCGATGCTGCCGTTCGGGTGCGTGGCGTTGTTCGCCTTGAGCGAGTCGTTCAGCACATCGTTCAGGAACGTCCGCACCTTGCCATGCGGCCCGCTCGATGCGTGGACCGCCGGCTCGGCCTTCCAGGCGCGGTGCTGGCCGGACAGGGCAAACTGCACGAGGCCGTTGCGGCTGACGTCGATGCCGCCGTCGGTGCTCGTCCCGCCATCACCCGTTCCGCCGGGCGGTCCACCCGCCGGAGCGCCGCACGAGACGGCCAGGCACAGTGGAAGCAAGGCTCGTTTCATGGTTCATCCCTCCGCGTATCCGTACCCGCGAACGCTCCCGCTCGCCCTCCCGGCGGTCGAGCTCGAAGTACGCCCGACCGGCAGCCGAGGTTACCGGAGTCGGCGAATCGGGCCGTCGGCGCGGCAATGGCCGGAGCGCGGCCCTACCTAATGGAGTAGTTCGCAGCCGCCCCGGGGGAGCTCGCCATGTTGCCGCTGCCCGACTTCTACGAGCCGGAGCGCGTGCCCTTGCTGTACATCGAGCGCGCGGGCCTGGTGGCGCAGTCCGCCGAGGCGTACGCGCGGGCGAACGGCATTCGGCCCGCCGAGCACGACCGGTACCGCATCTGCGCCTTCGGCGTCGACGTGCAGGTCGGGTTCTGCATCCCCGGCGCCAGCCTGTTCGTGCCCGGGGCGGTCGAGGACACCCAGCGCGCGCTCCGGTGGCTGTACGGCAACCTCGACCGGATCAGCGCGCTCGCGTTCTCGATGGACACGCATCGCGTGTTCCAGATCTTCCATCCCGCGTACTGGGTCGACCGCGAGGGAAGACACCCTCCGCCGTTCACGCCCATCTACCACGAGGAGGTGCGGGCCGGCCGGTGGCGCCCGGTGGCGAACGCGGCGCTGGCGCTCGAGTACACGCGCAAGCTCGAGGCCACGGGCCGGTACGTGCTGACGGTATGGCCGTACCACGCGCTGCTCGGCGGCATCTCGCACGCGCTCGTGCCTGCGGTGATGGAGGCGGCCATCTTCCACGCGGTCGCGCGGCGGACCCAGACGCGCTTCGAGACGAAGGGCACCGCCGAGCTGACCGAGAACTATTCGATTCTGTCGCCGGAGGTGACCGAGCTGTCGGGCCAGGTCGTCGGACGGTTCAACGTCGAGCTGTTCGACACGCTGATGCAGTTCGACCGCGTGTACCTCTTCGGCCAGGCGAAGTCGCACTGCGTGCTGGAGACCTTGCGCGACATGCGGACGCGCATGGAGGCCACGGACAAGAAGCTGGCGGACAAGGTGTGGATCCTCGAGGACGCGATGAGCCCCGTACCTCCGCCGCCGGTCGAGCCGCTGCCGCCGCACCTCGACTTTCCGCGCGTGGCGAACGAAGGCATCGCCGAGCTCGCGCGATTCGGGTTCCACGTCGTCAGGACGACCGACCCCATCGAGACCTGAGCCTCGAGGACCTGACGGCGCGGGCCTGCACAATCCGAAGTGTTGCCGCGGACTCCTCGAGAAGCTCAGGATGCCAGCATGGAACCGCTCTACACGACGCACGACATCAGTCGGATGCTGCAGGTCGATGTATCGACGGTGGCCAAGTGGATCAACCGCGGGCTCCTGCTGGGGTTCCGGACGCCGGGAGGTCACCGCCGGGTTCGCGAGAGCGACCTGCGCAAGTTCCTCATCGCCCAGCGCATGCCGATTCCCGAAGAGCTGGGGAGCTCGCTGGTGCGGCTGGTGGTGGTGGACCACGAGAAGCCGGCGGTCGACGCCATCAAGCGTGCGTTCGAACCGCATGCGGATCGTGTCGAGGTGGTCGTCACGACCAGTCTGGCCGAGGCGGTGCTGCTGGTTTCAGAGGAGCGGCCGCGGTGGTTCCTCATCGACCTCGACATGCCCGGCGTGGACGGGCTCGAGGTGGTACGGCAGGTACGCGGGCGCAAGAAGCTCGAGGCCATGCGCATCATCACCATGACGGCGCGCCGCTCGCCCGACTTGCTGGAGCAGTCGCTGAAGGCCGGCGCCGCCATTTGCCTGCCCAAGCCGATCGACGTCGAGCAGCTGCTGCAGATGTTCGAAGCCCCCCTTCCAACGCCCGGTCGGCGTCGAGCGAATCATCGATGAATCTTCCCGGCCGGGAAGGGCCGGAAATGAATCATCGATGCAGCTCCCCGAAGCCTCGAGGGCCGGAAGCGAATCATCGATGAATCTTCCCGGCCGGGAAGGGCCGGAAATGAATGATCGATGAAGCTTTCGGAAGCCTCGAGGGCCGGAAACGAATCATCGATGAAGCTTCCGAGGCGCCAGAGGCGCGGAATGAACCATCGATGAAGCTCCCTGAAGCCCGAAGGCTTCGGAACGAATCAACGATGAATCTCCTCCACCCGCCGTCGGCCGAGCTGCACTTTGGCCGGTGGCGCCGGGGCGGCTTTCTTTTCGCGCCAGCGACCGGCCTGACGAGAGTTGTGTGTTTTCATCGATTTCGCTATCAGCTGTCGCCGGGAGGGCTTCCATGGCCAGAGAGAAGAAGAGTCTGGTGAAGAGGACGTACGGAAACCTCAAGGCCGAGGCGGCGTACAAGGCCGTTCTGCCGGAGCTCGAGTCGGTCGATCTACGCGCGATCGAGCCCGGCCGCCTCCACTACGCCGAGGCGGCGCGCGCGGTGCTGGCGGCGATGAAGCTGGTGGCGCAGCCGTCCATCAGGGCGCGGTTCGATTCGCTTCCCGCCGGCGAGTTCGCCCACGAGGAGCTCGACCGCGCCTCGGTGCTGGCCGAGGCCCTGCTGTACGTGCGCCAGAAGTACGAATCGGCCGCAGTGCGGTCGAAGGCCACGGTGCCCGCGGAGCTCGTCGACGAGGCGATGCAGCTCAAGTCACGCATGCTCGAAGTGCTCGACTACAACGTCGGCGACCTCGACGGCGTGGCCGCGGAGCTGGCGAGCATCCGCTCTGGAGCCGGGTACACCGACCTCGCCCAGGACCTGTCGCGCCTTTCGCGGCTGTACGACGAGCACCGGGCCACGCTGGCGAAGGACAAGGTGAAGTACCGGGCCGCGGATGCGAAGACCGCGAGCGAGCTGGCGAGGACGATTCTCGAATCGGTGAAGACCCACGCCACCGCCGAGTGGGTCGACAAGAGCCAGCGGGTGTGGACCCTGTTGCGCGCCTCGTACGACGAGGTTCGCCGTGCAGCGATGTTCCTCTTCGCCCGCGAGCCGGAACGCCTGGCCCTGTTCCCCTCGCTGTTCGCCGCCGCGAGGTCCGAGCGCGGCTCGTCGAAAGCGGCAGGAGAGACGACGCCTCAGGCGCCGGATTCGGGCGGTACGGCGAATTCGAGCGGCCCGGCGTAGCCGGCGGCGAGACCTTTCCCAAAGGAAGCAGTACCAGACCATGCCCGAACCGCGGCGTGCCCATCGATGCGAGCGTCGAGCTTCGGCTCCCGGACCTTGAGACACCGTCCGGGGTCTGCGTAGGCTTCCCGAGACCCGCTCTCCGGGGCCGCCCGTGAGCCTCACGCCAGGCACTTCCATCGGCAAGTACATCGTTCGTCGCAAGTTGGCCGAGGGAGGCATGGCCGAGGTCTATCTCTGCTCGTCGGTGGGCCCGGAGGGTTTCGAGAAAGAAGTCGTCATCAAGCGCATTCGATCGGTGCTGGCGTCCGATCGCAACTTCGTCGAGATGTTCATCGCCGAGGCGCAGCTCGCCTCGAAGCTCAACCACGCCAACATCGTCCAGATCTTCGACTTCGACAAACACGAGGACACCTACTATCTGGCGATGGAGTACGTGCGCGGGCACTCGCTGGCCGAGGCCCACAGCCGGGGCCGCGAGCTGTTCATCTCTCCGTCCCCCGTGCTCGCCGCGCACATCGCCGCGGAGGTCGCTCGGGGGCTCCACCACGCCCATTCGCTCAGGAACAAGGGCCAGTCGCTGGGAATCGTCCACCGGGACGTCACGCCGCACAACGTCCTCTTGTCGTTCGACGGCGCGGTCAAGCTCGCCGACTTCGGCATCGCCAAGGCCGGGAACAAGCTCACCGTCCCTGGCATGCTCAAGGGCAAGTTCGCGTACATGTCGCCCGAGCAGGCGCGGGGCGACGAGATCGACCATCGCACCGACATCTTCGCCCTGGGCGTGGTGCTCTGGGAGATGTTGACGGGAGCGAGGCTGTTCGACGGCGACAGCGACGTCGCGGTGCTGCGTGCGGTGCAAGAGCGGCTCATTCCACCTCCGGCGCGGCTGAACCCCGAGGTGCCGCCCGATCTCGACGCCATCGTCATGCGAGCGCTCGAGCGCAAGCCGGACGAGCGGTTCCAGACGGCGCAGTTGATGGAGCACCAGCTCGCGCGATTCGTGATCCGGCGCACCGCCGGGCCCGAAGACACCGACGTGGGGGCGTACCTGCGCCGGCTGTTCTCGGACGAGCCGACCAGCGTGGTGGTGGCGCCTTCGTCCGTTCGGTCGAGCTCCGCGCCCAAGGCCGCGATGGGCGAGACGGTGTCGCTCAAGGGTGCGGCCACGTCGGCACCGGCGAAGGTCCTTCCCGACGAGGACGTGAACGCCGAGACGTTCGTCGTCTCGCGCCACGAGCGGTCCACCGAGCCGGCGCTCGTACCCCCGGTTCCGGCACCTTCGCCAGCGCCGCCTCCACCTGCCACCGAACCACCGGTCGCCTCGGCGCTCAAGCCTGCTGCGCCGACCAACCCGAGGGAGGACACATCGGTATCGCCGAGGCGGCCGTCCTGGCGGTGGCTGGCCGGTGGCGGTGCCCTCGCCGCACTGGCCGCCATGGCGTTCACGTTGGTTTCGGCCGGGCGAGACGACGCTCCGAGCGACTCTCCAACCGAGGCGCCGAGCACACCGGCGGAAGAGAAGCCCGGCCCTGCGCCTCAGGAGAAGCTCGTCGCCGCAAGGCCCGAGGCGCCGAGCGCGAAGTCGACGGAAACGGCGGGCGCCGTGGTGCCCGACACGCCCAGCCCGCAAGGTCCGGTCGCGCCCGATCTGCGCCAGGAGGCGCGCGAATCGACGCGTCATTCGCACGGTGCCGACGAAGAGGTCGCGGCCGAGAAAAGCGCGCACACCGGCGTCTCGCGGCCGGCGGCGGAGGTGGCCGCGACCGAGCCGGCTCGATCCTCACCGCCGCCGGTGAAGCGCGCGAGCGAGATGCGGCCGAGAGAGAATGGCACCCTCGTTCTTCACGTGCTGCCGTACGCGCGGGTGTCCATCGACGGGGAAAGCATCGGCGACGTCGAGGGCACGCGGCGGCTGTCGCTGCCGGCGGGCAGGCACCGGATTCATTTCGAGCACCCCAAGCGGACCAAGACCGCGGTGGTGACCGTCGAGCCCGGGCGCGAGACGGAGTACAAGTTCCAGTCGAAATGACGGCGCGGAAGCGCTTTGAGCGGCGCAATCCCAGAGTAAGCTGCCGACCCGTATGAGGCTCGCGTGCTGTCTTTGGGCGCTGGTGGCATTCGAGGCCGCCGCCGCCAAGCGCCTGGTCGTCATGGGGACCGGCGATTGCCGCGATGGCGAGCTGATGCTCCAGGTGCGCCAGCTCTCCGATGCGCTGTCGGCACGGCTCGGGGCGGGCGCCGTGATGGACGAGCAGGACGTCAGGCGTCGTCTCGGGCTCACGTCCTCGCGAGGAGTCGACGACCTCGAGCGGCAGATCGAAACGGGGCGCCGCAAGTACCTCGAGGCGCAGTACGGCGAAGCCGAGCAGATTCTCCAGGACGCCATTGCCGAGATCGAGCGGTTGCCGGTGCCTGACGATTACGCGCGGCTCCGCGTGGCCGCCGAGGAGGTCCGAGCGCTGAACATGCGCTCGAACCCCGCCACGCGCAATACCAGTCTCGGCGACGATGCGTTCCGGGTGGTGCTGTCGCTGATGCCCGACTACCAGCCCAACATCGACTACTACTCTCCGTCGACGCGCAGGCGCTTCGAAGAGCTTCGGCAAGAGGTGAAGCGGGCGAAGAAGGTACCGCTGGTGGTGAAGTCGACGCCTCCCGGCGCGACCGTGTTCGTCGACGGAGCGAAAGTGGGCGTGACGCCGTATTCGGGCACGCACCTGCCGGGCCCGCGGCGCGTGATGTTGGTGACGAAGGGCGGAGCGACGTCGCTCCCGCGCGTGGTGGACGTGCGCGACGAGGGAGCGTCCGTCGTCGTCGACCTCGAGTTCGAGGCGGCGATTCATCCCGACCGCAAGCCGTGCGTCGCCTCGGGCGACGACGAGAAGGCGCGCCTGTCCAGCGCGGTGAAGTTCGGAGCCCTGCTCGGCGTCTCGGAGGTGGTGGTGCTACGGCTCGACCGGCAGCGGGTCGGGCCGAGCTGGCTCGAGGCGTCGTTGGTGCAGGTGCACGGGGCGCAGAAGATCCGCACGGGCGGGCTCAAGGTGAACGACACCGGAAGTCCGCTCGAGGGAATCGACGAGCTGGCAGCGTTCACCGTCACCGGAGAGCCCACCGCGCGCGTGTTGACGGCGCCTCCGCAGCTCGACGCCGCGCCGGTGCCCACCGCGCTCGCGCCCCAGCCCGGCGCGTTGCCGGCTTCGAGCGGGTGGATGCGGCCGGGCGCCTACGCGTCGGGGGGCGTCGCGGCCGCCGCGCTCGTGCTCGGGGCCGTGTTCCAGCTTCAGGCTTTGGGCTCGTGGGGAGAGTACGAGTCCTACTACGCGAATGGGCGCGTGCCCACGGCGGAAGAGGCGGCGGCGGTGAATCAGATCGAGAGTCGCGCCGGTCAACAGCAGCTTCTGGCCGTCGGAGGCTTCGGGCTCGCCGCGCTGGCCGGAGCGGCCTCGGCCGTCCTGTGGTGGAAGAGCTCAGGCGACTCGGAAGGGCCGACCGTTCAGCCCAGCGGCGACGGCGTCGTCGCCTCGGGCCGGTTCAGCTGGCCGTGACCGTTTCACCCAATGCGGGCCATTGGCTCGGTGCGTAACGTGTCACGATGAGCTTCGAGCCCGCCGGCCTCTGTCGCACCCTGCTGAACGGGCGGCTGCTGCGAGTCGTCCGAGCCCTCCATCCAGCCCGGCGCTCGTGCGGGGTCAGGGCACGACGTACGCCTTCAGGTCCGTGCCCTCGAGGTAGATGACTCCCGGCCGGCTGCCGAACATCACCGGTTGATGCGCGTCGGGATTGACGTTGCCCGACAGCGTCACAGTTCCCAAGGACGTCCAACTCGACTTGCAGTCCGGAGCGAGGTCGCGTTCGAGCAGCTCGATCCGCAAAGGCGACGAGAGGATTCTCGAGCCCAGCACCCGGCTGCCCGTGTCGCGACGGGCGACGCGGAGATTCTCGGCAAGCGGGTGGGGGCGGGTGAGGTTGTTTCCAGGTTGGCAGAACCCACCACCGACCCGGACGCAAAGGTCACATACCTCGGTTCGGCTGCCTGTATTGTTGTCGTAGACCCACAGAGAACCGTCGCCATTGCTGGTGAGAACGGTCGACACCCGCGGCATGGTGCCGAGATTGGTGAACAGATTGAAGAGGCTTCCGACCCCGCAAGTACATTTGTACGGCGGGAACTGGCTGGTGGAGCAACTCCAGCCCTGCACCTCGAGGTTCGATCCGTTGGCGCGCCAGGCGGTCCACGCTTTTCCGGACTCAGACCATCCACTAAAGAGGAACGACCGCTTGGATTCGTAACTCACGCCGTCGGCGAAGAAGGCCAGCGAGCTCGCGGCATTCGGCGGACGCTCGTAGGCGCTCACTTCGGGAATGCCGGTGCGCTTGAGCATCGCGGTCTCGGCGGCACCCGTCTCACTGCAGCCCGGCGGAATCGGGATCAGCCGCTGAGCGCTTGTCGGGAGCCCCGATGCGGGTGCCCCGTCGACCAGCCAATACGAATGGTGGCCGTGTGGCCCGGGCAGACCGCCCCCGCAGCCGATGGTTCGGGCGTAGAAGGCGAAGCCGGCGATGCGGCGCGATGCCAGATTGAACCCCCTCAGCGAGCTCCATGCCGCGATGTCGAAATCGGAGGCCGCACACATTCCGATGGGAATCGTGATGCCCGTCGGCACGCCCGTGGCCGGATTCACCTGCCACCACTCGAACGCGTCGGCGCCGGTCCTCCGTACGCCGAAATAGACGACCCCATCGAAATCGTGGGCGGCCTTGAACGTGGCGACGTTGTTCAGGAGCACTCCAGGCATCGGAGCCTTCGGCTCGGTGTGGAATGTCCACGTCTTGGTAACCGTGTTGGGATTGCCGAACAGATCTCTGACCGCGCCCGCGGCGAAGGTCGCCGTGTAGACCGTGTCGTTGGCGAGCGACGCCCGGTAGAGCGTGTTGGACGGCCACGAGCCGGTCACGGCCGGCGTGAAGGTGACTGGGACGACCGTTCCGCCGTCGGTCTCGATGGGCTCGGTGAAGGTGATGCTCGCCAGAGCCGCCATGAGGCGCTGCCGGTCGTCTGGAACGACCTGGGCCAACGCGGGCCTTACGCGATCGACGTGGAACCGATGGACCGCGTTCGTGCTGTTTCCGGCCGTATCCGTCGCGCGCACCTCGACCATGTACGTCCTCCCATTGTCGGCCGGCGACGTTTGGACGGTGAGCGGGGACTGTGCGGGTGCGAATCCTCCCTGGTTGATGGATGCCTGCACGGTGCGCGACATGTCGCCGTCATTCACCGTGAAGGTAACCACCACGTCGTTCGAGCTGCCGCCGTCCGCCTGGGCGAAGGACGCGATGTTGAAACGTGCTCCGTCCTGCGGCGCGGTGAAGGTGACGCTGGGTGCCACGCGATCGATTCGGATTCTGCGCATGTCCTGTGCGCTGTTTCCCGCGACATCGGTCGCGGTGGCGGTGATGGTGCGCTCGACATGGTCGTCTTGCGGCAGCGGCAGGTCAGCGGTCCAGCTGCCGTTCGCGTCGATGGCGGGCTGGGCCACGCCGCCGTCGGGGGCACCGCCGAGCGAGACGGTGAGCTGCGGCAGCGGCCTCTGGCCGTCTTTCGCCGTTCCGCTTACCGCAACGGTCGTCACCGAAGCCGGCCCGAGCAGAGTGCCGGCATCGGGCGCGAGAATCGATACGGTCGGAGCGACCGTGTCCACCACCGTGCTCAAAGACACCGTGCAAGCGTTGCCCGCCTCGTCACGCGCGCGGAACCGAACGCCGTGCGGCGTTCCATTTTCGGAGGGCAAGTTCCAGTCCCAACGGGCGACGTTGGTTTCGAGGGTGGCCGCGTGGAAGCTCGTTCCATCGTCGACCGACACCTCCGGCTGAATGATTCGTCCCGAACCGTCGGTCACCGAAAAGCGCAGCGTGAACGTCGGTCCGTTCGCGAGAGCGAGTGTCTGACCATTGGTGATTCCGTCCGCGGCGCACGAGGGTGCCACGTTATCGATCGTCGGAGTCGTCGTCGCGGCGGCGGTCTGGCCGACCGAGTCGGTCGCTCGGACGCGCAGCGCGAGCGGGCTCGCGTCGAGCGCCGGCAGCTCGAGCGTGACGTTCACCTCGCCGTCGCGCACGTCGACCGGCCGCCATTCGCCATTGCCGACGGCCACCTCGACCAACTGCAAGGGCCCGCCATCGTCGGACACCGTCGCCCGGAGGGTGACGGAAGAGCCCGAGAGCAGCTCTCTGTCGCGCGGGGACGCGATCGTCACCTTCGGGTTCGCATCGTCGACGCATAGGTTCGTGGCCAGGTCGCAGATCTGGCCGTGGGGACAGCTCTGGGTTTCGCACTTCGCTCCGGGGCGTGGGCCGCAGGCGCACAGAACCAGCGCGGGAAGAACGAGCAGCCGCATGGCTCGATGCATGTCATCCTCCTGGACCGAGAATGGTCGGTCCGGCCTGCGAAACGTATCAGCCGGGAGCAGTCGGCGGCCACTGTTGCGCGGCGTGCGCGCGGTCGATAGAAGGCGCCGCACGCGGGGGAGGGCGAACGACTCTGGTGAAGACGCTTCGAATGGCCGCGCGAATCGTTTGCGGTACATTGGCGCGCCGCATGCTCCGCGACCGACTGATTGCGATGGGGGTTGCGCTGCTGAGCGCGGGGGCTGCGCTCGCGGCCCCGCCCAAGCCTCTGGGGGTGCATCCTCTGGTGATGCACGATGCGGATGTACCCGAGCACGCCGCCGCGTTGGTGGCGGCGTTCGAGGACGCGATCCGGGAACAGAAGGTCCAGACCGTTTCGAAGGCCGCATGGGAGACGGCGGGCTCGTGCGCCGGGGCCACGGATGCAACTGCGTGTCTGAAGGATCTCGCCAGGCGCCTGGGCGCCCGTGCGGTGATGATGGTGAGTGTGAGGCTGTGGCCGGTCATCGTGACGGGGCAGATGACGACGGCCGAAGGGCAGACGGTGACGGTTCCATTGAGGCAGGCGGTGCCCAAGAGCGAGGCCGAGAGACTCGAGCTCGCGCGGAGCATGCTCGCGTCGTTCACGAAGGAGCTGCTCGAAGCGGACGAGGGCGAGTTGTTGGCTCCGCTGGTGCCCGATGGCCCGGTGGCGACGGTGCCGCCTTCTTCGAGCCCACCGTCGGGCGTGGCTCCCGGGCCGGCTGGAGCTTGGAGGAAGCCGGCGGCGTGGGTGCTTGCGGCGGCGGGGGCCGCGGGCTTGGGCGTCGCGACCTGGTTGCATCTCGAGGCGGGCGGCGCCAGTGCAGAGCTCGACGAGCTGAGGCGCGGCAAGCCATTCCTCAACAGAGACGAGGAGGCGATGGCGCTCGCGCTTTCGCAGAAGAGGGACTCGTACGGAACGAGTCGCAACGTCGCCGCCGGAGTGGGGCTCGTAGCGTTGATTGCAGGAGGCGTCCTTTACCTGACCAGCGGAGGCGATGACGCGAACGCGGCGCCCGTAGCGGTGGGTATGGGCGCAGGGCCGGGAACGGTCGTCATTCGGGGGCGCTTCTAGTCGATTCGAGCGTTCAGGACTGGAGGGGACACGATGCGTTGGCGAATCCTCGTCGGAGCGGCGCTGCTCGGAATGTTTGGCGCGGGGTGCCCGAACCCCAGCCCGCAGTGCTCGCGGAACGAAGACTGCCCGAGCTTCACGACGTGCAACGTCACGCTCGGCAGTTGCGTGGCGAAGCCGTGCTCGCGGGACGACGAGTGCGGTAGCGAGGGCGTGTGCGAGGTGTCACGGGGAGAGTGCAGGCCCCGCGGCGGTGCCGGCGGAGGGGGAGGCGGTGGCGGAGGCGGTGGTGGCTCCGTCGAGTGCGTGCCTGCGTGCGCGGCACACCTCGAGTGCAGCCAGGGGCAGTGCGTGGCGCGGTATGCGGCGGTGGAGTGGGCGCCGCCGACACCTGGGGAAGGGGCGAGGGTTGGTGTTGGCGCGATGCAGTTGGGAGCGGTGCTGAAGCTTGCGCCCGGGCGGAGTGCCAACGACCCGCCCGAGCTCGGCTATAGCGCGCAGAAGCAGGGAGGAGCGGCGCAGACGGGCAAACTGTCGCGTGCTGACGCCGGCTATTACGTCGGCAGCTTCACGCCGTCGTCGGGAGAGGGCCGGTACTCGTTGGTGGTGCGTTACGAAGAGGCAGGCCTCTCCAGTGTGCCGCGAGGCGTGATGGTGGACGGGACGGGGCCCGTATTCACGGTGTCGGTGCAAGCTGCTCCGTCAAGGACGAACTCGGGAGGGTTGTCGGAGGTGGACCCGCAGAGCGGCTTCGGGCAGGCGTACCGGCGGGACGAGGTGGCGGTGGTGAAGGTGGCGTCGGCCGACACGGACGTGAATGGCTCGACGGTGACGCTTGCCGTGCGCGGCCTGGGAGATGGAGGGACGCCGGGGGCGTGGGAGGCTCCGGTTCCGGTGCAGCCCGAGGCTGGCTGTGGGCAGGCCTGGTGCGGGACGGCGCAGGTGGAGCTGTGGCGGCCGGAGATGAAGGCGTTCCGGGGAGACTTCGAGCTGCTGGTGCGCGGCCGGGACCAAGCGGGGAACGAAGGGGTAGCGGACGGCGGCATTCGGGTGACGCGATGGAAGTGGGCGCGGGACTTCGGGGCCTTCAACCTCAAGGCCACGCCGGCCATCGGGCGCGACGGCACCATCTACGTCGGGCTTGCCGGCGGCGGAAACACCGGCTCTCTGCACGCGGTGAGTCCGTCCGGAGCGGTGAAGTGGAGCTTCGACGCCGGGGCCATAGAAGCGAGCCCGTCGGTGGGCGTTGGGGATGGTGGCACGGAGTTCGTTTTTGTTGCGGCCGAATTGGGAGCAGGCGCATCTGTCCTCGCGCTGAGCGCCGCAAACGGCACGCTTCTCCAAGAGTGCGCTTATCCCGGAGCCAGCGTGAAGGGTTCAGTCGCGTCGGCTTCGCTTCTGCGAGGAACGGAGGTAGTCGTCTCCGGGGTCGCCGTCGTCAACGATGCGACGGGGAGGTTGGTTGCTGTCCGTCCGGGGGCGTCCACTTCCAACGACCGCTGTGTCGATACTCCGGGCGTGGGCCGGGTCGAGTTCCGGGGCGGAGTCGCCACCAACGGCCTCGACTTCTTCTTCGCGCAAGGTTCGAGCACGACCGACATTAAGGGATACAGCTTTTCCGCCGGCAACTTCGTTCCAAAGCCCGGCTGGCCAGCCCAGGTGGTTCTTTTCACGCGGACGCCCGCCATCGCCGGCACGCGAGTTGTAGGAGGAGGAGGACTCTCCGATGGTGCCCTCGTTGCGCTCGAACTGGACGGTGGCACAGCGTGGAGGCACACCATCCCGGGCGCGTCGCCCGTCCCCAACGCGGCGAGCCCGGTGGTGGCGACGGGCAATGCCGTAGTGTCAGCTACCGAAGACGGTCGCATCCGGCGAATTGCGATTGGAGCAGCATCGGGCGTCGATGCTCCGACTTCCGATGCGATCCTCAGCGCCGTCGCCCTTGGCGAAGGTGGTTTCATCCATGCCATTACGCGTTCGGGGACGTTCGAGGTTCGAGACGCTGCCTTGTCACTACAGTGGGCGGTTACCGGTCTGGGTACGAACGTGGAGTCGGCGCCCGCGCTCGATTGCGGCCGTGACGCGTCGGGGGGAAAGCTGGCTGGCCGTCCCGGAATGGCATACGTCGCTTCCAACAACGGCAGGCTGTACAGCTTCATCGTCGACTCCCGCGGCATCGACACCACCGCGCCCTGGCCGAAGTACCAGCACGACCCGCGCAACACTGGCAACGCGGACACGCCGCTGTCCGAATTCGCCTGCCCGTGAGAGCCGTCAGGCCTCGCGGAGGTCGGATGCCGTCACGCTACGGAACGCGGTCGCAGCTCGGGGCGCTGGTGCTCGGCATCGACGACGCCCTCGGAAACCGCGACGGCATCCCCGGCAACGAGGATCTGCCCGCGGGCACTCCGCCGGGGCGGTTCCGCGCCAACGCGCTGGCGTTCATGGCCCGCTCGGCGGCGGCCACCGGGCTCTCGGCCGAGGACGACGAGCGGCGCATCGACGACTTCGTGCGCACCCGCGAGCGCGTCTGGGACGAGCCGGTGACGACGCTCGCCGGCCTCCGATGCGACGCGCGCTTCAGGGCCGAGAAGGCGATCGCGCTGACCCGATTCGGCCGCCACCCGAACGAGGTCACCGACGCGCTGGTGGTGGCCGAGGGCTCGGCGATGGGCGAGGCCCTGCCCAAACGTCGCTTGCTGGTCCAACGATGGCGCGCGCGGGGAGCCCGTTCCGGAGCGGCGGTCGTCGTCTCTCCCGGCTTTCTCGAGACCGGGCGCAACTTCCACGCGCTGGCGAATCGGCTGAACGAGCGCGGCCACGACGTGGTGGTGATGGATCACTCCTGGGCCGGCCACAGCGACGGACGGGCCGGAGCGGTCGATCGCGGCTTCGGCGTCTCGCGCGACGCGGCGGCGGTGGCCGCGTTCGCCACCACGTTCGCGGATCGCGTGGTGCTCTACGGGCACAGCATGGGCGCCAGCGCCGGAGCGCTGGCAGCGATGACCTTGAACGACGCGGGTCTGCTCTCGCTCGAGGGCCCGCCGATGCCGCGCGGAATTCCGGCCGTGTTGAGCGGCCCGTTCTTCCGGCCGACGCCCGGCGCGGCACTGACGCTGGCGGCGTTCCTGGCGCGCGTGCCGTACCTGGCCTCGCTGAAGCTGCCGCCATTGGCGGTGCCGTTCGTGGCGACCGACCCGGTGGCGGCGATTCGCTTCTCGAATCACCTCGTCCGCGAGCGCGCCTGGGCGAGGGCGGAGACGATGCTGGCGGCAGCGGCGGATCTCGAAACGACGCGGCGGCTCCTTCTGGGAGGCTGCCGCCCGGAAGCCCGCGTGGTGATGGTGCACTCGAGGCACGACCCGCTGGCGGACCCGGCCGCGGTGGCGGAGGTCGGCTCGGCGCTGGGGCGCGACGCCCACCTCGAGTGGCTGCCCGGCGGCAACCACGTCGTCTACGAGCTCGAGGACGTGCTGGCCTCGCTCGTCGACGCACTCGACGGTCTGTGCGCGAGGCCGCGGCCGCCGTGACGTTCGCCCGGTGGGGCCAGCGCCAGCTTCAGCGCCGAACGCATCGCGGTGCTCAACCCGAGCTGCTCGAGCTCGGCGGGCTTGGTCCAGCGCAGCTCGCCGTAGGCCGAGGCCTTCGGTTTCCCCGAGGCGTGGAACAGCTCGAGGGTGAGGTCTCGGTGTGTCAGCGTGCGCCGCACCGTACCGATGGGCTCGCCGACGCGCACCGAGCGGCCCAGCGCCTCCCGCAGCGCTTCGGCCGCCCCGGCTCCGTTCATTTCCGCGCACGGCAGCTCCCACAGCCCGCCGAACAGGCCGGTCTCGGCGCGGCGGCCCAACAGCACCGCGCCCTGGCGCCAGAACACCGCGACCGCCAGGTGCAGCATCTTGCGCGCTGGCCGGTTCCGCTTGGGAGGCAGCTCGCCGACGCGTCCGGATTTCTGCGCCCCGCAATGTGCCCGCACCGGGCAGAGCAGGCACGTGGGCGACTCGGCGCGGCAGACGAGCGCGCCCAGCTCCATCAGGGCCTGGTTCCAGTCGCCGGGCCGCTCGCCGATATTCCAGAGCCGCGCCTCGCGCGAGCTGTCGCTCGGAGCGCCCTCGACCTCGAACCACCTCGACAGCACGCGGGCGACGTTGCCGTCGACGAGCGGAGCCTCCTCGCCGAACGCGATGGAGGCCACCGCGCCCGCGGTGTAGCGGCCGAACCCGGGCAATCGCATCAGCTCGGCCGCGCGCGAGGGCAGCTTCCCCCGATGCCGCGAGACGATCTCCTGCGCGGCGCGGTGCAGATTCCGCGCGCGCGAGTAGTAGCCGAGGCCGCTCCAGAGCGCGAGCACCTCGGGCAACGGCGCGGCGGCGAGCGATTCGACGGTGGGGAAGCGCGCGAGGAAGCGCTCCCAATACGGAATCACCGTGGCCACCTGCGTCTGCTGCAGCATCACCTCGCTGACCCAGATGGCGTACGGGTCGCCGACGTTCCGCCAGGGCAGGTCGCGCCGGTGGGCGTCGAACCACTGAAGGAGCGCCCGGCGCAAGGAAGCGGCCGACCGCTCGTTCACGCCTTCCCTCCCTCTTCGTGAGCAGGCGGGCCGACCATGCGCGAGGCGAAGCGGTCGAACAGCGCCGGCGAGAGGCGATTGGCGTAGACCATCGCCCGGCCGGGCAGGGTGAGCACCGTGTCGCGCTTGTTGCGGCGGCAGGCGCGCACGACGGCGTCGGCCACCTCTTCGGCGCTCATCTCTTCGAGCGGAATCTGCTCCTGCCGGTAGCCGGGCGCATGCATGCGCACCGCGCGGAACTCCGAGCGGGTGAGCCCCGGCGAGACGAGCAGCACGTCGATGCCCTCGGGCCTGAGCTCGATGCGCATCGATTCGGTGAGCGCATTCACCGCCGCCTTCGACGCGCAGTAGCCGCCCAGCATGGGGAGCCCCCGGTGGCCGAGCACCGAGCTGACGTTGACGATCTTCCCGCCCTTGCGCCTCCGCATCAGCGGCAGCAGTGCGCGGGTGACGCGCAAGAGGGCGAACACGTTCACCTCGAACACGGTGCGGAGCTGGTCCTCGCCGATCTTCTCCACCGGCCCGTACAGCCCGACGCCGGCGTTGTTGACGAGCACGTCGACGCCGCCGAACGCCTGCTCGGTCCGCCGCGCCAGCTCCTCGACGTCGGGGGGCGAGGTGACGTCGCAGCGCACGGGCAGGGCGCGGACGCCTCCCTTCTCCAGCTCGGATGCCAGCGAGACGAGGCGCACTTCGCGCCGGGCGGCGAGCACCAGGTCGGCGCCCTGCTTCGCGAAGGCGATGGCGGTCGCGCGGCCGATGCCGCTCGAGGCGCCGGTGACGAGCACGGTCTTTCCCCTGAAGTTCATCGCGCGCGCACCATAGTCGATCGCCGCCCCGCCGGGACCGATCCGCCGGCCCTCTGGTATGCATCGGCCGTGGGAAAGGTCCTCACCAACGACTTCTCGTGGTCGAAGAGCCGGCACGAGAAGCTGTCCGACTGCCGGAGGGCCTACTACTTCCACTACTACCAGTCGTGGGGCGGCTGGGAGCTCGACGCGCCCCGATGGGTGCGGCAGCTCTACGTGCTCAAGAAGCTGAACAACCGCTACACCTGGGCGGGCAGCATCGTGCACGCCGCCATCCGCGGAATCCTGATGGCCATCCGCCACGGCCGCACGCTCGAGCCCGGCCGCGTCATCGACCGCGTGCACCGCGTGATGCAAAAGGACTGGGCCTTCTCGCGCGACAGGCGCTACTGGCGCGAGAGGTGCCGCAAGGAGTTCAACGGGCTCGTCGAGCACGAGTACCAGGAGCCGGTCACCAACGACGAGTGGAAGGCGAACTGGGAGAACGTGCGGAACGCCCTCGACTGGTTCTTCCGCTCGCGCTGGGTGGTGCTGGCGAGGTCCTTGCGGCCCGAGCAGTGGCTCGAGGTCGACATGCTCGACTTCGAGAAGAGCGCCTTCCACCTCGACGGGGTGAAGGTCTGGGCGGTGCCCGACTTCGCGTTCGTCGATCACGACGGCGTGCCGGTGGTGGTCGACTGGAAGACGGGCCGGGTACGCGACGGTTACGACGAGCAGGTGCTCGGCTATGCGCTGTACCTCGAGGCGCGGTATGGCCTGGTGGCGACGCGCATTCGCGCCAGCCTCGTGTACGTCAGCGAGGGCGTCGAGCAGACGGTGCAGATCGACGAGGCGGCGATCGTCGGCTTCAAGGCGCGCTTCCAAGAGAGCGTGTCCCGCATGCGGGAGCTGCTCTTGGACCCGAGCTCGAACGTCCCTTTGCCCGAGAGCTTCTTCCCGCAGACGGACGATCTCGCCGCTTGCGCCCGGTGCGTCTTCCGCCGGCCGTGCGAGCGCGAAGAGGCGGTGCGCGCGGCCAGGCTGGTTCCCGCTTTGCCGAAGACGACGGATCCGTCGCCCGAGCCTTTGTGACTACCGCGAGGCGGGCACGACGCCAGCAGCAGGTTCAGCCGATCCACGGCGCCACTGTGCCACAGCTCGCCATTCCCCGAGGCATGACGCTTCGTCCGCCCGCGCTCGTACCGGACTGCTCATCAGCGGGCCATGAATGGCGACATCGAGGACGCCATGAACAGCATCGCCATGAAGACCGCTCGGCTCGCCGTCACCAGGCCGCGCGCCGCGAGGCGCCGCACCTGGCCCATTCGACGCCCGATGCTCGCGGTGGGGATCGCGCTGTCGATGCTGTGGCTCGCCGGCGGGGTCGCCGTTCTCTCGTCGCTCTCGGCTCTCGCGAGGGTCGTCCGCCCGGACGGAGCGGCTCTCGGGCGGCGGTGACGCCCGGCTTCACCCCTCCGCCAGCCGCTTGTAGTCCTTGAGGTGTCTGAGCGCGGCTACCTTCTCGCCCTTCTTCTCGTACAGCCGCGCCAGGTTGAAGTAGGCGTCGACCAGCGTCGAGTCGAGCGTGAGGGCGCGGGTGTACATGTCGATGGCCTCGTCGACGCGGCGCTGGTCGTCGAGGGCGATGGCCAGGTTGAAGGTGGCGGTCGGGTCGTCGGGCCTGGCCGCGAGCGCCAGCCGGTAGTGGTGCTCGGCGTTGCGCACGTAGCCATGCTCGTGAAAGAGCCGGCCCAGGTTGATGTGAGCGTCGGCGTGGCGCGGGTTCAGCGCGATGGCGCGCTCGTACGCCCGTCGCGCCAGCTCGGGGCTCTTCTCCTCGAGCTCGCAGCCCTGCTCGTAGTGGGTGTCGGCCTCGTCCACGTCGTTCCTCCCGAGGCCTGTGTATCAGGGGGGGCTGACGCCGGGCCCGTACGAGGCGCGCATGCCGCGACGCGCCGTGCCCTCAGGCCTCGGCCACCTGCGCCAGCGTCAGGGCGCCCAGCACGCAGCTGGCAAGCCCGACGGCCAGGCGCAAGTGGGGCAGCTCGAGCTTGCGCACCGTCATGGCCGACAGCGGCGTGGAGGCCACCGCGCCGAGAATGATGGCCAGCGCCAGGGCGGTCGAGAGCGAGCCGCGATGCGCGAAGTACGACACGGCGCCCACCAGCGAGACGAAGCCCTGGGTCAGGCTGGTGACGCCGATGGCGGCCTTGGGGTTCAACCCCGAGAGCACCTGCCCGCCGGTGATGACGGCTCCGTAGCCTCCGCCGGCGATTCCCTTGTTGAACGCGCCGACCAGCCCGACCACCATCAGCCTGCGCCAGGAGAAGCGCAGGCGCATGTGGTTGGCGAAGAAGACGAGAATGCCGGTGGCCAGCACGATGACGCCGATGTACGCCCGGAGGACGTCGGGCGAGAGCCTCACCGCCACCTGCACGCCGATGATGCTGCCCAGGCCTCCGAAGCCGGCCAGCACCCAGACGGCCTTCCGGGCGGTCGAGCCCGGGGCGAAGCTGACGTTGCCTGCGGCCTGGTGCAAGGCGGCGGCGATGAGGCCGGTCACCACCTCGGAGAGCAGCACTGCCGGCACCACGTCGAGCGGGTCGAACCCGAGCAAGAGCAACAGCGGCGTCAGGCTCGTGCCGTAGCCCATTCCCAACGACGAGTCGACGTACTCGCTGACGATCGCGAAGACCGCGGCGAGGAACAACAGACCGGGGTCCACTTTTTTCAACAGAAGCGCCCGAGCTCGCGCGCGCAAGCGTCGCTGGTCCGGCGGGTCGGGATGCGGTCGGGGCGATGGCCGCCCACCTCAGCGCTTCGAGGCCTTCTTCTTCTCGGTTGCCATCAGGCGCGGGGCGCGCTTGGGCCCCTTGCGCTCCTCCGGAGCCGGCGGAGCGACCTGCAGCTTCGGCACCTCGGCCGGCTTCTGGGCCTTCGCCAGGCTGGCCTTCAGCGCTTCCATCAAGTCGACCACCTGCGGAGGTGACGGCGCAGGCGCGGCGATGGTCACCGCCTCGCCCTTCACTGTCCCACTTTTGATGTCCTTGAGCTTCGCCCGGTACTCGTCCTTGTACTTCGAAGGGTCGAACTTCTCGGTCGCCAGCGACTGGATGAACTGCCTGGCCAGCGCGAGCTCGGCGTCCTTCACCTGGGCCTCGCCCACGGGAATCTCGGCAGGCGACCTGATCTCGTCGGCATAGCGGAGCTGCTGCATCACCAGCTGGTCGCCGAGCGGCCGGAGCAGCACCACGTTCATTCGCCCGCGCGAGACGTAGCGCGCCACCGCGGCGTGCCGGCTCTCGCGCAGCGCGACGGCGAGCAGCTTGAACGCGCGCTCGGCTCCCTTCTCGGGGCCCAGGTAGTAGCCGGTGTCGAAATACAGCGGATCGACCGTCTCGATGGGGACGAACTCGGAGATCTCCATCGCCTTCGAGGCGGCCTCCTCGAGCGCTTCGAGCTCTTCTTCGGTGAAGACGACGTACTGATCCTTCGCGTACTCGTAGCCCTTGACGATGTCCTCGCGCGAGACCACCTCGTCGTCGGTCGGGCAGTAGAGCTGCTGCTTGAGGCGCCCCTTGCACTTCTTGTGGAGCTGGTTGAACGAGATGCGGCCGCCCGACTCGTTGGCCGAGTAGACCTTCACGGGAATGTTCACCAGCCCGAACGAGATGGTGCCGCTTTGAATGGCGCGGGCTGCCATGGCCGATAAAAGCTAATCCCGCTCGCCGATGGCCGCCAAACGAACGACCCGCCACAGACCTGTAGCGGACGGCCGATCTTCCGGCTCCAGAGCGATTTTCGACCCCGCGGAGCTCGAATCGCTCGGCGCCGTGCGTCGCGAGGTGGAGCCCGAGACGGTGTCGCTGAAGCTCGCGCAGCCGCGGAAGAAGGCCTTCTCGGCCAGAGGCTGGCTCTGGGAGCTCAAGTACGACGGCTTCCGCGTGCTCGGGGCGAAGCGGTCCGGCCGGGCGCAGCTCTTGTACCGGCGCGGCACCGACGCGGCGCGCGCGTTCCCGGAGATCTCGAAGGCCCTGCTCGAGCTGCCCGTCGACTGCGTGCTCGACGGCGAGCTGGTGGTCTGCGACGAGTCGGGGCGGCCCGTCTTCCAGCGGCTTCTCAAGCGATCGATGCTGCAGCAAAGAGGCGACATCGAGCTCGCCGCCGCACGGCACCCGGCGCTGTTGTACGCGTTCGATCTGATCGCCATCGACGGTTGGGACGTGCGGCCGCTGCCGCTCTTGCGCCGCAAGGAGCTGCTCCGTCGCCTGCTGCCGAAGGACGCGCGCCTCCGCTGGGTGGATCACGTCGAGGACGACGGCGAGGCGCTGCTCGCCCAGGTGGCCCGGCTCGGGCTCGAGGGTGTGGTCGGCAAGCGGGCCGACGCTCCCTATCGCGACGGCCGAGGCCCCGACTGGGTGAAGGTCGCGCTCGGCCGCACCGGAGACTTCGCGGTCGTCGGATACGCGAACGACTTCCGGGCGCTCTACCTGGCAGTGCACGACGGCAAGCAGCTCGTCTACGCGGGCTCGGTCGGCTCGGGCTTCGGCCCGCGCGACGTCGAAAACGTGAGGGCGCGCCTGAAGACGCGTTCGCGCAGCACGCCGCCGTGCATCGGCGAATCGGGCCGCGATCCGGAGCGCGTCTGGTGCGAGCCCGAGCTCGTCGTCGAGGTTCGCTACAAGGACTGGCCCGAGGGCCATCTGGTGCGCGAGCCGGTCTTCCTCCGCTTCCGCGACGACAAGCGAGTCGACGAGTGCGCCGCTCCCGAGCGCGAGCTCGTTTCGCCGCGCGGGCTCAAGCTGTCGAACCTCGACAAGCTCTTCTGGCCCGAGGACGGCATCCGCAAGGGAGATCTCGTGGCGTACTACCGCGACATCGCCCACTGGCTGTTGCCGTACCTGAAGGACCGGCCAGTGATGATGACGCGCTATCCCGACGGCATTCACGGCAAGCACTTCTTCCAGAAGGATGCTCCGTCGCACGCGCCGCCCCATGTGCGCACCGAGCCCATGCGCAACGAGGACGGCCGGCAGATCAACCAGCTCCTCTGCGACGATGCCGACACGCTCGTGTACCTGGCCAACCTCGGCACCATCCCGCTGCACGTCTGGTCGAGCCGCGTCGGCTCGCTCGAGCGGCCCGACTGGTGCGTGCTCGACCTGGACCCGAAGACGGCGCCGTTCGAGCACGTACTGACGCTGGCCAACGCCATCCGCGCGCTGTGCGAGGAGATCGGCCTGCCGTGCTTCTGCAAGACGTCGGGCAGCTCGGGCCTGCACGTCTTCGTCCCGCTGGCCGGGCAGTGCGAGCACGGTGCGGCGGTGAAGCTGGCCGAAGTGCTGGCGACGATCGTCCAGCGCGAGCACTCCGACATCGCCACGCTCGAGCGTTCCATCGAGCGGCGCAAGGGCTGCGTGTACATCGACTGCTACCAGAACGGCATGGGCAAGCTCATCGTCTCGCCGTTCGCGGTGCGGCCGTTGCCGACGGCGCCGGTGTCGATGCCGCTGAAGTGGAGCGAGGTCAAGAAGGGCCTGTCGCCGCGGCAGTTCACCCTGCGTGACGCCGTCGCCCGCATGGAGCGCCTCGGGGCCGACCCGCTGCGGCCGGTGCTCTCGACGGCGGCGGATCTGGCGGCGGCGATCGGCCGGCTGCAACAGCGCGGCGCCTGACGGGCGCACGGCGAGCCGCCGCGCGCTTCGGCACCCGAAGGGGTGATGTCGTCCGGCGACACTGTTCGGTGGTGCCCATGTGGGCGGCACTCGCCCACGGGCGAGGCACATGGTCGGCGCGCGTGAGCCAGCGAGAAACCAACGCTCCCGAGCCGGCGCCGCTCTCCGACGCGTCGGACGCCGAGCTGGCGCAGGCCCATCGCGAGAGCCAGCGCCGGAGAACCAGCCAACCGGAGCCGACCATTTGCGGCGAAGCGCGCAGCGATGAAACGTAGCGCCCTCTCGTTGCGCAGTGGCTCCGCGCGCCGGCAGAGTCACCGTGCCTTCCGCGCCGCACTGGCCCGTGCCGTGATCGGCAGGACCCCGAGCGAGGCCGTGCGTCCCGAGGCTCTTGTACGAGCTGCGAGAAACCCATGAGAGGGCCTGGCAATTCGCGTCTCGACCGTCGAGCGCACGCTCGTGGACGTGCTCGATCGGCTCGACCTGGGGCCCGGCCCGGAGGACGTATGGCGGTGCTTCGCGCGCGCTCCTGCGCTCGATCTCGACGCGATGGTCGCGTGGGCGAGCCGGCTCGGGTCGTCGACGCTGGCTGCTCGGCTCGGCGTGTTTTTCGAGCACTGGCGGGGTACGCCGCGTTCGATCCTGCGGTCGCTGGCCCGCATGCGCCCGAATTCGCCCGTGTTGTTCGAACCGGGCAAACAGGGCGGCATTTTCATGCGGGAATGGAACGTGGTGGTTCCTCGCGAGCTGCTCAAAGAGCTCCGCCGGGACAGGTGACCGCGCCGTCTCGGCCTCTGGCGGCTTTCCGTCACCCGACCACGCGCCGGAGCCGCTCCATCTCCGCAGCCAACGCCGCGCTGACCTCGACGGGGTAGGGAGGATCGGCCGGGGCCAGTGCGCGCACGCGCTCGGGCAATCGGGCCAGCTCGTCGACCGCACGGGCCCGGGCCGTCTTCAGCCCGAAGTCGACACCTTCGATCCGTCGCCCTCCGCGCATCACCTGCACCAAGAGCGGTCTCCCTGCCAGCGCCTCTCCCCACCGGCCGAGGACGTCGCCCCACGCCTCGCCGCCCTGTTCGCGGCGGAACACCTGCTTCTGGCCGGGCAAGAGCTCCTTCCCTTCAGACAGCTTGATGCGGCCCTTCCCGGCGTATTCGACGAGCTTGTACGCGACATCGAGCTTGGGAGCGTCATCCGACACCGACATGGCCGTTCCCACGCCGAAGGCATCGATGGGAGCGCCCGACGCGGTGAGGGCGTCCACCTGCTCCTCGTCGAGCCCGCCGCTGGCGATGATCTTCACGCGCTGAAGCCCCGCCTCGTCGAGCCTGCGGCGGACCAGGCGGGCGAGCGCGTCCAGGTCTCCCGAATCGATGCGCACGCCCGTGACGAGAAACCGCTCGCCCAGCTTCCGCGACAGCGCCACCACGTGCCGCATCGCCGCCTCGACGTCGTAGGTGTCGACGAGCAGCACCGTGTCGGGGAAGACGCGGGCGAACGCCTCGAAGGCGTCGGCCTCGCGCTCGTGCGCCTGCACGTAGCTGTGGGCCATGGTGCCGGCGACGGGAATGCCGTAGCGAAAAGAGGCCAGCACGTTCGAGGTGGCCGCCACTCCCGCCACGTAGAACGCGCGCGCCGACTTGAGCCCGGCATCGGCTCCGTGGGTGCGCCTCAGCCCGAAGTCGACGATCGCCCGCCCGCGCGCGGCCTGCACCACCCGCGAGGCCTTCGACGCGAGCAGCGTCTGCACGTGGATCTGGTTCAGCACGAACGTCTCCACGAGCTGCGCCTGGGGCAGCGGAGCGGCGATCTCGAGAATGGGTTCACCGGCGAAGACGGGAGTCCCCTCGGGGACGGCGAACACGTCGCCTGAAAAGCGGAACCCGGCCAGCCACTCGAGGAAGTCCGGAGGAAACTTCCCCAGCGTGCCCAGATACTCGAGCGCCGCCTCGTCGAAGCGCAGCCGCTCGAGGTAGGCGAGGACGTCGTCGAGGCCGCAGGCGAGCAGGTAGTTGCGGCCCTTCGGCAGGCGGCGGACGAAGAGGCTGAACACCGCGCGGTCGAACAGGCGCTCCTCGACGTAGGCGCGGAGCATGGTCAGCTCGTACAGATCCGTCAGCAGCGCGGCGGATCGCCAGTCGACCCACCCGTCCGCGTCGCTCACGTCCACCGCCTCCTCTCTGCCCGTTGTTGTAGATGGGCTTACGATGCCTCGCCTCCATGACGTCGTCGTCGACCACCCGCGCATTCTCTTCGTGGGCATCAACCCGGGCAGGCGCTCGGGCGAAATCGGCCACCACTTCGCGGGCAAGGGGAACCCGTTCTGGCGGCTGCTGCACGCGTCGGGGCTGACGCCGACCCTGCTCACTGCCGAACAGGACGCCCGCCTGGCCGAGTGGCGTTTCGCGCTCACCAACGTCTGCCCCCGCGTCACCCGCAGCGCCGCCGAGCTGACCCGCGAAGAGCTCGAGCGAGGGGCAGGCGCGCTCAGGCGCAAGGTGCGCGCGATGCAGCCCGACGTGGTCGCGCTCGTCGGGCTGAGCCTCTACAAGCTGCTCTTCCCCCGCGCCACCACTCCGGGCGCCGGTGAGAAGCCCGAGCGTCTCGAGGGAGCGCGCGTCTTCGTCGTGCCGAACCCCAGCGGGCTGAACGCCGCCTTCCCGGGCTTCGAGCACAAGCGGGTCTGGTTCGACCGCCTGAAGGCCTTCGTCGACCAGGTCAGCCCACGCACACCCGAAGCCGCAACGCCCGGGCCATCGGGCGCGACGACAAGAGGTCCGCCACCTTCCGGGCGTCGCCGCCCAGCTGGTCGAACGCCGCCGCCACCACGTCACCGAAGGTGAGGGTGGTCTTCGGCACCCTGCGCGCTCGAGAGCGGACAGATTCCCCTTCGCCGCGCCCCTTCTGACTCGCGTTGCCCATCGCCTCCCTCCTGGTTGGAGCCTCCTCCGGTAGCAGCGCGCGTGCCGAGCTTTCGCCCGGCGGAAAACGGGCGATGACGCGAAGAACCGGTCGACTTGTGCTGGCCGCGGGCCCTCCGGGCTGTAATTCCTGCGGGATGTGGTTGCCGGCCCTAAAGAAACCGCCATTAATCGCCCTCCCGTGCGCCCCTGGTGGCTGATCCCCGCGTTGATCGCGCTCGAGGCCAGAGCGTTCGAGGAGAGCGTCCGCCGCGAAGAGGTCGACGGCGGCGTGCACGTGCCGGTGCTGACGGCTGCCCCCGAGCTGCTCGAGTCGGTGGAGGCGGTCTATCCCGAAGAGGCCAGGGCCGCGGGCCGGACCGCCGAGGTCGGCCTGGTCATCACCATCGACGAGCACGGCACCGTCACCGACGCCCAGGTCACCCACCGCGCGGGCAATGGTTTCGACGAGGCGGCGGTCGAGGCGCTGAAGAAGTTCAAGTTCCGCCCTGCCGAGGTGGACGGCAAGCCGGCCCCGGTGCAGGTCGAGTACGTCTACAAGTTCACGCTGGCGGTGGTCGACGCCGGCGTGGCTTTGGCGCAGGCCTCGGCGGTGCTGAAGGGGCGGCTCGTCGCGCGCGGGAGCCGCTCGCGCGTTGCCAACGGCACGGTGCGGTGCGGAGACGACCCCGACGCTCCCGAGGCGATGAGCGACCAGGAGGGCCGCTTCGAGCTTCTGGTGACGTGGGTGGGGGCCGAGCCCAAAAGGTGCGCGGTGAAGGTCGTGGCCAACGGCTTTCACCTGTTCGAGACCAGCGAGCAACTCGAGCCGGGCGAGACGCGCGAGGTCGTCTACCACGTCATCCCCAAGGCCATCGGGTTCGAGACGGTGGTGCGCGGCAAGCGCGAGAAGAAGGAGGTCGTGCGCCGCACGCTCGAGCGCCAGGAGCTGCAGAAAATCCCCGGCAGCTTCGGCGACCCGGTGCGCGTGCTGCAGAACTTCCCCGGCGTGGCGAGAGCGCCGTTCATCTCGGGGCAGCTCATCGTGCGCGGCGCCGAGCCGGACCAGACGCTGACCTTCCTCGACGGGGTGCAGATTCCCCTCCTCTTCCACCTGGGCGGCGGGCCCTCGGTCGTCAACGGCGAGTTCCTCGACCGCATCGACTTCTTCCCCGGCGGCTTCGGCGCGCGCTACGGCCGGGCCGTGGGCGGCATCGTCGACGTGGCCACGCGCAAGGGAGCCACCGACACGCTGCACGGATCGGTGAAGGTCGACCTGCAGGACTCGTCGTTCTTCCTCGAGGCGCCCATCGTCCCCGGCGTGTCCGTCGCGGCGGCGGCGCGCCGGAGCTACATCGACGCGCTGTTGCCGCTGGTCCTGCCGAAGGACCCCGAAGGCGGCTCGCTGTTGGTCGTGCCGGTCTGGTGGGACTACCAGGTGCGGCTCGACATCGGTGAGCGTACGGGCCAGGCGCCTGCTCCGAAAGCGGGCAGGTCGACGTGGTCGGTGATGGCGTTCGGCTCGGACGACGTACTGAAGATCGTCGCCACCGGCGGTGGGCGAAACCGCGACGTGCGCCTCGACGTCCACACGCTGTTCCACCGGGTCATCGCCAACTGGACCCACCGCGCCGAGCGCATGGTGTTCGGCTTCACGCCGTACGTGGGCTACGATCTCGCGGCGGCCGGCTTCGGCGCGAGCTCGATTCGCGCCAACCGGTACGAGCTCGGCCTGCGCGAGGACGTGTCGCTCGACCTGGCGAGCTGGCTCACCGTGCGGGGTGGCGTCGACGTGCTCTACGACCGTTTGGCCGGCGAGGCGGAGATCCCCATCGTGACGGTGCAGTACGTGCCCTTCCCCGGCGCGGAGCCCCGCACCGAGATGCAGCGGGTCGCCCGGGAGATCGACTCCTTCGACGGAGCGCTCTACGTCGAGGCGGACTTCAAGGCCGGCCCGCTGGTGCTGACGCCGGGCCTGCGCGTCTCGCACGCATTCCTCTCGGAACAGACGCGGCGCGCGGCGGATCCGCGGCTGTGGGTGCGGTATTCGCCGATGCCCTCGACGACGCTCAAGGGCGCCGTGGGGCTCTATCAGCAGCCGCCCAACGTCGCCGACATGGAGAAGCCGCCGTTCGGGAACCCGAACCTCGTCCATGAGAAGGCGTTCCAGGCCAGCTTCGGCGTCGAGCAGAAGATCACCGACGTGGTGAACGTCGACGTCACCGGCTACTTCAATCGGCGCTTCGACGACGTGGTCTCGCCGGGGCGGACGATCGTCAACGACGACGGCAGCGTCACGCGCGAGCGCTTCTCGAACGAGGGGCTCGGCCGCGCTTATGGCCTCGAGGTGCTGCTCCGGCACGAGGTGACGAAGGACTTCTTCGGGTGGATTGCGTACACCCTGAACCGCTCGGAGGAGCGCCGCGAGCGCGAGGACGCGTACCGGCTCACGTCGTTCGACCAGACGCACATCCTCACCGCGGTGGGCAGCTACCGGTTGGGCAATGGCTGGGAAGTCGGAGCGCGCTTCCGCTACGTGACGGGGCGGCCGGTGACGCCGCTGCTCCACCCTTACGACCTCTACCACGCGGACACCAACCGCTTCTCCGCCCAGAGCGGCGAGGTGCGATCGGTGCGGCTGCGCGACTTCCACCAGCTCGATTTGCGAATCGACAAGAGCTGGCTCTTCACGAGCTGGACGCTGACCGCCTATCTCGACGTGCAGAACGTCTACAACGCGCGGAACGTCGAGGCGACGTTCTTCGACTACCGCTTCCGGCAG
>FWPU01003754.1_pt1 | contig 37291 bp, 32 predicted proteins | sample 2228361 | NCBI WGS metagenome assembly FWPU01 (sample SAMEA103939777, study PRJEB20133) | metagenome
TGCCAATCGTGCCGCGCCGGTTGAGAATGACCTGTACATTGCGTTCAATGAGCGGTTCGGCGTTAGGCAAGGCCTGGAAAACCAGCGTCAGCACCGCCTGATAGGCATCTTCGCGGTTCAGTACAAAGCCGGCTACTGAAACGAGAATCAATAGAAGGGGGAACAATGAAAAGAGCGCGTAATACGCCAGACTGGCTGCCGCTTCACTGCCGCGCGCCAATGTAAAATTCTTAACCGTCACCCGGATGATTTCAATCGTTCCGCGGCTGAAGCGATTGAGCCGCAGGTAATAGGGGAGAATGGCCTGTTTCAGGTCTACCATGCGTCAATCATTGGAAGGGCGGTTGTCCGCATCCGTGCTGCCGTTCCAGCCAAAGCGGTCAAAATCCACACGGTCGTTTTCATCGAACTGTACCCCTTCTTCCAGCAGCAAATGCCGTTGAATGGCTCCGCCGATGCCGGGCAGGCTGATGTGCCCTTTGGCGTTAATCACCCGCTGCCAGGGTACATCTGTGCCGGATTTGAGGGCAGCCAGGGCATATCCCACCTGACGCGGGCCGATTCCGCCCCCAACCATGCGGGCAATTTGCCCGTAACTGGCCACCCGTCCGGGGGGAATCTGGCGCACAAGGTCATAAATGCGCTGATTGGTCGAGCGATCGTTGAAGATATCGTCTTTCATGGGGGGAAAACCGGCAATCTATTCAGCTGGGAAAATGTCTCCAAGCATGATGATACCCTATGGATGAAAAAAACGGTAGCCAGTTCGCTGTTTTTGCCGTGATTTTACAGGTACAATTTGCGCATGTTCAACGGGATTCGACTTAAAGGGATTGGCTGGATGACCCTTGTATTGCTTTTTACGGTCGGCTGTGCGTCGGCTGTTGAAAATTCACCGAAAGAACCCCAACCGACACTTTTGCAGTGGACAGCCACTGTGACGAGAGGAGATTCTCTGCCAACGCCGACCTCCTTGCCATCGCCCACAGTCACTCCTCAGCCGAAAACTCTCATTTGTTCGCCGTTAGCGGGTTATCAACCGGATGCGCTGGCAGCGCAAATTTCCAATCCCTACAACCCACCCCCGCCGGGCAGCGATGATCCTCACTACGGTGTGGATCTGGCTGATTTCAACCTGCCGGAACGAATTGCACGCAGCGGTATGGCAGTTCAGGCTGTTTTGAGCGGACGGGTTGCCGGCGTCATCGTCAATCGCTTTCCTTACGGGAATACGCTGATTGTGGAAAGCCCCTTGAGCGAGTTGGATGACCCAACAGTGGCACGATTGAATCTGCCTGACCCGCCGCTCAGCATCGTTCAACCCCTGACATTGACCTGCCCGCCTTATCCTCTCCCGGAGGACTGGCGCACCCGTCCACGGTCTCTGTACTTGTTGTATGCTCACCTGCGGGATGCCCCGACCCTCCCTTTGGACGAGACGGTAACTTGCGGGCAGGTGATTGGGGCAATTGGCGATTCGGGTAATGCGCTTGCGCCGCACCTGCATTTGGAGGCGCGCATTGGACCGGCAGGCGTGGACTTTCCTTCCATGGCGCATTACTCTTCATCCGCCACCAGCGAGGAAATGGCAGCCTATTGCCTGTGGCGGGTCAGTGGTCTGTTTCAAAGCCTCGATGCCATGTGTCTTTTGAACGAATGTTCCTCTCTGCCGTGAGAAGGTTTGCTGCCCTTGTGTTTTTCTAATTTTCGGGCAATAATTGGGCTGTTTTGATGAAAGTTAATGGGATCAGGAATTAAGAGTTTATGGAAATGAAGTCCTCACAGTTTGTGATTGCCGTGGATATGGACGGCACGATGTTGTTTGCCGAAAACCGCTTCCATCCATTGGATGTGGCGTTTTTGAAACAAGAGTTACCACTGACGGTAGTGTTTGCTACCGGTCGTTCATTGACGGGTATGCGTTTACCATTGATCATCAACGGTTTGATTTCCGAAGGTCAGCGTGTGCCATACCCATTGGTGCTGCACAACGGTGCGCTGGTTTACCTGCCCGGCGAGCAGGTTCACCGCCACTTTGCCTTTGACCAGCAAACCGCTGAACAATTGGTGGAGCGGGTGCTGGCTTTTCCGCATGATCTGGCGGTGGTGGCGCAGGGGGAGGGGCGCGAATGGCTGATCCGCACCTCTCCATATGGCGGCCCGCGGGCGATTATTTACGGTTATCGTCCCCTGCCGTGGCAGCCGGGTCAGCCCGTGCCGGTGTTCAGCAAACTGCTTTGCATATCCGATCAACCGCCGGTATTGGAAGAATTGGCACAAACCCTGAGCGATTTACCCATCGAGGGTAATTCCAGTTTGGGAGACCTGTACGAGATGACCCCCAAAGGGGTGACCAAAGCAACCGGCTTGAGTGCGCTGCTTCCGGCGTTGGGTTTACAGAACGTGCCGCTGATCACAGTTGGTGATGGTGAAAATGACTTTACCATGCTGGATATGGCTGATCTCGCCTGTGCGCCTGCCAACGCCCATCCGCCGCTGAAAGCCCATGCCCAATTCGTCTTTGACCGCAACGAGCGGGGCATTTTCCAGCCGGTGCTGGAAGCCGCTCTGGAGCGGTTTTCCCTGCCGGAGGCGGTTCAGGGCCAGTTGCGGGCGGTAATGGTTACTTCCGGGTAATCCGCTGGGCGGTTATCCAGCAGGGGGGCGGGCAGGTCTTTCAGATGACGGTCAAAGAAAGCCAGGCTGTATTGGTTGAGGATGCGCACCATTTGCTCGCCGTTGATACCCCCGGAAAAACCCAAAGCCGCATTCAGCGGAGAAACCAGTGTCAAATCGGTGAAGTCATAATGGGCGCTGCCCTGAATGGTGATCAGGTAAGCGGGGGCGTTGATCTTCTCGTACACCTCGCTGCGCACATATTCGCTTTCCTGTGCGGCAAAGAACAACGCTGGCTGCTGCAAGGGTTGGGAGAGTACCGGTTCGTACTGGGGGCTGTCGAGGGTGAGGAGCGCCTCACAGCGGGTCTCGTGCAGGCATAAACGGCTGGCTGCAGACCCCCCAAACGACATTCCGGCGACGCCAATCCGATCCAGGTTTAACCGACCCGCCAGTTGTGGCAGGAGATCGCCCTGCTGAAAATCCGCCAGATGATTGAGAACGAATCGCAAATCATCCGTCCAGATGGTCAGGCTCTCTTCGCGGAAGGAGGCATCCTGCGAAAAGCGGGGGGCAGTTTCAACAGCAAAGCGGATTAAGTTCCCTTTTGCGTCCGGCACTGCAGCCGCCTGATAGGGATGCCCGATGCTGATGACCACATAACCATGGCTGGCAAGGGTTTCCATCAGGGAGGTGTTTTGCTGCAAGTAACCCAGGCGGTAGCCGTGCGAAAAAAGAATGACGGGAAAGGGGGGCTGACCCTGGGCTGCGGGGGCATCCTGGACAGCGTGAGTCCGCACCAGCGCGAGGTGGTCCAGCAGGAAGAAAGGCAGTTTTAACATACCGGTCAACTGGCGGCTGATTTTGGGCTGATCCAGCCAGTAGGTAACCGGTCGGGCATTCACCGGGATCTCGGCAGGGTACCAGATCATCAGCGGAATCTGGCGGAAGTCGTCTGTCTGGCTGGTGAAAGTTTCGGGGCGCATCTCATCGGTCAGCACCAGATGGCTTATTCCCACATCAAAACCGCCGGTCGGCTGCGGCAGGCTGAACACCGGAATCAGCACCGGTAATTGGGAAACCACAATGAACACCAGCAGCCCCGCGAACACGGCGAGAAGCCGCAGCCAGACCGGTTGTCGGGTGGCATGATCATTGGTTGAGCGCAGCAAACGGGTATTGTTGACCAGCAGCCCCAGCGCCAGCAGATAAGCCGGAAACATTTGCCAGCGAGCGCCTTCCATCACAATGTGAATAATGAGTAATAAACTGGTCAGAAACGGCAGGTAGAGAATGATGCGCGAGCGTCGTTGCGGTGGTAAAAAGGTCCAGGCAAGGGAAAGTAAAAGCAGAATCAGAATAACATTTTCCAGAAAGCGCATGGTTGAACTTACTCCGTGAATCGAGTGTGTCTCCCTCCGATTATCTCACAGGAGGGTCAGCCGGTCATCTTTTCGTCGAAAGTGTTTCCCCTGATACAGCAAGAAGAAGGATTCAAAACAAAGACGGCTGGTGCATTTTGCGATCGCCAGCCGTCTTCAGGGGGTATTCGAGGTTTCAGCGGATGGTGAAGGAGCCGGAGCCTAAATCTTCGCAAATGATGAGGATTGGGTTATCAGCGCCAGCATAGGAAGCGCTTTCCCAGACCCCTTCTTTGTCTCTGCCAGAAACGCGCCTTAACCAGTCCGGCAGGTTGACACTCCCCGAACCATCATCGCGGATCTCCAGCCTTAGCGGAATTTCGCCGCCAGTTCGGATTTGAATGGCGCCGCTGCTGCCTTCCAGCCGCAGGGTAAGATTCCCTTCGGATGGCAGGTTGATTTGTAGACTGCCCGATCCTCCGTTGATTTTGGCAGTATAGGCCGTCCCGCTCGAAGGGAGTTGAATCTCCATCCGGCCGGAGGATTGGTCAATTTGCAGACCGGTCAATTGCAGGGAAGAAAGATCCAATTCTGCCGAACCGGATGAGCCGTCTACGGTCAACTCCAGCGGAAGGGAGGGGGTCAGGCCGATTTCCCAACGGGCGGTTGGATCAACCGAAAAGTTGACGGACGGATTGGACTGGATACGCTCCAGGCGGATACGGCGCAGTCTTTGACCAGTTGAGGTGAAGCGCAATTCACCAAAATAATCAATCTCGGCTTCAAGCAGGTTGGCGGAATTGCTCAGCGGGTAAATGCGGGCCGGCTGACTGCTCAGGTTGAGCGTGATCTCGGCGCGGGCGGCTTCGCTCACCGGTTCGCGAATCGATTCATGGCGTAAAACGCCACTGGTAGAAAGACCCATTGCCGGCCCGGCAATCAACACTACCACCGCGATGCCCACGGCTATGAGGGCAACGAAAGCGCCTGCTGCCGCCGAGCGGCGTCCAAAAAGGATATCCAGCCCGATGACGATTAAAATCAACGGCCAAAGATTGACCAACGTTGCGAGATTCTGAGGCGGTATAACGCCGAGATTACTCAACAGCCAGATGACGCCGACACCGATCAAAAACACCGGCCAAAATAGAGAACGGTAGGATGTTTGGTTCATACGAATTCCATATCAATTGGATTGAACGGCTGTGGCTTCCTCGGTTTGCAGATGAGAGAAGCCACAGCCGAAAAATAGATGATTTAGAGCGGAGAAACCGGCTCTTCCGGTACGATAAGCCACATGATCAGGTAAATCAACAGCCCCTGACCACCGAGGAAAAACAACAAGAGAAATACCAGCCGGACGACGGTTGGGTCCAGACCCAGATACTCTGCCAGACCGCCGCATACACCGCCCAGCATTCGATCCTGACGACTTCGATATAAACGTTTGGTTTGCATGTTTGATTACCTCCATGTTTATGTACGATGGAGGGACGAAAAAAGTTGCATTGGAAAAATGGAGATTAAACTGGCAATCGGCTCATGGTCACCAGCCGGGTGCCTTTCACCTGCGGAAAGGCGGCTCCCTGTTGGATGGTAAGCAGGGCAGCCTGCTCATCCACAATTTGGGTGCCGGAAATCAGATGAATTCCGTAATCGAAAAGGAGAGGGGTCAGCGGTGTGCTTGGCCCAAGCAGCATGACCAGTGCCTTTGGATTGCGCCAGTTCAGCAGGTCTTCGAGGGTGTGATTAACCAGCGTCATGCCGGTGATGGCGAGAATATCCGCAAGGGGGACAACATCGGGAGCGGCTTCGGCGGGGATATCCTTTTCGCGGGGTTGTTTCTCTAAAATCAAGACCCGCGCCCCGCTCTGACGCAGTTTTTCAACCTGCGGAAAGTGACCGACCATGACAATCGTCTTGCCCGCGGCAATGGTTTGTAAGTAATCAAAAGCGTTGATTTCTGTCAGCTGTTCTTCGGGAGGGGGTGGCAGCAGCGAGTTCAGGGCGGCCATGCCCAAACTGGCTTCCAACGGGTTTTTGGATTTAAGCCAGCCGGCCAGCTCTTGAGCGGTTTTGAGGTGAAGGCTGCCCACATCTCGAATGCGGTTACTGCCATGCTCCCCTTCACCGCGCAGGGTGGCTGCCATGCCGCATTGGCGGCTGGACACGGCTGTCCAGTTCACACCAACCACAACATGCCGCACGGGGATCATCTCGGCGGGTAACGTCTTTAACAATTCTTCGACGAGTTTCATGGTATCCCTCCCGTCCCGATTATAACTCTGATTTCCAGGATGTTTTTTATAAAGAAGACCCTCGAATTGTGGAATTAATAGCGGAATTGAGGTAATCTTAACGTTGAATCCGATAATCAAAAATGGAGACGGCATTATGGCGCGCAAAAGTCTTGGATACACCCAATTAGAATGGACCTGTCCCCGTTGCGGATCGCGCAACCCCGGTCCTGAAAAGGTTTGTCTTTCCTGCGGCGGGCCGCAGCCGGAGGATGTGCAATTTGAACAACCCCTCGAACAGGATTTAATTACGGGAGAAGAAGCCCAAAAAATTGCCGCCCAGAAACCGGATATTCACTGCGGATTTTGCGGGACACGCAATCCGGCGGATGCTGAAACCTGCCGGCAGTGCGGGGCTGATTTGAAGGCGGGCCTTCAACGCAAAGCGGGTGAGGTTGTGGGGGCTTTCTCAACCGCAGCGGCTGCGGAGGTGATCTGCCCGGCCTGCGGTTCACCCAACCCGGCGGCTGCGCGGTATTGCCGAACCTGCGGCGCGCCGCTGACCAAAACACAGTCGTCCACCGCGCCTGCCGCCCCGCCCAAAGCTCGTTCGCGCACGATCATGTGGGTCATTGCTGCGGTTGTGATTGTTGCGGTGATCGGCTGCCTGCTGGTGATTGGTGGGGTGTTCAATCGCACCAGCGAAGTGATCGGCACGGTCGAATCGGTCGGCTGGCAAACCCGGCTGGTGGTGGAAGCCTTGCAGCCAGTAGAACGTGCTGATTGGCGCGAGAACATGCCCGGCGGCGCTCAGGTGCTGGGGTGTGAATATCGCTATGCCTTTACCTCCGATGAGCCACAACCAGTTGCCACCGAAGTGTGTGGTACCCCTTATACCGTTGATCAGGGCACCGGTTTTGGTGAAGTAGTGCAGGATTGTGTCTATCAGGTTTATGCGGAATACTGCCGATATTCCATTCTGGATTGGACCGCGGTAGATACCCTGACCATGACCGGCAGTGATGCCAATCCGGTCTTTCCTCAGCCCCAGTTGAGCAGCGATCAGCGGATCGGTTCGCAGCAGGCAGTCTACCAAATTGTCTTCCAGGCTGATGGCGAAACCTACACCTATGAAACGGGTGATGAGTCACTTTTCCGGCAGGCTCAACCCGGCAGCCGTTGGATTCTGGATGTCAACAGCCGCGGGAGAGTAGTACGGGTTAAACCGGCACGCTGAACTGCACCGGTATTCCTGCCAGATTGTACAACCTTGTTCAATCCTGCCATCTCTGGTTGACAGCCGTGAATGATGACCGTTAAGATTAATCCACAACGCGGCAATGGGAGAGGGCAGCATGGACTGGAATGAATTTAACGGCTTCAATCAAGCCTATTTGCTGGATTTGTACGAAAAATACTGTGAAAATCCGAACGCCGTAGATGCGGCGTTGCGGACTTTTTTTGACCGTTTCCCTCCCGTTTTCGAGAAGAAATCCGAGACACCTGCTCCCGCACGCAGGGAGGATGGTACGCCACCCGAAAAAGTGGTGGCTGTCAGCCGTCTGGCTGAGGCGATCCGTCAGTATGGGCATTTTAATGCCCGCTTGGATCCATTGGGTTCACCGCCGCCGGGTGACCCATGGCTGGAAGAAACCACTTACGGATTGAGCCGGGAAGAACTGGCTGTATTACCAGCACACCTCGTCGGTGGAGCCGTTGCCCGGCGCAGTCAGACTGCTTTACAGGCCATCCAACGGCTGCGTTCCCTGTACAGTGGAACGGTTGGACATGATTATTTGCAGATTCGCGCGCCGGATGAACGCAACTGGCTGCGGCAGGCAGTGGAGGAAGAATCCTATCAGCCGGATTGGACGCCGGGGGAGCGTCTGGCATTGCTGGAACGCCTGACCGAAGTGGAGGTTTTTGAGCGATTCCTCCAGCGGGCTTTTCCGGGAAAAACGCGTTTTTCGATTGAAGGAGTGGATATGCTGGTGCCGATGCTGGATGAGCTGATCCGGCTTGCCGGAGAAGGCGGTATCCGGCACGTGCTGATGGGCATGGCGCACCGCGGGCGCTTGAATGTGCTGGCGCATGTATTGGGCATGCCCTATGAAACCATTTTGGCGGAGTTCAAAGACCCGCTGGAACGGCGATTGCGCAGTGATGATGCCCTGGGTTTCAGCGGGGATGTGAAGTATCATCTGGGTGGAAGGCAAACGGCAGGGGATGAGTGTGCTGCCTGTATCGAAATTACCCTGGCGCCCAACCCCAGCCACCTGGAAGCGGTTAACCCGGTTGTGGAGGGCATGGCAAGGGCAGCCGGCAGCCAGACCCGCCAGGCTGGACCACCTCGTTTCGACCCGCTGGCGGCTTTGCCCGTCTTGATTCACGGCGATGCAGCCTTTCCCGGGCAGGGGGTGGTAGCCGAAACCTTTAACCTGTACAAACTGGAAGGCTATCACACCGGCGGCACGATTCACATCATCACCAACAACCAACTGGGCTTTACAACCGACCCCAAAGACGGGCGCAGTACCATCTTTGCCAGTGATCTGGCTAAGGGTTTTCGTGTGCCGATTTTGCATGTCAATGCCGATGACCCGCCGGGCTGCCTGCTGGCGATACGGTTGGCATGGGCGTACCGTCAACAATTTCATCGCGATGTTGTGATTGACCTGATCGGCTACCGCCGGCACGGACACAATGAAGGAGATGAACCCTCATTCACCCAGCCGCGTTTATATGCAAAAATTGAACAGCACCCAACCGTCCGCCGGCAGTGGGCGCAGCGGTTAATGGAGCGGGAGGAGATCACCCCGCAGCAAGAAGAGCAGATGATTCGCCGCTGCGAAGAACGGCTGCAAACTATTTTGAGCAGTCTGGATGCCAACGCTGCCCTCCATGTGACGGCGGAACCTCCTGCGCCCGGCTATTCTGGCCTGAAGGATAGTGAAACAGGCATATCTCTGGACAGGTTGCAAGCCCTCAGCCACGCCTTGCAGCAATTGCCGGAGAATTTTCATCTGCATCCTAAATTAAGCAAAGCACGGGAGCGGCGGACCAAATGGATGGAGGACCTTCACTGGCCGGCGATTGACTGGGCTCAGGCCGAAGAACTGGCGCTTGCTTCAATCCTGGAAGATGGAATTGCCATCCGCATGACCGGACAGGATGTGCTGCGCGGCACTTTCAGCCAGCGCCATGCTGCCCTGTTCGACTACCAAACCGGCGAAAAGTTTATCCCATTGCAGCACCTGCCGCAGGCAAAGGCCGCATTTGAAATCCACAACAGCCCGCTTTCGGAACTGGCTGCGCTGGGCTTTGAGTACGGTTACAGCATTCAATCACCCGAACGGCTGGTGATTTGGGAAGCCCAATACGGCGACTTTATCAATGGTGCGCAGGTGATTATAGACGAGTTCATCACCACCGCCCGTGCCAAATGGCTGCTGACAACCGGTCTGGTGCTGCTGCTGCCGCATGGCTTCGAGGGGCAGGGGCCGGATCATTCCAGCGGGCGCCTGGAACGCATTCTTAACCTGTACGCGGAAGAGAACCTGCAAGTGGTTAACTGCACGACAGCCGCCCAGTACTTTCACCTGCTGCGCCGACAGGCAAAGCTGATTCAGCAATATCCCATCCCGCTGGTGGTGATGACTCCCAAGAGTCTGCTGCGTCATCCCCTGGTGGCTTCGGCGGGGGTGGATTTTACACGCGGCGGTTTTCGGGCGGTGTTGACGGATACCACCCCTGTTGAACAGGTGGAGCGTGTCTTGTTGTGCAGTGGTAAAGTGGCTGTGGACTTAACTGTCAGCGAAGTGCGCCGTCAAAATCCTCAAACGGCCATTGTCCGCCTGGAACAGTTAGCGCCTTTTCCGGTGGAAGAACTTGCTGCTGTGATGAGGCGTTTTTCCAACCTCACCGAAGTACGCTGGGTGCAGGAAGAACCGGAAAACATGGGAGCCTGGGAGTTTGTGCGACCGCACATCGAAGGATTGTGGGGTAAGCCAGTGCAGGTCGTCAGTCGCCCGCGCAGCGCCAGCCCGGCGGAAGGGTCGAACGCGCTGCACCTTTTTAACCAGCAGGGGTTAATCCGCCGGGCATTTTCGGCAGACCCGCAGGAGGAGGAATAGATGAGCATACCGGTAAAAGTCCCCGAAATGGGCGAATCGATTTTGGAAGGTACCGTCGGACGCTGGCTGAAAACCGTGGGAGATACGGTACGGGCGGGCGAGGTATTGCTGGAGCTGGAAACCGATAAAATCAATCTGGAAGTCAGTGCACCGGCAGACGGTGTGCTGGAACGAATTGACAAACAGGCTGGTGAAACCGTGGCGGTGGGTGAGGTGCTGGGTGTGATCGCACCGGTCGAGGCTCAACAGCATACCACCCCTCAGGCTGACCTGTCTTCTGCGCAACCCCAGCCGATGAGCGAAAAACCCCAGCCGGCGGCACCGCCGATCACCCCGCTGGCACGTAAGTTGGCCGAAGAAGAGGGGATACCGCTGGAAGAAATCAGCGGCAGTGGAAGCGGCGGGCGGATCACCCGTGAGGATGTGCTGAATTACCTCAGCCGCCAGAAATCTGCTGTGAGTGAACCGCCCAAAGCTGCCGAGCCATCTACCCGGCCGGCCGCCCCTTTGCCGCAAACTCCACCGGCCTTTCCCGCCGGGGAGCGGCGTGAAGAACGCATCCGCATGAGCCGCCGCCGTCAGACGATTGCCCGCCGGCTGGTGGAAGCGCAGCAAACCGCCGCCATGTTAACCACCTTCAACGAGGTGGATATGAGCGAGATCATCGCCCTGCGCAAGCGATACCGGGAAGTCTTTCAAAAGCGTCATGGGGTGGATTTGGGGTTCATGTCGTTTTTCGTTAAGGCCAGCATTGCCGCTCTGCGCGAGTTCCCCAATTTGAATGCCGAGATTCAGGGTGATGAAATTGTGCGCAAGTATTATTATGATATCGGTATTGCGGTGGGAGATGCCGAAGGGCTGGTTGTACCGGTGTTGAGGGATGCGCAGAATCTGAGTTTTGCCGATATTGAACGCAAGATTGGCGAATTTGTGCGTAAAGCCGGCGAAGGTACGCTCACATTAGAAGATTTGCGCGGCGGTACTTTTACCATTACGAATGGCGGGGTGTTCGGTTCCCTGCTGAGTACCCCCATCCTCAACCCGCCACAGGTTGGAATCCTGGGCATGCACCGCATTCAGGAGCGTCCGGTGGCGCTGAATGGACAGGTGGTTATTCGTCCGATGATGTATCTGGCGTTGAGTTATGATCACCGCATTGTAGATGGGCGCGAGGCAGTGCAATTTCTGGTGCGCATCAAACAAATGCTCGAAGACCCGGGACAATTGCTGGTTGAGAGCGGTTGAAAAGTAAGCCTGGTTCTACGATCTTTTCCCCAATAAAGTTATGTATAATGAGAAAGAATTCGTAATCATGGGAGGGGTCGTCAATGGGCAACATGCTTTTCGTCATTGTTTGCGCGGGTGTCCTGTTTTTGATGTTTGGCGGGATAGGGGTCTGGTTTATCCTGCGTTACCAAAAGAATAAACAAAAAGCCGAGCAGAGTGTTAACTGGCCAAAAACGATGGGTACTGTGATCGAATCGCGGATTGCGCAGCATGAAAGTGAAGATGAGGATGGAATTTCGACCTATACGTATTCTCCTGTTGTGCGATTTGAGTATCAGGTAGCGGGGGTTGATTATGTCAGTAATCGTATCGGTATTGGATCCGCAGTCGCAATCAGCAACCGCAAAAAGGTGGAGGAAAGAATAGCCCAATATCCATCAGGTAAAGCCGTGGCGGTCTTCTACAATCCTCAAAACCCATCGGAAGCCGTTTTGGAAGCCGGTAGTACCGGCAAAGCAGAACTGGTTGCGGGGATTATTTTGCTGGTGGTTGGGCTGATGATTTTGTGTATTTTTGGAGGCATTACACTGATTAGTTTGGCTGGAGAATAGCGTTCGCTAACCAATTCTTCTTTGAGGATTTTTTGTCTTATGGAAATCGTATCGTTCAACGGCTGGCAGGAGTGTATCCGTTTCCAAAATGAACTGGTGGATGTGGTCATCTCCACTCAATTCGGTCCGCGCATTTTGCGTTACGGCTTCCTCGATGAGGAAAACGAATTTGCCGAAATTGAAGAAGACCAGAGCGAGTTGGGCGTTGAAAGATGGCGCATGTACGGCGGTCATCGCCTGTGGCACGCACCGGAGGTTGACCCGCGCACGTACTACCCGGATAATGAACCCCTCACCTGGCAGGATTTAGGGGACGGTGTTCGCGTCACTCAGCCGGTTGAACGAACTACCGGCATACAAAAGGAGATGGATATCCGCCTTTCGCCGGTGGGGACTCATGTTCGCGTGATTCATCGTTTGTTTAACCGCGGGGTTTGGGATGTGCGGCTTGCTCCCTGGGCGCTCTCGGTGATGCTTGCCGGCGGTACGGCTATTCTGCCGATGCCGCCGCGCCTGCCGCACACTGACCCGGCCGCTCTGTTGCCGGTCAATTCCTTGGCACTGTGGCCGTATACTGACCTGAGCGATTCGCGCTTGATTTGGGGTCGTCAGTACCTGCTGATACGTCAAGACCCCCTGATCAAAATTGCCCAGAAGATTGGTGCCTTCCTCCCCAGCGGGTGGTGTGCCTACGCCCGCCGCGGACATTTGTTCATCAAACGCTTTGCCGTTGCCACTGGGGCAGCCTATCCCGATATGGGCTGTAATGTGGAGGTTTTCACCAACGAACGCTTTTTGGAGCTGGAAACCCTTGGCCCGCTGCAAACCATTCCGCCGCAGGGTTTTGCCGAGCATGTCGAGGACTGGTATCTGTTTCGCGATGTGCCGACCCCTCATAATGATGCGCAGGTTGAGCGCCATGTACTGACCCGCATTGTTGAAACGGTGGTGTGAGAGTCAGCCCGAATGACCCGTTTTCTGGTTTCGGGCCTGATTAACATCGAAACAACCCTGCGAATTGAACGCTTCCCGCTGGATTACAATCCGGTTAATTTTCCTTTTTTCGGTATTCAGTCCAGCGTTTCGGGGGTGGGTTACAACCTTGCCAAAGCGCTCACCCGGCTGGGGAACGAAGTTGAATTTCTTTCGTTGATCGGCGGGGATGATGCCGGCAGGCTGGTGCGGCATGCTTTACAAAGAGATGGTCTTCCAATGCGGGGAATATTGGAGAGCCTCGAACAAACCCCTCAATCGGTGATTCTTTACGACTCGCAGGGCAGGCGCCAGATTCACGCGGACTTGAAGGACATTCAGGAGCGGGATTACCCGCCTGAACAGGCTATGCAGGCTTTAGCGGCATGCGAGGTGGCCGTGCTGTGCAACATCCATTTCTCCCGCCCGCTGCTTGTGCAGGCGCACCGACTCGGCAAACCTATCGCCACCGATGTACACGCCATTGGTGATTTGGAAGATGAGTACAACCGTGATTTTATGCAATTTGCAGATATTCTCTTTATGAGCCACGAAAGACTGCCCTTACCTCCGGAGGAGTGGCTTCAGGCGGTAATGGCAAGGTATCCGGCTCGGCTTGTGGTCATTGGTTTGGGGGAAAGGGGGTGCTTGCTGGGCGAACGCAAAGCCGGCCAGGTGTCCCATGTCCTCGTGCCGGCGGTGAATACGCGGGCAGTGCAAAATACGATTGGTGCAGGAGATGCGCTGTTTGCTGCCTTTCTGCACGCTTATTTTCGGGGGGATTCTGCCATCACGGCCCTCCGTAAGGCGGTGGTGTTTGCTTCGTACAAAATCGGAGCAGTTTCGGCAGCGGATGGTTTCCTGGATGGTGCGGAACTGGAAGAGTTGTATCGTCAGGTCTTTTCCCTTTAATCGAACCTTAACTTGATTTCTGACGGTTGAACGGCTACAATCGCGGCATTGCTGCGAATTAAGGAGTTGCCTGTGGAGATCGAAAGTAAAACCGGCCGCGAAGCCAGCATGGACCTGGCCAAATTTTTCCGTCTGTTTCGGGTGCGGTTGGTGACACAGGGAGCGCGAGCCACTTTTTGGTGGTTGTTCAATGTGTTCAACCGGTTGGTTTTAGACCGCCCCATACGGGAGCAGTGCGAAATTACTCCTCATCTATTCGTTGGAGCGCAGTTCCGCCATGGGGGCTGGCGGATTTTAGAGCGGTGGGGGATCAGCGGTGTGATCAACCTGCGGGCTGAATTCGATGATCGTCAACTGGGGGTGGACATGCCCGCTTACCTTCACCTGCCGACGGTGGATGATGCGGCGCCTTCGCTGGAGGATCTGCGTGCTGGGGTTGAGTTTTATCGGCGGATCAAGGAGGAGGGGGGAAAGGTGTACATCCATTGCGGGGCGGGAGTTGGGCGGGCGCCCAGTATGGCAGCCGCTTGTTTGATTTCGGAGGGCCTGACACCCGCTCAGGCGTGGGAGAAAATTCGCCGGGTACGGATTTTCATCCGCCCGACCCGCGTTCAGCAGGAACAGATTGAACGCTTTGCGGAGGATCTGGCTCAACAGTAAATGCGTAAATCCAGCACCGGCCAGAATTTGCGGGTTGGATGACTGCCAGGCAGTGCCGGGTTGATGGCTTGCAGGGCAGCCGAATAACTATTGGGGTTTGAGCGGATCTGGCGCAAGGCACGGCGGGTGAGGGCATCGGCTTCGCGGTTGTGCTTACGCGGAATCCAGCGCCACTCCAAGCGGCTGAAAGCGGCTGCAATCCGCTGAGCCTTGTCATATAAGGGGCGAATCTGGTCCGAGTGAACCGAGGCAACCCCTTCCATTTGCTCAATGACTGATTTGGCATCGCCGATGATGTGGATGGTTTCACCCTCCGCGCCCATATCCCGCAGCGCTTCCAACCCTTCGATCAATGCCAGATACTCGGCAATATTGCTGCTGGCATCCCGTCCGCGCAGGTAGCCGCCGTGCCCGCGGGCAATGATTCGGTTGCCGCGCCAGGCGATCCAGCCGTAACACATAAAACCGGCACCATGGGCGGGGCAATTCTTTTTGGGAATGCCCATGAAGAGACCATCAAAGTACAAGGTGAGTGTCATGGTTTCCTCGCTGAACGCAAACCGGCGATGGAGTATTCCATCGCCGGTCGGGAAGAAGAGGGCTCGTTGCGAGCCAGAGGGAAGGAAGAAGATGAAAGGTTGAATCTTGATGCGTGCCTGTTGAGTGAAGACCTCATTGGTTTGCCTGTGCAGCCTGCGTGAGTTTTCAAACGCTTCACTTTTCTATGATTATGCAGGATTTATGTAAAAATGCAATCAAAAATGGGTAAAGAATGGATTAAGAATTCTGTAAGGTTTCTGCCTGCGGACTGATTATAATAAAGCCGGTGAGTGATTTAACTGTGGATGGTGAAATTTTATTCAGTCAGGTGGAGAGGGCTCTCCAGGCACGTTTGCCGTTGATGGATGAGCAGCATCAGACGGCATTGCGTCTGTTCAGCGGCTTTTACGAGGGTTTTCCAGATGTGCTGATTGATCTTTATGCCACCACCCTGGTGATTTTCAATTACCACGAGAATCCGGTGGTTCTTCGTCCGGTGCTGATTGAGTTGCAAAAATGGTTCATCCGGCAATTTCCGTGGATTACCGCGGTGGTGCATAAGACCCGCAGCATCCGCAACATGCCTTCGCGGTTGGGAGTGATTCGGTTTGGGGATGAGCGGACCCTTTCTACCCGGATTGTTGAACACGGTGTGCAGTATGCCATTCACTTGCGTTTGAATCAGGATGCCAGTTTTTATCTGGATACCCGAAACCTGCGCAGCTGGCTGAAAGAACACATGGCAGGAAAGAGTGTGCTGAACACCTTTGCCTACACCGGCAGTCTGGGGGCGGCGGCGCTGGCAGGCGGCGCCCGGCGGGTGGTGCAAACCGACCACAATCCCCGCTTTTTGGAACTCGCGCGGGAAACCTACGGTTTGAATGGTTGGCCGGTCAACGAAGAGGACTTTTTGATCGGCGATTTCTTCAAGGTGGTGGATGGGCTGAAGCGCCGTAAACAACTGTTTGATTGTGTGATACTCGACCCGCCATTTTTTTCAACCGGTTTCAATGGTGAGATTTTTCTTAACGAAAAAACGCTGCCGCTGCTCAACAAAGTGCGTCCGCTGGTTGCCCACAATGGTGTGCTGATTGTGGTCAATAATGCGCTTTATATGAGCGGAACGGGGTTAATTCGCATTATTGATGAATTGTCGCAGAGTGGCTATCTCTGGCTGGAGGAGATCATCCCCATCCCGGAGGATGTAACGGGTTATCCGCAAACCCGTGTTTCTCCGCCACCGGTTGATCCATCACCGTTCAACCACCCCACCAAAATTGCCATTTTACGGGTGGCGCGCAAAGACCGGGCGCCGGCTACCTGATTGGATTTAGTTTGTCTCGCCGATTCGTAAAGCGGCCACTCCAGCCAGAATCAAAAGACTGCCCACCACTTGCTCACTGCTAAACCGTTCGCCCAGTAAAACATAAGCCTGTGCAGCGGTGAAGGTCGGCTCAAGGGTGGCAATCAGGTTGACGACCGAGGCTGGCAGGTAACTCATGCTCAGGGTATAAAGCCCATAGCCGCCAATCGTCGGGCCAATGGCCAGTAGAATCAAAGCCGCCCAGCCGGCGCTTTCCAACGATGGGATGAGAGAATGACCCACCGGCACACCTCCCAGGAATGACGGCAGCAACCTGCTGCCAAAGAAAAGAATGACAGCGGCAATTCCAAAGGTATAAGCCAGAGCTGTCCACGCGCTCATTCCGCGGCGGGCTGATTCTTTGCCAAAAAGGCTGTAACCGCTCATTGCCAGACCGGAGACCAGGCCGGTCAAAATGCCAAGCGGATTCAGCCGCCACATTTCCGGTTGTAACGCTCCGGCCACCAGCACGCACCCACACAGGCTGGCGGCTATGGCAAGCCCCTTGGCGAGTGAAAGCCTTTCCTGAAAGAGAAAACGGGCGAGGATGGCCGTAAAAGCGGCCGAACTGTACACCAGCACCACCGAAATGGCTGCCCCGTTGAACGCAACCGAGAGAGTCCACAGCGCGTTGAACAAAGAAAGGACGATGCCATACCCCAGAATGAATCTCCATTGAGATTTTGGCAGGTGAAGCAAACGGCGATTGAATGCCGCCAACGCAAGCACCATGGTCAGACAGGCGAGTAAATCCCGCCATGCGGCCAGCAAAACCGGCGGAATCTGTTGGTAGGCGGTCAGGTAGCGGATGAAGATGGCGGTGGTTGACCAGATCAATACGCCGACTAAGGAAATGGCGTAGCCTTTACTGGCGGTACGGCTTTCAACTGCGGGGATGGTGATTGTCATTGAATGGTGTCCTTGAAAATGGGAAGTTAAACGCATGGCGGATTTTACCCGAATTTTACGCGCTCAACAGGTGGATTTTATGGATTTTTTCTTTGCAAACCCCTATAACCTTAATGGCATTAATCCCCTCTTTTTTTTAGTTAACGGAAAGGAGATGGAATGGTGGATTTGAGTCGCTTTAATACCCGCACGAAATTGATCGGCTCGGCGGTCATGGGGGTTATGTTTGTTCTGCTGGTGGCAGCAGTGGGATACTTCAATTTGCAGCAAATTCAGCGAGGCGTGGAAGTCATATATCTCGACCAGACTTTACCGATTAAGAGTTTGGGCTCGGCCCACAAAACGCTGTATGAATTGCACGGCAACCTGCTTGCCTATGTCATGCTGCCGGAAAATCGTCCTGAAATCCGCGAAACCCTCAAACACAACATGGATGCAATCAATGCGTTTCTGGGTGAGTACGAGAAGGGGAAAGTTCCGGCAGATGCCGTCGAGGCTTTGACCAATTTCAAAATCTACTGGTCATCCTACCAGCGGGCGGTTTTGGAGGCAATGAGCCTGACCGATAGCGGAAACCGCTCGGTGGTGTATGATTCGCTCAAAAGCGGCAGTCTGGCGCAGAATAAGAAGCTGGTCAGCCAGTCGTTCGATGAACTGGTCAAAGCCAATGAATCTGTTGCCGAAAGTATTTATCAGAGCAGCCTGCGCACTTACCGTTCTGCCGCCGCAGTTTTGATCCTTGCCAGTCTGCTGGCGGCAGGTCTTTCTCTGGCAGCCAGTTTGACCCTCAGTTTGCATATCACCCGCCCGTTGGAGCAGGTAACCGCCCATTTGCGAGAGATTGCCCGAGGCGCTTTGCAGATGGATTTGGATCAGATGGAAAAAATTGCCCGCCTGACTCAGCGAAAAGATGAGGCCGGGAAACTGGCGGCGGGTCTTCTGGAGACCCAGACCTATCTGGAGGATGTGGCGGCGGTGGCGCAGGCATTGGGGGAAGGCAACCTTGCCATGCAAGTTGAGCCAAAGGGCGAGGATGACTTACTCGGCAACACCCTGAAACAGATGGTGGAAAAACTGCGAACATTGATCGGTCAGTTTGCCAACAGCGCGCTGACGGTCAGCAAAGCCTCGGATGAGTTATCCGGTGCGGCTGACCAGAGCGGGCTGGCCAGTTCTCAAATTGCCATGACGATTCAGCAAGTTGCGCAGGGGATTACCCAGCAAGCCACAGCCGTCAGTCAGACCAGTTCGTCCATTCATCAAATGACCCGGGCAATTGACGGTGTGGCGCGTGGCGCACAGGAACAGGCAGCGGCGGTGGGCAAAGCGGCTGAAGTTGCCAACCAAATCACCCAGGCGGTTCGCGAAATTCGTCTTTCCGCCGAGCAGCAGGTACTTACTTCCAGCCGGGCTGTGGAAACCAGCCAGCATACCGCGCGGGTGGTGGAAGATACGGCTCGCGGAATGGATCGCATTCGCAAAGTTGTTGACCTTTCCACCCAAAAAGTGCAGGAAATGGGCAACCGCTCCCAGCAGATTGGAATGATTCTGGAAACGATTGATGACATCGCTGCCAAAACCAACATTCTTGCGATTAATGCCGCCATCGAAGCCGCCCATGCCGAGGTGCAGAGCAAAAAAATGACCGAAATCATGCTGGATCGAATGATGACGGCTCAATGCCGAATCGTCAACTTCTTACTGCTCTCCGGCTGGGATAAACGTCCGCTCAGTGACTGGCAACGGCTCGGTGAGATTGCTCAACTGGACATGGTGCTGGCTACCGATGAGGACGGTGTGGTGGTGTTGTCGAACGATCCCAAGTTGATTGGTTGGAAATTTCCCACCGACCCCAAAGAACAGGCTTATCCCTTCCGTCAGTTGATTCATCAGAAGGATGGTGTGTTGTGTCAGGAATCCCAAAAAAGGTCGTTTGATGACGAAGTGTTCAAGTTCGTCGGTGTTTCACGCGCCGATCAACCCGGCATTGTACAGATTGGTTTCAACGTTTCCAGCCTGAAGAAGTTCGAGCTGCGCATCAACGGGTTTGCGGTGGTGGCGCAAGAGGTGTATCAACTGGCGGAACAAGCCCGCCAATCCACGCGTGAAATTGCGGCGTTGATTCGCGAGATTCAGAAGGCGGTGGATGAGGCAGTTCGTTCCATGGCAGAAAGCGGCAGGGAGGTTCAGCAGGGTGTTGGGCTGGCTGAGCAATCGCGCCGGGCGTTGGATGAGTTGCTGCGCGCTTCACAACAGGGGTTGCAATCCGGCGAGGAAATTGCTGAGGCTACCTTGAAGATTGATCAATTAGCGGAGGAACTTGCCGTCGCCATGGACAGTGTTTCGGCCATTGTGGAAGAAAATACGGCGGCAACGGAAGAGATGGCAGCCGGCTCCGGTGAGGTAAGTGAGGCTGTCGAAAATATTGCCAGTATCAGTGAGCAGAACAGTGCCGCTGTTGAGGAGGTATCAGCCTCGACCGAGGAGATGAGCGCACAAGTGGAAGAGGTTTCCCGTTCGGCAAATCTGCTCGCCGAAACTGCCCAAACGCTGATTCAGATGGTGGCCAATTTCCAAACCAATAACGGTAGAGATACCTCACTGCGTTTTCAACTGGTTCGGCAGGCACACAGCGCCTGGCTGCGTCGCCTGCGGATTGCCCGGATGGAAAACCGTTTGAATAATTACGGTGTGGTGACCCACGAGCAATGCTCCCTGGGACGATGGTACTATGGCATGGGAAAGCAGCATTACGGGCATTTGCCCCAATTTGAATTGCTGGAACCAATTCATGTTCGTTTCCATCAATTGACCCGGCAGGCGGTCGAGACTTTTCAAAACGGCAATCGTCAGGAGTTTGAAAACACAGCCCGCGAAGTCGAAGCAGTCACAGCCGAGTTTCTCGCCGCACTCGACCGGTTGGAAGCGGCGGTTCAGGCAGCCGGCAAATCCCTGAATTAGGATTGCTCAGCAGACGCGGTGACCGGCTGCGCGCAGGGCTGAAACGGCTTTTTCCAAATCGGCAGCCCGCACCATGATGTAATCTGTGTCGAAGGTGGATATGGCGAAGATGCTGATGTGTGCCCCGGCAAGCGCATCCAGTATCGATTTCAAGACGCCGATCTGGTCAAAGTCGAACGGCCCTTCCAGCATCAGCGCCCGCCAGCCGCTTTCGCAAAGCACGCCGGGTGGGTTCAACCCCTCTTCACAAATGATGGAAAGTTCCTCTGAAGTGCGGGTTATGGAGAAAAAGGACCCATTTTGCGCCCAGGAGGGGAGGGGTTCGCCTGCCTCCAAGCGGCATACGACCAAACGCTGGGGCAGGATGTTCAGCACTTGTGACGGGTTCAAGGCAGGTGTCCTCTCTGGCTAAAGCCGATAGTGATATTGGGAAGGAATTTCTGCGCGTACTTTTTCACCCAGCGCAATCACACCGGGGTGTTCAACTACCGCGACCAGCCCGCGTAAACCGCGGGCTGCTTTTACAAATTGCCGGGCCAGATCATCTCGTTCGGGGTAATTCTGCTGAATTACCCGCCCGGGACCGCTGCAGGGCAGATTTTCAGCACTGATGGTTAAGACCACCCCCTGCTCGAAGAACAGATGTGCTGGCGGGGGCAGGCGCGTCAGGTTGGGGATGCCGCTGAGGAGAAGATTTGCCCCCAGCCATTCCGGTTGGACGCTCAGCAGATTCAGCCTTTGGGCAATTTCCGCCAGTTCTTCGCTGGAAACCAGAGAAACCTGGCGGTCATTGCGGATGAGCGTGCCGCGTTCGTAATGCGGGGTGCGGCTGTCCGAAAGGCGCGTCCAGCCGGCGTGCTTATCTCCAACGAATCCCTCAAAGGTGACCTGAACTTCGCTGACCGGCGTGGTCACCAGAGAGTCAGCCTGAAGGCCGAGAAACAACCCCTCAACGACTCCGGAAAGTGTGTTTTTCATATCCGTTTTCCTTTTGTGAACGACTCAAACGGCTGTTGACCCATCCTGCCAGCAGAGCAAAGCCCGGCAGCAACGCGGCAGAGGGACAGATGCGGTCAAAACCACGACGGATCTGGCTTTCAATCCAATTGAGAATTAATTCTTCGATATTTTCTAATTTCTGCCGTGCCCATTCGTGAATCTGGGCTTCCAATTCTTGCTTCCGTGCGGCGAGTTCCTCCGGCAAGATGACGGCGTTGACGAGGATGGGGCGGGTGCTGATGTTACGGCCTTCCCGCTGAACTGCCCACTGAGAGGTGTAGACCCCCGGCCGTTCAAAGGGCTGGCTGGTGAAGGAAAAAACGGTGGTTTGACCGGGGGCAACCGGTGTGTTGATTTCGAGTCGGCTGCCGACACCCCAGTCGTTGCGCAGGTTGGCCAGGTACACTTCACCCGGCTGCCAGACCTGGCTGCCGTTGTTGCGCACCACAATTTCCACTTTGACCGATTCGCCCTCCGCAGCGACCGGCCATTCGCTGTGACGAACGAGGGTTGACTCGTAATCGGCAATGAAACCGGCGGCTATCCCCAGTGCAGCCGGCAACCGACCCTCGGCAAAGACATAGGGAACACCCTGGCAATTGATTTGGGCTGCTTCGCCATCCGCCAGGAGAAGAATTTCACTTGCCCCAAACGAGCGCAGTACTTCAATAGCATCCGCCTGGCGGGTAGTTTTGGAAGCGAAAAACAACACGGATTCATAGGTTCCATCGCCATCCCGATCTTGCACGCCTGCCAGACTGCGGCTGATGAATGCCTGGGACTGCCGATTTTCTTGCGGGCTGAGTCCGACGATCACCACCCTCGCAGTGGATTGCTGAAATGCAGTTTCGGTGTAGGGGCTGATACGAGCAGCGTCGTTCCAGATTTCCAGCATCAGCAATGCTGGAAGCGACTCACCGGAGGAAGCACCCGCGCGGCGGAGAACGCCATCCGATTTCAATCCCAAACGGTCATTGAAAGGCATATTGGGAAAATAAGGTCCGCCAATGACGCAAAAAGCGTCTTGGTTATTCGCAAACTGTTCCCAAAAGGTATCCATTGGTTGAGGAGTGAAGGCAGCTTCGGTGCCCGAATCATCATCGGCGGCGGTTTTGCCGGTTAACACCTGCAAGGCAGCGTGTTGAGCGAGGTTGACAACCAGCACATAATCCGGTGTGCCGCCGGGGTACTCCTTCCGGTAAAGGGTAACTGCCGCCGCTTCGGCCAGCGGGTAAAAACCGGGCGGGGGTTGTTGGGCATACGAACTCGCTGCGACAGGGTTGGTGACCGGAGAGAGCGGTATTAAAACAAGGAACAGAAGCAGGATGCGCAAAACAATTTTTTGCATGGCTTGCTTAATTATACCGATTTATGGATGGCTCAGGTTCACGCGAAAAAACAGGAATAATGAAAATATGACCAAAAATATGACTCACTACACCCTTTTTATCTATTTTATCAGGGAATACAACCTCATAAAATGAAAGCAGCAAAATTACAGGACAAGGAGAGACAACAATGGCAAAAGCAACAGCACCACTGGTGATCAACGGCAAGCCCTTGCCCACCATGAGCGAGATCAATCGTGAAATTGCTCCTTACCAAAAAGCGGATACCCGTCGCAGTATCTGGCAACTGGTGAACACGCTGGTGCCGTATGTGGGGTTGTGGGTTTTGATGGTTTACAGCCTGCAAATTTCTTACCTGCTGACCCTGGCACTGGCATTTCTTGCGGCTTTGTTTCTGGTACGGGTGTTCATATTCTTCCATGATTGCGGACACAATTCCTTTTTCCCTTCAACTCGCCTGAACCGATTGGTGGGATTCTGGCTGGGTGTGCTGGTTTTTACGCCCGGTGAGCAATGGTGGCATTCCCATTCGATTCACCATGCCACCAGCGGCAATCTCGATAAGCGCGGTGTGGGAGATGTAACCACCCTGACATTGGAAGAATTTTACGACCGGCACTGGTTGCAGCGCCTGGGTTACCGCTTCTTCCGTAATCCGCTGGTGATGTTTATTCTCGGCCCGATTTTCATGTTTGTGATTATGCACCGCCTGCCGCTGCCCAATTATGGCAAGCGTCAGACGCGCAGTGTATGGTTGACCAATCTCGCCATGCTGGGCATAGCCGTTGGCATCAGCCTGATTATTGGCTGGCAGGCGTATCTAATGATTCAACTACCGTTGATCTTTTTCGCCGGCTCGATGGGCATCTTTCTGTTTTATGTCCAGCACCAGTTTGAAGACACCTACTGGGAGCGCCAGGAAAACTGGAATTATGTGGCAGCCGGTCTGCTGGGGGCTTCATATTTCAAACTGCCGAAAATTTTGGAATGGTTCACCGGCAGCATTGGTTATCATCACATCCATCACCTGAGCCCGCGCATTCCCAACTACTATCTGGCAGAATGCCAGCGCAATTCACCGATCATGCAGCAGTGGGCGAGGGAGATTACCATACCGGACAGCATAAAAACGGTGAGGTTGAAGGTGTGGGACGAACCGCGCAAGAAACTGGTTGGCTTTCCGCGCGTCAAAGTTGAACGCACGCTGACCGAAGGGCTGATCGAAAAGCCGTTGGAGAAAGCAGAACTGGAAAGCCACTAGATTTTTTTGCCTTTCAAGATAAATTCCTCGATATAAGCAGGGTTTTCTAAACCCTGCTTTTGTCTGACAATTGAGCGAAAGTCATCCCAATTTGCTTGCGTTTCTCCTGTAAATCGTCCATAATAAAGAGGACTGTCCCCAACTTTTTGGATCACCTGAGGAGGAAAGAATGGCTGTTAAGCAGGCTGTCAAACCCATTCGGCTCGAACGCCAGACCCCTGTCCCGGCGGATATTGAAATTGCCCAACAGGCCCATCTGAAACCGATTACTGAACTGGCTGAAGAACTGGGGCTGCAGCCCAATGAGATTGAGTTGTATGGCCCTTACAAAGCCAAAGTCAAACTGGAGGTTTTGGAGCGGCTGCGGGATGTGCCCAATGGTAAGTACATTGATGTGACTGCAATCACCCCCACACCATTAGGTGAGGGAAAGACGACCACGACCATTGGGCTGAGTCAGGCGCTGGGGGCGCACCTGGGCAAATCGGTGATGACCTGCATCCGTCAGCCAAGCCAGGGACCGACTTTTGGCATTAAAGGCGGAGCAGCCGGCGGTGGTTACAGTCAGGTGGTGCCAATGGAGGATTTCAATCTGCACCTGACGGGGGATATACACGCCATTACGGCGGCCAACAACCTGCTTGCGGCGGCCATTGATGTGCGTATGCTGCACGAATCCGAAGCCACCGACGAGCAATTGTTCGAACGTCTCTTTCCCAGGGATAAACAAGGCAAGCGTCATTTTGCGGTGAACATGCTCAACCGCCTGAAAAAACTGGGAATTGACAAAACTGATCCAGACGAAATGACACCGGAAGAACGCAGCCGCTTTGTGCGGCTCGATATTGACCCGGACTCGATTACCTGGCGGCGGGTGATTGATACCAGTGACCGCTTTTTACGCGGAATTACGATTGGGCAAGGCCCGAACGAAAAAGGCATGGAACGCAAAACCGGTTTTGACATCACCGTTGCCAGTGAGATTATGGCTGTTCTGGCGCTGACAACTTCATTGGCGGATATGCGCCGTCGCTTTGGGGAAATGGTGATCGGCACCAATCGCAAGGGAGAAGCAATCAATGCCGATGATCTGGGGGTTGCCGGGGCGATGACCGTCCTGATGAAAGATGCCATCAAACCGACTTTGATGCAGACGCTGGAAGGTACACCGGTGTTTGTCCATGCCGGCCCATTTGCTAACATTGCTCATGGCAACAGTTCCATCATCGCCGATATGATCGGTTTGAAACTGGCCGATTATGTGGTGACCGAATCCGGCTTTGGCTCGGACATGGGCATGGAAAAGTTCTTCAACATCAAGTGCCGTTATTCTGGTCTTATCCCCAATGTGGTGGTGATGGTGGCTACCGTCCGTGCCCTCAAAATGCAAGGGAGCGGTCCAAAAGTGGTGGCGGGGAAACCGCTGGATCATGCCTATACCAACGAGAATCTCGACTTACTACGCGCCGGGCTGGGAAATTTGCTGGCGCATATCGGAATTGCCCGCAAATTTGGTGTGCCGGTTGTGGTCGCCATTAACTCATTTGCCACTGACACCGAGGCAGAATTGAACCTGATTCGCAAAGTGGCGGTGGAAGAAGGCGGTGCGGAAGATGCAGTGATTTGCAATCACTGGGCGTTGGGCGGCGAGGGCGCCGTCGAACTGGCCGAAGCAGTGGTCAGGGCAGCAGAAAAGCCATCGCAGTTCCGTTTCCTCTACCCGCTGGATATACCGATCAAGGAAAAAATCGAAATCATCGCCCGCGAGGTTTACGGGGCGGATGGTGTGGATTACGAGCCGTTGGCTGAACAGCGTATTGCCGATTATACCCGTCTGGGCTTTGACCGTCTGCCCATTTGCATGGCGAAAACGCATCTCAGTCTGAGTCATAATGCCGAACTGAAAGGGATACCCAGGGGATTCCGCATCCCCGTGCGGGACATTCGGGCTTCGGTGGGTGCCGGGTTCCTTTACCCGCTTTTGGGAACGATGAGCACCATGCCCGGTCTTCCGACGCGGCCAGCCTTTTATGATGTGGATGTGGATTTGGAAACTGGCCGGGTCATCGGATTGTTTTAAGGGTAAAATAGCGCTTATAACGCATCGGTTTTCAGCCCTTTGTTGAGGAGGTGCCGGGTGGATTTATTCGGTAAGGAAGCCATTTCGGTGGATGTGGGACAGCGTTTGAAGGCGTTGCGGGAAGAACGCGGCATTTCCATGCGAACGCTGGCGCGCAACAGCGGCCTTTCGGCCAACGCATTGAGCATGATCGAGCGCGGGTTGACCTCTCCGTCTGTCAGCACTTTATTCAAAATCGCCACGGCTTTGGGGGTGCCGATCACCGATTTTTTCCGTGAGGATGCCGAGCGCAAAAAAGTGGTGTTCAGCAAGGCTCATGAACGAACCCGCATTCCCTTTTTGCGGGGGGTGTGGGAAGGCATGGGCAGTGAATCTTTTAGCGGACGGTTGAACGCTTTTACGATCACATTGGAAAACGGTGCCAACAGCGGCCCGCATCCGATTGTTCACACCGGCTCCGAATTTGTCTTTTGTCTGCGCGGTCATCTGGAATACGAAGTGGATAACGACCGTTACCAGTTAGAAGCCGGCGACAGCCTGATTTTTGCGGCTCATCTGCCTCACCGCTGGCGCAATCCGGGACCAGCGGTTTGTACGGCGATCATTGTGATTTCCTGTCATGCAGAAGGTGACAAAGCTGCCGAATTCAAGCACATTCTCGATAATATCGAATCCCCATCAGAATAATCTACGGGTTTTTTAACCTCTCTGGGGTACAACATGGCTTTCTTTGATCTGCCGTTGGAAGAATTGCGCCTTTACCAGCCGACTCTGAGTGAGCCCCCCGATTTTGACAGGTTTTGGGCGGCCACACTGGAACAGGCTGAACGGCATCCGCTGGATGCCCGTTTTGAAGCGGTTGATTTCGGTTTGCGAACGGTAAAGACGTATGATGTGACTTTCAACGGCTATGCCGGACAACCGATTAAAGGCTGGCTGAATCTGCCGGCAAATGCCGCCAAACCGCTGCCGCTGGTGGTGGAATATGTGGGTTATGGCGGCGGGCGTGGTTTCCCCACCGAGTGGCTGCTATGGTCCAGCGTCGGTTTTGCTCATCTGGTCATGGATACGCGCGGGCAGGGCAGTGTCTGGCGGCAGGGGGATACACCGGATATTGCCGAGGGCAGCAGCCCCCATTCTCCCGGTTTTATGACACTGGGAGTGTTTTCTCCCGAAACTTACTACTACCGGCGGGTGTTTGTGGATGCAGTTCGCGCGGTGCAGGCGGGGAGAAGTTTCCCGCTGGTGGACGCCCAACGGGTGGCGGTAACGGGGGGCAGCCAGGGAGGTGGCATCAGCCTGGCCGTAGCGGGTTTACTGCCGGATGTAGCGGTGTGCATGCCGGATGTGCCGTATCTGTGTCATTATCAGCGTGCAATCGAAATTACCCCCTCCGGGCCTTATCAGGAAATTGCTCAGTTTTGTCAGGTGCATCGCCACCGCACCGAACAGGTTTTTAAAACCTTAGCGTATTTTGACAATGTATATTTTGCAACCCGCATTCGGGCACGCTGTTTGTTTTCGGTGGCGCTGATGGATGAAATTTGTCCGCCCTCGACCATTTTTGCGGCTTATAACCGCATCACTGCACCAAAGGAAATGCGCATTTATACCTTTAACCACCACGAAGGGGGCGGTGCTCATCACGATCTCGAAAAAATCCGTTTTCTTACCGCTCAGTGGGAATGAAAAAAAACGTCCCCAACGTTGAGATTTGACCATTCCCAAAAGCGGTTTGATTTACCATGCGGTGCAGAGATATGGCATGTTGAAATTTCGTAAAAAAGGCGCAAAACCGCCATCCCCTCCAAAAAAGAAGGTCAATCGGGGCGATTTGACCATTCCGGAACATCTCAATGAATTGCGTCAGCGCTTATTGCGGGGGCTTGTGGCGATGATCATTGCTGTATTGATCTGCTTTGTGGTTGGTGAGCGGTTGATCGAGATTCTCGCCTACCCGATTGGGGGTATTGATCGCCTGATTTCCATTGAGGTTACCGAAAATGTTTCGGTTTTTATGCGGGTTTCGCTGCTGGGTGGTTTCATCCTGGCTTTTCCTTACATCCTGTATGAAGCCCTCGCTTACATTCGCCCGGCGCTGGAAGATCACGAATGGCGCGGGTTGCTGATTGCTATTCCTTTCGCCACGCTCTTATTCATCAGCGGGGTATTATTTGCCTATTTTGTCATGCTGCCGGCGGCTTTGCCTTTTTTAATCAGTTTCATTGGCATTCCTACAACCCCGCGTTTATCCAATTATTTCAGTTTTGTGACCGGTTTGTTGTTCTGGATTGGGGTCAGTTTTGAAACGCCACTGGCGGTGTATCTGCTGGCGCGTTTTCGACTGGTAACGGCGAAAACGCTGACCAGGCAGTGGCGGGTTGCGGTGGTGGTTATTGCCGTGCTGGCGGCTTTCGTCACCCCCACCCCCGACCCGGTTAATATGGGGTTGTTGATGATTCCGTTGTTGGTGTTGTACTTGTTGAGTATAGGCATGGCAAAAATTGCCAATCCTGCCAGAAGTGAAAATTGAACCGTTTTTTATGTTAGAATTTTATCTTGAAGGAGTGTGAGAGATGATTCGGAATTTCAGTGGTTGGGAGTTGCTGATTGTTCTGGTGATTGTGCTGCTCTTGTTTGGAGTTGGGCGAATTTCTAAAATTGCCAAAGAACTGGGCAGCGGTATCCGTTCATTCCGGGAAGGATTGAAAGGCGAAGAGGAAGAAAAGCCGAACAAGGATAAAAGCGATACGGAGTGAGAGAGGATTATCCCTCCTCAACCCTTGTTATCGGTTGAGGGAGGCGTGGGATCTTCGCCCGGCGGATTGGTGTCTTCGTCTTGTGAAGGAGGTTTTGAGGCAGGAGGGGGTGCCTCCCACGGGATTGGCTTGAGGCGGGGATCGAGTTGCTTAAGATCGTCGTCAGAAAGATCCATTTCTTTGGGCAATTCTTCGGAAAATTCCCGCAAGGATTTGCGGGTTTTTTCATTAAATTCTTCCAGTCCCGCTTCTCGAACCAGAATGGTGGGCATCTCGCGGATTTCGCGGGTGGTGTCCATGAAAATTTTCCAGAATGGCGAACGAATGATGGCACGCACGCCCTTAGCAATGGTCAGGCCGGCTTTTTTCATCCCGTCCGGCCCCAGCAGGATCAAAGCAAGCAGAAAGATAAAGAGTAATTCGCCAAATCCAACGTTAAAGATTTCCATGGATGTTGTTCTTTGAGTTGGTTCATTCCATTACCATGAATTATAACCCTGATTGGAGATGGCGATAGGTCAGCCGGATGCAGGTACCGGCTCCGGGCTGACTTTCGATTTGCAGTTGCGCGTTGATGGAAGAGGCTCTCTCGCGCATAATTTCCAACCCAAAATGAGCCGGCGGCACATTTCGTTGATCAAACCCACGACCGTCATCGCAAACCAGCAGCCTCAGATGATTCTCGTCATTTTCAAGCTTCACTTCAACCCGTTGGGCGCGGGCGTGGCGGGCGATGTTGTTCAGGGCTTCCTGAGCAATGCGGTAAAATGCAATCTGCACATCGGCGGACTGCTTTGCCACCGGTTGAATGCCGCAGGAGATTTGCAGCCGGGTGCGGCTGGTGAAGGCATCACATAATTGTTGGATCAATTCGGATAGATTTGCTTCCAACAGCGAACCCGGACGCAATTCGATCAGCAGGGAGCGCATCTCCGCCAGGGCACCGCGGCTGAGTAACCGCAGCTCTTCCAGCCTTCGCAGTCCTTCCTGGGGATTTCGCTGCCACAGTCGGGGCAGCACATCGGCAATCAATGTGCTGGCAAACAATGTCTGGGTGACGGCATCGTGCAAGTCGCGGGCAATTCGGCTGCGCTCGCTGATTTTTGCGAGTTCTTCGGCCTGTCGGCGTAAATTGGCGTTGCCAATGGCCAGAGCGGCCTGATCGGCAAGCGTCAAGGCGGTTTTGTAATCTTCCTCCGTGAGAAATCCCGCTTGAGTGAAGGAAAGAATTAACCCGCCATCTACATGGTCGCCGCTCGAAAGGGGAATGGCAAGCAGGGCTCCCTGCTCGCCAGGAAAGACGGTTTTTTCAGGATGCACTTGCCGGTACTTGTGAATGTCTTCGATAAAGGTAATTTGCCCCCGTAGGGTCTCTTCCACCAGCGGCGCATAGGCTTGCAGGTTCGGGGGAAGTTCTCCCGCCATCTCCTGAGGAGGTTTTCCGGGTGGGTGGTAAAAAATCAGCGCATGGTGGGCATGAACCAGTTGAAGTGCCTGATGGATGATGTAATCCAGACTTTCCTGGAGGGATTGATTGGTGTTCAGGATGGCAATGATCTCACGCAAACCCTCGGCAACTTCCCTGCGGCGTTCAATTTCATGGGTGCGTTCCAGCACCAATTGTTCCAAGGCGCGTTTTTGGCTTTCAACGCGGTGCAGGCGTAAGCGATAACCGGCATACACCAACCCCACCACTCCCAGACTGCTGAGCAAGATGAACCAGGCGCGTGTGTAAAAGGGTGGAGTGACCCGCAAATTCACGGCAATGCCTTCTTCGTTCCAGATTCCGTCATTGTTGGCGGCTTTGACCCGCAGGATATAATCGCCGCCGCGCAGATTGGTAAAGGTGACAAAATTGCGGTTGCCCAGATAATTCCAATCGGTGTCGAATCCTTCCAGTTTGTAGGCGAATTGATTTTTATGGGGAGCGGTAAAGTCCAGAGCCGCAAATTCAAAGCCGATAAACGTATCCCGATAACTTAATGTGATATTTTCACCATCCACCAGGTTTGTCCGTTCAACCTGATTGTAGAGGGAATAAGACCGAATGATGACCGGCGGCGGAAAAGGGTTATCCTTCACTTGATCGGGGTAAAAACTGATCATTCCGTTGACAGTGCCGAAAAAGAACTCACCTTGAGGAGAAACAAAGGCCGCTCCGGCGTTGAATTCATTGCTGGTCAATCCGTCGCTGACATCGTAATTTCGAAAATATTGGGCAACGGGGTCGAATCGCGAAAGCCCACGGTTGGTGCTTAACCAGAAATGGCCGCTTGAATCGGGTAGGATGGCATAAACGGTGTCATTTGCCAGACCATCTTTCTCGGTAAAGACGGTGAAGGTGCCGGTACGACGGTCGAGCCGATTCAAACCCCCGCTCCATGTGCCGAACCAGGCCGTCTCTTCGTCTTGAAGATACATGCTGAGGACCGTATTGGACGAGAGCGAACCTGGGGTACCAGTTTCGGCACGGTAATGCTGGAAGAATTGTTCCGATTGCGGATCAAAAACAAATATACCATCGTAAGTGGCTATCCAAAGATGCCCCTTTTCATCCTCGCGGATTGCCCGGATCAATTGAGCGGAATTGTTCTCGGATGGGAGGATATAGTGTTTAAAGGTTTTGCTTTCGGGTTCAAAGCGGTGAAGTCCGTAACCGCGAGTGCCCACCCATAGCCGCCTTTTTGAGTCTTCGAAAAAGGTGGTGATGGAATATTGAGCCGTTTGAGTTCGGTTCTGTGGATCCAGCGTATAGTGGATGAAGGAATTGGTCTCCGGGTCGAAACGATCCACACCGGCGTTGGCTGTTCCAATCCAGAGTGTCCCGGTGTAATCGGTGAACAAGGCGCGAATATCGTTGCTGGCAATGCTTTCGGGATTATTTTGCAGATGATAGTAATAGCGCATCCGCCCGCTCTCTCGTTCCAATCGGTTCAGTCCGCCGGACAGCGTGCCAATCCAGATCGTGCCATCCGGTGTCTGGTTGATGGCGAAGACGGTGCTGTCACTCAGACTGGATAGATCACCGGGGCGCTGGGTGTACCGCTGGAATTTATTGGCAAAGGGGGCAAAGCGGTTGACGCCCCCGCCAAATGTGCCTGCCCACATCACCCCGCCGCGGTCCCGAAAAAGAGAAATGACGACGTTGTTATTCAAACTGGTTGGATCATTACGGTCTTTGCGAAGATGGCTGAATTGGTTACTGCCGGGCTGCAGCAGACTGATTCCCTCGCGGGTGGCTACCCACAAAATACCTCTCTCATCCTGATGGATATCGAACACCTGATTGGAAATTAGAGAAGCCGGATCATCAGGGTCGTTCTGGTAGCGCTCGAACCAGCCGGATGCCGAAACCAACCGATTCAATCCACCACGCTCCGTACCGATCCACAAGGTTCCCTCTCGATCCAGGAAAAGAGAACGGCAGCGATTATCACTGAGTGAATGGGAATTAAAGCGGTTATAGCGATAATGTGTAAAATAGCCGCTGGCGGGGTCGTAATGACTTAAGCCGCCGTCAGTTGCCAGCCAGAGGCCGCCATTGCCATCCGATACCAGATCGTAGACATCCCGGCTGAGCAGGCTTTTGGGGTCGTTTTCTACCGGCACAAAGTGGCGGATTTCCCCGTTTATTGGGTTGAGGCGGTTCAAACCTCCAGACTGGGTTGCCACCCAGAGGATGCCGTTCTCGTCCTGCCATATGGCTTCTATGGTGCTGCCCCATAAACCCTCTTGCCCGACTTCAACCAGCGGATAGTGATCGAATTCATTGTCGTGGATGCGGTAGCGATCCAGCCCGCTGGTCGTACCGATCCACAAGTCGCCAGCGCGATCGAGATACAGGCTGGTTATGACATTGGATTGCAGGCTGTTAGGGTTTTGGAGATCGTGTTTGAATATCTCAAAACCGAAACCGTCGTAGCGGTTCAGGCCTTCTTCGGTGCCAAACCAGAGGAAACCCTGTCCGTCCTGCGCAATTGCCCAAACAGAGCTTTGAGATAGTCCGTCTTCCACCGTCAGGTGGTCAAAGCGGATCGGGTCTGTGTAGGCTTTGACGGGGTAGGCCGGTATTCCTGAAGAAAACAGGCACGCCAGCAAAAAAAACAGACGACAAAGAAAATTTCGAACGCTCAATCTTGCACGCTTTCAATCTCAGGCACTTGCTCAGCTATTATACCGGTTTGTGAGGATTTTTACGCCCGTCATTTGGAGAGGTTTCTTTCTCCCTTGTGGTATTTTTATTCAGTATTTCGGTTGTGTTTCTCAAAAAACCTTATACAAGGGAGAGTGGCATCTTCTAACATCGGGAGGCTTTCTCTATAATTTGAATGTAATTCATTGAAGTGCCAATTGCTCCTCCTGGGTGAAGCGGTGAAATGGGAAGCCGCGGGTTGGGTTTGGAATGCTGAGCCGTCCGTAAAACGGACGGCTCAGCGCTTTTCCCTCTGTTTTCCTGGGGGAAAGGGCGTTCAGGAAAGTATGATGCGCCCATCCAACGCAAGCGCACCTTGTCGGAAGACCCGCAAAGGATTGACTTCCATTTCAGCAATTTGGGGAAAGTCCAAAGCCAGCTGACTCAGGCGGAGGATGACATCTACCACGGCGTCCAAATCGCCGGGTTCTTCTCCGCGAAAGCCGCTGAGCAGTGTACCGGCGCGAGTCTGGTGAATCATCTCCAGCGCTTCGCGACGCGTGAGAGGGGCAACCCGGAAAGACACATCACCAAACAGTTCTACATAAATCCCGCCGAGGCCGAACATCATCAAAGGACCAAAGTTGGGGTCACGACGCATGCCGATGATGACTTCCTGTCCTTTTGCTGCCATGCGTTCCACCAGCACCCCTTCGAGGTGTGCCTGCGGCAGTCGGATGGCGATGCTGTTTAGCATTTCCTGATAGGCTTCTCTCACTGACTGGGGGTCATTTAGGTGCAACCGAATGCCGCCGACATCGGATTTGTGCAGAATATCGGGTGAAATGATTTTGAGCGCAACCGGAAAGCCGATTTTTTGGGCGATTTCGGCGGCCTGCTCCGCGCTGTGGGCAGCCTGTCCGGCAACCACAGGGATGCCGTAGGCCTCGAACAGCGGGCGGGTTTGGGCTTCTCCAAGGGCGGCTTGTCCGACGGTTTGCGCCAAAACTTGCTCGGCCGCACTGCGGTCAATCTTACTCAATCGGCTGGCTTCGAACCGCGGTTGTTCCTGCCAGCGGGCATATTGCAGCATGGCGCCCAGTACCCGCCCTGGAATTTCGGGGAAGACGTACATGGGAATACCGCTGCCGTGTAAGCGCTCGCGCGCCTGGGCTACACTCCATTCGCCCATGAAACAGGTCAACACCGGTTTCTGGCGAGACGCGCTGACTTGAATGATCTTTTCGGCCACTTCCAGCGGGTTGACCAGCGCCTGCGGGACGAGGATGACTACTGCAGCATCCACATTCGGGTCGGCAAGCGCCTGCTGCAAGGCAAATTCATATTCCGGTGGTTCTGCCCCGCCGAGCATATCAATCGGGTTGGCTACCTGGGCAGCCGGGTTGAGTCGACTGCGCAACGCTGCGCGGGTTCGTTCTTCTAAATCGGCAATTTGCAGACCGTGTTCAGCCAGGCTGTCGGATAAGAGGGCAGCCGGCCCGCCAGCGTTGGTGATGATGGCAACCCGGTTGCCTTTGGGCAGGGGTTGATGGGCAAGCGCCATGGAGATGTCGAACAAATCGCTGACAGTTTGTGCTTCGATGACGCCGGCTTGTTGAAAGGCGGCGCGGTAGGCAGCGTGGGAGCCGGCCAGAGAACCGGTGTGCGAGGATACCGCCCGCGCGCCGGCACCGGTGCGCCCGGCTTTGAGCAAAACGATGGGTTTTTGGGGTGTGACCCGCCGGGCAATCTGCATGAAGCGCTGACCATCGCGAATCATCTCTACGTACACGGCAATGACGCGGGTATGCTCCTCTTCACTGAGGTACTCGATGACATCCGTTTCGGTGATGTCGGCTTCGTTGCCCAGACTGGCAAAATTGGCAAAACCGATAAATTTGTTGCGAATGTAATCCACCACGCCGCCGCCAACCGCGCCCGATTGAGAGATAAAACCGATGCCGCCCTTTTGCGGAACCCCCTGGATGAAGGTGGTGTTCAATCCCGAATATAAATCGAGTGTCCCGACGCAATTTGGGCCGATCAGGCGCATTTGATAGCGCGAGGCAATTTCCAGAATCTGCTTTTCGAGGGAGGCACCCTCTTCTCCGACCTCCTTGAACCCACCGGAGATGATAATCACCGCCCGAATGCCCCGTTGACCACAGGCTTCCAGGGTGGCGGGAATGACGGGGGCGGGCAGGACGATCACCGCCAGGTCCAGCGGGTCTGGCACGGAAGTGATGTCCGGGTAGCATTTTAAGCCGAGAATCTCATCGGCTTTGGGGTTGACCGGTGCAATCTGTCCCTGATAGCCGTACAGGGTCATGTTGCGAAGGATGCCGTAACTCAATTTATTGGGTGTGGCCGATGCGCCAATAATGGCAACGCCGCGCGGCGCAAAAAAGGGTCTTAAGCCGAGCTGCATGAATTCCTCCTGATTTCTGACTGGGGATGGCTAATTTATTGTAGCCAATTCAGGGGGTTTATGTTAGTGATGAAAATAATCAGTCTGGTTCAGCGTTCCCGAAAAACCAGGAGCGTATCGTGGATTTGGATTGTGTCGCCGTCATGGAGAGCACAAGTCGAAAGAATCGGCCGCTGATTGACGCGTACGGCTGTATCACAGAACATGACTTCCAGGTAATATCCTTTTCTGGCTTTGCGAATCCACAATTCAATGTACTCGGCGCCCGAAAGTGGAATTTTGACCGGAAAAGCCGGATCACTACCAATCCTGAGGATGCTGTCTGCCGGCAGTGGTTTTTCGATGGATCTCTCACCGCTGACGGGAATGAGCAGGTGCGGGCGTTGAATGTTTCCCCGCCGCGAGATGCGCAAAGGTGTGGCAGGAGCAGATCGTTTCAGGCCTTTGACCAACCACTTGCTCTGGGCGGCAAATGGTTGATTGCTTTCATCTTGTGGGAGGGATTGAACCATACCCTGTTTTAGAACATTCAACCGTCCGACCAGATGGGAGAGGTAAACCCGGCGGGGGAGCGGTTTTCCGAAAAGGAGCATCAAGGCAATGGCCAGCAAAGCTGCTGAAAAAGTCAGCCAGCCGGATTGATACCGTATAATCCATGCAGCAGTTTTGAGCCACAGGGAAAATCCCCATACCTGATCCTGCCGGTAGACCGGTTCGATCTCGCGCAGGATCTGATTGAGGAGATAAGTCATATTGGCCAGTTGAATTTCAAGCGATTGGCTGGTGCGGTTCAAATTCCGCCATCGGCTTGATGGAGAATCAAGAGAAGCAATGCCTGCGGACGCTGTCGCAGAAACGGCGGCAGCGGCATCGAGCTGTCTTGATTCAATCTGCGCATGGAGTTGCTGCATCAGGTTGAGGTTTGCGCGGCGGATTTCATGGAATTGGCTCAGCAATGCGGGTGTGTGGCGGTAAATTTGTTCAATGGCTTCCAGCGTCAGCAGAGCATCATCGGTATGGAGGCAGTCCAACCAGTTGGCTAATTGAGGTGCCGGTGATGGCTGCACTAAGACTTTTTGTAAGGAAAGAATGGCATGGGCGACAGCCATCCACTGCTGAGAATCGGCTGTCAGACCCCCACCTTGGGTATGGCTGTCTGTGCCGGGTTGAGCAGGATTTGGATTGCCATACAGGCGGATCAGTTCTTCAACTGTTTGAAGAGCTGTTGGGGGGAGGATGGATGCTTTGAATTCGTCCAGAGTTTTGAGACGGTTTACTAAATCGGGTTGACTGGTGATTAATGCGCGCGTCTGAGTGATGACTGGTCGGTATGGATTGATGGACAACAACCCATAGGCAAGCGGTATGCAAAGCAGGAGGAACAAAGCCCCCGTGGCAATGAATAGTCCGCTACGCTGCTGGCGGGTTTTCCTTTGCCAGGCTTGCCGGGCACGCAGAGCCGCTTGGGTAAACAACCGGCGAATCGGATGCAGGGGAGATGGTTTTTTTCTGCTATTTGCCATGGCTTTTGGGCTGCTTAATCAGCCGTGATTTCCCCATTCTGTGCTGTATTTCAGACTTGATTTAAGTATAGACCCGTTCTTAAAAGGGGAGGCTGAAAAAATGTAAGGAATATTAAAAGTTAAGGGAGCAGTGAGGAATGAGAAAAATTAATTGACAGGTGGGCAGGGGCGTGATAGAATGTAGCCGTTCTGACCGCCCCCATCGTCTAGCGGCCTAGGACGGAGCCCTCTCAAGGCTCAAACAGGGATTCGAATTCC
>FWPU01003757.1_pt1 | contig 37260 bp, 23 predicted proteins | sample 2228361 | NCBI WGS metagenome assembly FWPU01 (sample SAMEA103939777, study PRJEB20133) | metagenome
GACCAACGGGGAAAGACTAGCTCAACGAATGACAAATTCAGGCACGAGGTCAATTTCCAAAAAATTTCCCCCGGAACCTCTTGACACACTCGCCGTGCCGTCGCCCGTTGGGACGGTTCGTCGTCTCTGCTATAATCTCACCGTTTGGAATCCCGATCGCCGCGGCCGCCGTCCCCGATGCGATGGGCGCGGCGAGCCGTCCGAGGGGAGGGCGGTCATGGCGCGCAGGTGCGACGTGTGCGGCAAGGGGCCGGTCACCGGCTTCCACGTCAGCCACTCCAACCGGCACACGCGGCGGCGCTGGCTTCCCAACCTGCAACCGGTGCGGGCCAGGGTGGGAGGGGGCCGGCGGCGCCTCCGGGTGTGCACCTCCTGTCTCCGGTCAGGTCGGGTAAGCCGGGCGTGAGGGTTCCCCTTGGCTGCGGTCGGCGCCGGCCGGGCGGGGCAGGAAAGGGCGGGCGCCGAGGTCCCGCCGCGCGGCCCCGCGGGCACCGGTGAGGCCGCGCCGCTCCGCCTCGATACTCCTCTCCGGTTCCTCAAAGGTGTGGGGCCGGGACGGGCCGCCGACCTGAGCCGCCTCGGGCTCGTCACGGTGGGAGACCTCCTGCGCCACCTGCCGCGGACCCACGAGGACCGGCGGGCCATTCGACCCATGGGGCAGTTGGCCCCGGGCGAGACGGTCACCGTGCGGGGGCGGGTTCTCTCCGTTCAGGAGCATCAGCCGCGGCCGGGTCTCTCCCTCCTGCGGGTGACCTTCAGCGACGGCACCGGTCGCCTGGACGGCGTGTGGTTCAACCAGCCCTATCTCAAGGCCCGGTTCCGGCCCGGTCTGGCCTTCTTCCTCTCCGGCCGAACGGATGTCTTTCGGGGAAGCCTGCAGATCAACACCCCCGACTGCGAGCCCGCCGTGCCGGGCGATACGGTGCATGCCGGCCGCATCGTGCCCGTCTATCCGCTGAGCGGCCGCCTCACCCAGCGGTGGCTGCGGCAGCTGGCCTGGCGCTTGCTTCCCACCGCGGCGCGCCTGATGCCCGAGCCGCTGCCGGAGGCGCTGCGCCGGCGTCTCGGTTTCCCTCCGACGGCGGAAGCCTGGCGGGCCGTGCACTTCCCCGTGACGACGGAGGAGCTGACGGCTGCCCGGCGCAGCCTGGCCTTCGAGGAATTCCTGGTACTGCAGGTCGGTCTTCTCCTCCTGCGCCGCCGCGCCCGCCGGCGCGCCGCCGGTTTTCGCCACGCTCCCGACGACGAGCTGACGGCCCGCTTCCTGGCAGACCTTCCCTTCCGGCTCACGGCCGCCCAGCGGCGTGTCCAGCGGGAGATCGCGGCCGACATGGAGGCGGAGGCACCCATGCACCGCCTGGTCCAGGGCGATGTGGGCTCGGGCAAGACGGTGCTGGCCGTGCTGGCCCTCCTCAAGGCGGTGGAGAGCGGTTTTCAGGGGGCTCTCATGGCCCCCACCGAGATCCTGGCCGAGCAGCACTTCCTGCGGCTGCGCCGGTACCTGGAGCCCCTCGGCGTTCGCCCCGTGCTCCTCACCGGCTCCCTGGACAGGCAGGAACGGCGGGCGGCTCTGGCCGACCTGGCGGCAGGGCGGGCGGCGGTCGCCGTGGGCACCCACGCCCTCATACAGGAGGGCGTCACCTTCCGCGCCCTGAGCCTGGCCGTGGTGGACGAGCAGCACCGTTTCGGCGTCCGCCAGCGGGCGCGTCTGGCCGGCAAAGGGGTGGACGCCGGAGGCCGCGTGCCGGACGTTCTGGTGATGACGGCCACCCCCATCCCGCGGACCCTGGCCCTCACCCTGTACGGCGACCTGGACGTGTCGGTGGTGGACGAACTGCCTCCCGGCCGCCGTCCCGTGCTGACCAAGTGGGTTCCGCCCCGCGAGCGGGGGCGGGTGTACCGTTTCGTGCGGGAGCAGGTGGAGGCGGGCCGCCAGGCGTACGTGGTCTGCCCCCTCGTGGAGGAATCCGAGGCTCTGGAGGCGGCAGCCGCCACGAAATGGGCCGAGCGCCTGCGCCGCGCCCTCCCCGGGCTGCGCGTGGGCCTCATCCACGGCCGCCTTTCCCCCACCGAAAAGGAGGAGACCATGGCCGCCTTTGCCCGCGGAGACATCCAGATCCTGGTGGCCACCACCGTCATCGAGGTGGGGATAGACGTGCCCAACGCCACGGTGCTGGTGGTGGAGGGGGCGGAACGCTTCGGGCTGGCCCAGCTCCACCAGTTGCGGGGGCGGGTGGGGCGCGGCGCCCACGAGTCCTTTTGCCTGCTCGTGGCCGAACCGGCGTCGGAGGAGGCGCGGCGCCGCCTGGACGTTGTCTGTCGGCACCACGACGGCTTCGCCATCGCGGAGGAGGACATGCGCCTCCGGGGACCCGGCGACGTCCTCGGCACACGGCAGCACGGCCTGCCGGAGTTCCTGGTGGCCGACCCCGTCCGGGATCTCCCTCTGCTGGAGGCGGCGCGCCGGGAAGCCGAAATCATCCTGGAGGCCGACCCGACCCTTTCGCGGTCCGAGCATGCGGGCCTGCGCGCCGCCGTGGCCGAGCGCTTCCGCCGGGCGGCCGAGCTGCCGGGCGGCTGAGGTGGGACGGGGCACCCGACGGCCGGGTGCGGTCTCGTTCCGCCGGCCGGCTGCGGTCTCGGTCCGGCCGTTGGCCACGACCTCCCCACACAGCTATAGGTCCGGATTCCGGTTTCCGGAATCCGGACCTATGGCAACGCGAAGTGATATGGCACACCTGCCCTTTCCGCCCGCTTGCCGTCCGCACGCCGTCTAGTACGGACCGTACTGGCGGCCGACCGTCGCCACGCCACCAGGTGCCGCCGCCATGCCCTGGGTCGCGGGCGTGATCCACGGCTGCACGAAGGGTGCGCCCGGTCGCCCGGCCTGGTAGGTGCCCGCGGCCTGCGGTGCCTGGTACCCGTAGTCGCCCCACACCTGGGGGTAGCGTCCCTGGCGCTGCTGGGCGAACTCGAAGACCCGCGTGTGCAGGTCCTGCTCCTCGCGGATCAGGTCTACGAAGGTGGGCTTGATCTGCGGGGAAGCCTCCACCGCGCAGAAAGAAAGGCAAACGTTCATGAACCGCTCGTCCTTCAGGACGTCGTCCACGATCTCCTTTTCGTTCAGCAAGGCTTGCTCACCTCCCTCAACGGGCCCTTGCTATCCGGTGCGTGCCGGTTTCCCGTCCTCTGGCCGCCACAGACGCTCCCATCCGCCGGTCGCCACAGACGCTTCCCGTCCACCCGTCGTCACCGAGGCTTCCGGGGCGGCGCCGTGCCCCCGGGCGGCCGCCGCTAGGTGGGGTACCCCCCGTAGGCCCGCCCCGCGCCGGGAACGGCCCCCGGCTGAGGTTGGATCTGGGGCGAGGTGACGCCCACCCTGCTTTGGGCCTGGGTGAGGATCTGGACGTGCCTGTTCTGGACGTTGGCGCAATCCTGCAGGAGGGAGCGGAGGGAGGGGTCCGTAACCTGCTGAGCGTAGAAATTCAGCTTCGTGACCAGGAGCCGCTTGTCGGCCAGGCAGGTGCCGATGAGGTCGCTATTGCGGAACACGCGCCTCACCCCCTTTCCCGGGCGGTTCCCCTGGACCGGACGATATTGTGTCCTGCGCCCGCGATAGCTAAACGGCTTCCCTCCCGGCCGCCTCGGCACCTTGCGGGCTGAGGGGGCGGGCCGCCTTGGCGCCGTGCCGGCGGTGAAGGGGCGGGTCGCGTCGGCACCTTGCCGGCGGCGAAGGGGCGGGCTTACCATGGACTCATGACCATCGTCCCCGACGAATCCGGGTTCCTCGAGCTGGCGGAGCGGGGGTACACGCTCGTTCCGGTCTACACGGAGTTCATCGCCGACGTGGAGACGCCTATCAGCGCCTTTCTCAAACTGGCGGGGGGCGGCCCCGCCTATCTCCTCGAGAGCGCCGAGCGGGGCGAGCGGGTGGGCCGCCACTCCTTCCTCGGTTTCCACCCTCTGTGGACGGCCGTGGGGCGGCAAGGCTGCACCGTGCTCCTGCCCGGCGGTCCGGTCCCCGGCGGCGAGACGGTGCTGCCGGGGGATCCGCTGGTGGCCCTGCGCTCTCTCCTGGCGCGGGAGCGCGCGGCGCCTGTGCCGGGCCTGCCACCCTTCTTCGGCGGGGCCGTGGGCTACCTTGGCTATGACGCGGTGCGCCACTGGGAGCGACTGCCCCAGCCGCCGCCGGCCGATCCCGATCTGCCCGAGGCGGCCTTCATGGTGACGGAGGTGGTGGTGGCCTTCGATCACCTGTTGCACCGGCTCTTCGTGGTGGCCAACTGCCCCGTGGGAGACGACCCCCGTGCCGCCTACCGGCGCGGCTGCGGCCGCATCGAGGAGACGGTGCGCCGCTTGGGCTCCAGCGTGGCGCCGGGCCTTCTCCCGGCGGCGTCCGCGCCGGCCGAGGGCGACGACGGCGAGACGACGGCCGTGGCCTTCCGCCCGGGGCGGGAGGATTTTCTGGCGGCCGTCGCCCAAGCCAAGGAGCACATCCGGGCGGGCGACATCTTCCAGGTGGTGCTCTCGGTGCGCCACGAGCGACCCCTGGGCGTGGCACCTTTTCAGGTCTACCGGGCGCTGCGGGCCCTCAATCCGTCCCCTTACCTTTTTTATTTGGACTTCGGCGAGGTGCAACTGGTGGGCTCCTCGCCGGAGATGCTGGTGCGCGTGGCCGGGTCGGCAGGCGGGGCGGGAGGTTCCCGTCTCGTGGAAACCAGGCCCATCGCCGGCACCCGGCCGCGCGGCTCCACCGACGAGGAGGACGTCCGCCTGGAGCGGGAACTACTGGCCGACGCCAAGGAGCGGGCGGAGCATGTCATGCTGGTGGATTTGGGGCGCAACGACGTGGGCCGGGTGGCGGTGCCGGGGACGGTGCGGGTCGCCGATCTCTTCCGCGTCGAACGGTATTCCCACGTCATGCATCTGGTCTCCGACGTCCAGGGGGTCCTGCGGGAGGGCTGCGACGCCTTCGACGCTCTGGCCGCCTGCTTCCCCGCCGGCACCCTGACGGGGGCGCCCAAGATCCGCGCCATGGAGATCATCAACGAGCTGGAGCCGGTGCGGCGCGGGCCCTACGGGGGGTGCGTGGCCTATTTTGGCTTCTCCGGCAACATGGACTCCTGCATCGCCATCCGCACCGTGGTGGTGGCCGACGGTGTCGCCTACGTGCAGGCGGGGGCGGGCATCGTGGCCGACTCTGTGCCCGAGCGGGAGTGGGAGGAGTGCCGCAACAAAGCCCGGGCCCTCCTGCGCGCCCTGGCGCTGGCCGAGCGTGAGGCGGTGGCGGTATGAGCTCCGGGGGGAAGCCGGTCGCGCCGCTGGGGCGCCGCACGCCGTCGCTGCCGGCGGACGTGGCGGCGCCTGGGATGGCCGGAGGACTGCCCGCGGGCGTAGCGGCGCCGGCGGTGCACCTGCCCGGCGATGGACCGCGGGTGGTGGTGGTGGACAATTACGATTCCTTCACGTACAATCTTGTCCAGTATCTGGCCGAGCTGGGGGCCGAGGTCCTGGTCTTCCGAAACGACGCTCTCACGGTGGATGAGCTGGCCCGGCTGGCGGCCGACCGCATCGTGCTTTCCCCCGGGCCGGGCACGCCCGAGCGGGCCGGCATCTGCATCAAGGTTATCCGTCGGCTGGCGGGGCGGGTGCCCATCCTGGGGGTGTGCCTCGGTCACCAGGCCATAGGAGCGGCCTACGGCGGGCGGGTGGTGCGGGCGCCGGAGCTGATGCACGGCAAGACGTCCCTCATCCATCACCGGGGCACGCCCCTTTACGCGGGGGTGGACAACCCCTTCGAGGCCACGCGCTACCACTCCCTGGTGGTGGAGCGGGAGAGTCTGCCGGCTTGCCTGGAGGTCACGGCCGAGACGGCGGACGGCCTCATCATGGGGCTCCGCCATCGTTCCCTGGCGGTGGAGGGCGTCCAGTTCCATCCGGAGTCCATCCTCACCCGGCCCGGCAAGCGGATCCTGGCCAACTTCCTGGGTGCCGCGAGCCGATCCGGCGGCGGGTCGGCGGGGGAGGCCCGAGGGGCTGCGACGGGCCGGGCGCCGCGTGGGGCCCCGGAGAGCGGGCCGGGGGGAGGCGGGGAGCGACCGTGAGCGATCTGCCGGATCTCAAGCCCTTTCTGGCGAGGGTGGTGGAGCGCCGCCACCTGAGCGCCGCCGAGGCCGAGCAGGCCATGAACGTGATCATGGAGGGCCGGGCCACCCAGGCGCAGATCGGCGCCTTCCTCACCGCCCTGCGCATGAAGGGGGAAACCCCCGAGGAGATCACGGGCTGCGCGCGGGCCATGCGGGCCCACGCCACGCGGGTTCCGCACCACCGCGAGCTGGTGGTGGACACCTGCGGCACGGGCGGCGACGCCAGCGGCACCTTCAACATCTCCACGGCGGCGGCCTTCGTGGTGGCGGGGGCCGGCGTGCCCGTGGCCAAGCACGGCAACCGGTCCGTCTCCAGCCGCGCCGGCAGCGCCGATGTGCTGGAGGCCCTCGAAGTCAGCCTGGACCTGACGGCTGCCGAGATGGGCGAGTGCCTGGACAGGGTGGGGATCGCCTTCCTCTTCGCCCCGCGCCTGCACCTGTCCATGAAGCACGCGGCGGGGCCGCGCCGGGAGATGGGGATCCGCACCATCTTCAACATCCTGGGCCCCCTGACCAACCCGGCCGGCGCCCAGGCCCAGGTGGTGGGGGTGTACGCCCCCGAGCTGACGGAGGTATTGGCGCGCGCCCTGCATCAGCTCGGCACGCGGCGGGCCATGGTGGTCCACGGGGCGGGGGGGCTGGACGAGATCTCTCTGGCGGGGCCCACGGCCGTGAGCGAGGCGGGGCCGGCCGGCGTCCACTCCTACACCATTTTCCCCGAGGATCTGGGACTCCCACGGGCCCCCCTGGCCGCCCTGGCGGGCGGCGATCCGGCGGACAACGCCGACCTGGTGCTGGCCGTGCTGGAAGGGCGGGAGCGGGGGCCGCGGCGGGATGTGGTCCTGGCCAACGCGGCTGCGGCCTTGGTGGTGGCCGGGGCGGCGCCCAACCTGCGCGCCGGCGTGAACTTGGCGGAGGAGGCCGTGGACGGCGGGCGGGCCCTGGCCAAGCTGGAGGAGCTGCGGGCCGTGAGCCGGGAGCTTGTGGGCCGGCGCGAGGCCGAGGCCGGCGGCAGGCCCTGATGCGGGTCCCCGGGGGCGGGGGAGGCAGATGGACGGACGCGGGGGGCGTGTGTTGGCGAATAACGGTAACGTCCTGGAAGAGATAGCGGCCCGCCGGCGGCAGCGGGTGGCCGAGCTGCGCGCGGCCGGCTACTTCCGGCGCTGGCGGACGGCCGGCCGCTCGTGGTCCACCCTGCGCGACTTCGAGGGTGCCCTGCGGCCGGACCGGGCGTGCCACGGCACACCCGGGAGCGTGGCGGCGGCGCTGAGGCCCCGCTTGGGTGTGCTCTCGGCTTCCGCCACGGCACGGCGGGACGCCCGCGGCGGGCGAGGCGAGCCCGGCGCCGCCGTCCGGACGGGGCGGCGGACGGTCGGCGGCGGGCGTCTGGCCGTCATCGCCGAGATCAAGCGAGCCTCGCCGTCGCGGGGCGAGCTGCGGGCCGACCTGGATCCCGCCGCCTTGGCACGCCGATACGAGGAGGGCGGCGCCGCCTGCCTCTCCGTCCTCACGGAACCTGATTACTTCCGGGGTTCCCCCGAGGATCTGGCGGCGGCGCGGGCGGCCGCGGGGCTGCCGGTGGTGCGCAAGGATTTCCTGGTGCATCCCGACCAGATCTTCGAGACGCGGGGCATGGGTGCCGACGCGGCCCTCCTCATCGTGGGGATTCTCTCCCGGGGCGAGCTGGAGACCATGCTGGGGCTGGCCGAGGAGCTGGGGCTGCAATGCCTGGTGGAGGTCCACGACGAAGGGGAGTTGGCGCGGGCGCTGGAGGCCGGCGCCCGCCTCATCGGCGTCAACAACCGGGACCTGCGCACCTTTCGGGTGGATCTGGCGGTGACGGAACGGCTGGCACCCCTCGTGCCGCCGGAGTGCACCGTGGTCAGCGAGAGCGGCCTCTTCACGGCGGCCGACGCGGCGCGGGTGGCGGCGGCCGGCGCCGACGCGGTCCTGGTGGGGGAGGCACTGGTGCGGGCCGCCGACCCGGCGGCCCTGGTGGCCGAGCTCTCCGTCCCCCTGACTCCTTCCGCCGGCGGCGAGCGCGGGGCGGCCGGGCGTGCCGGATAGAAGGCGTGTCTTCGTCAAGATCTGCGGGGTGAGGGACGAGGAGGCGGCGCAGGCGGCGGGGGAGGCCGGCGCCGACGCTGTGGGTTTCGTCTTTTACCGGCCGAGCCGGCGCTGGCTGGAGCCGTGGCGGGCGGCGCAACTAGGGGCCCTCCTGCCGGAGCCCGTCTGGCGGGTGGGAGTCTTTGTGGACGCGCCGCCGGAGGAAGTGGCGGCCACGGCGGCGGCCGCCCGCCTGACGGCGGTGCAGCTGCACGGTGCCGAGACACCCGCGGTGGCCGCCGCCCTCCGCCGCCGGCTGGGAATCCGCGTTATCAAGGCCCTCGGCCTGGCCTCGCCGGCCGATCTGGAGCGGGGCCGAGCGTGGGCGGAGGCACCGCCGGACTTCTTCCTCCTCGACGCGGCGCCGCCCGCGGCGGCCGGCGCCGGGCTCGTTGGAACACGGCCCAACCCACCGCGGTCCGGCGCGGACGGTGGAGGGGGCGGGGAGGCCATACCCGGTGGGTCCGGGCGGACCTTCGACTGGCGCTGGGCGGCGCGGGCGGCGGAGGTGCTGCCGGCCCCCTTCCTCCTGGCCGGGGGGCTGACCCCGACCAACGTGGCGGAGGCGCTGGCCGTGGCCAGGCCGGCGGGCGTGGACGTGTCAAGCGGCGTGGAGAGGGACGGGCGCAAGGACCCGGCCCTCATCCGCTCCTTCGTGGAGGCGGTGCGGCGGTGGGAGGCGGGCGCCGCTGGCGCGGCTGCAACCAACGCTGACGCGGCCGCCGCTGACGCAGCCGCAACCAACGCTGACGCAGTCGCCGCTGACGCGGCCGCGGGCGGAGGCCGGTCGGCGGCGCCACGGTGGCCGAGCGGTTGATGGGCGGGGAAGACCAAGGCGGGGGTGGGCGCATGGGCGGCAGACGGTTGGAGGCGGCGCCGGCCGGAGGCCGGTCGCCGGCGAAGGGAGCGGGCGGGGCGGTCGCGCGGTGGGCCGGGCCCGCGGGGTACGGCTGGCCCGATGAGGCGGGCCACTTCGGTCCTTTCGGCGGGCGCTTCATTCCCGAGACGCTGATGGCCGCCGTCCTGGAGCTGGAGGAGGCGTACCTGGCGGCGCGGGCGGATCCCGGCTTCCGGGCGGAACTGGACGCGCTCCTGCGCCACTACGCCGGCCGGCCAACGCCGCTTTACCACGCCGCTCGCCTGAGCGAGCGGGTGGGGCTGCGCGTGTATCTCAAGCGGGAGGATCTGCTCCACACGGGGGCCCACAAGATCAACAACACCCTGGGCCAGGCCCTTCTCACGCGACGGATGGGTAAGCGGCGCATCATTGCCGAGACGGGCGCGGGGCAGCACGGCGTGGCCACGGCCACGGTGGCGGCCCTTTTCGGGTTCGACTGCCGGATCTACATGGGCGAGGAGGACATGCGCCGCCAGGCCCTGAACGTGTTCCGCATGAGGCTCCTGGGCGCCGAGGTGAGCGGCGTGGCCGCCGGTTCCCGCACCCTCAAGGACGCCATGAACGAGGCGCTGCGCGACTGGGTCACCAACGTGGAGACGACCCACTATGTCATCGGCTCGGTGGCGGGGCCGCACCCCTACCCCATGATGGTGCGGGACTTCCAGGCCGTCCTGGGGAGCGAGGCGCGGGAGCAGGTGTTGGCGGCGGAGGGTCGTCTGCCCGCTGCCTGCCTCGCCTGCGTGGGGGGCGGTTCCAACGCCATGGGGCTCTTCTACTCCTTCGTGGCCGATGAGGAGGTGGCCCTGGTGGGGGTGGAGGCGGCAGGGAGGGGGTTGGCCGGCGGCGAGCACTCGGCCACTCTGAGCGCCGGGCGGCCGGGGGTGCTGCACGGTTCGCTGAGCTACCTCCTCCAGGACGAGGAGGGGCAGGTGCGCCCGGCCCACTCGGTGGCGGCGGGGCTGGACTACCCCGGCGTCGGTCCCGAGCATGCCTGGCTCAAGGAATCCGGCCGCGCCCGCTACGTCGCCGTCACCGACGCGGAGGCGCTGGCGGGCTTTCGCCTGCTGGCGGAGACGGAGGGGATCATCCCCGCCCTGGAGAGCGCCCACGCCATAGCCTACCTGCCGCGGCTGGCGGAGGAACTGGGACGGGACGCGCTGGTGGTGGTGTGCCTCTCGGGGCGCGGGGACAAGGACGTGCAGACGGTGGCGGAGGTGCTGGCGCTGTGAGGGGCGCGGGCGGGGCTTCACGGGCGGCTCTCTCCTCCGGCGCGGAGGGTGGGGACCGGACGGCGGGCACCGCTCCGGCGGGCGGCCTGGGGGCTGCGGCCGGCGCGGCCGCAGGGACGGGCCCTTCGGCGGTCGCCGCGCCGGCGGTGCAGGCGGGCAAGCGTGTGGACGCGGCCTTCGCCCGCCTGCGGGCCGAGGGGCGGGCGGCCCTCATCCCCTACGTGACGGTGGGGGACCCCGACCTGGCCACGACACGGGCCGTGGTGGAGGCGGCCCTGGCGGCCGGCGCCGACCTGGTGGAGCTGGGCCTGCCCTTCAGCGACCCCATCGCCGACGGACCAGTGATCCAGGCGGCGTCCCAGCGGGCGCTGGCCGGCGGTTTCCGCCTGGAGCAGGCCCTGGCCCTGGTGCGCGAGCTGCGCGCCGCCGGGGGGGCGGCCGCCTCTCCGCCCGGCGGGTCTCAGGCCGGGGGGGTTCCGCTCGCGGGGTCTCAGGCCGGCGGCACACCTCTTCTCTTCATGACCTACTACAACCCCGTGCTCCAGCACGGCCTGGAGGCGTTTGCCCGGGACGCGGCGGCGGCCGGCGCCGACGGGCTGCTGGTGCCGGACCTCTCCCTGGAGGAGAGCGGTCCTCTCGCCGGGGCGTGCCGCGCCGCCGGCCTGCACCTCATCCAGTTCCTGGCGCCGACCAGCACGGAGGAGCGGGTGCGCCGCGTGGCGGAGGCGGCCTCGGGCTTTGTCTACCTGGTTTCCCTCACGGGTGTGACGGGCGCGCGGGAGCGCCTCTCGGAGCGCCTCGGCGAACTGGTGGCGCGGGCGCGGCGGCACGTGCGGGTTCCCCTCTGCGTCGGCTTTGGCATCAGCACACCGGAGCAGGCGGCCGCCGCGGCCGGCGTTGCCGACGGGGTCATCGTGGGGAGCGCTGTGGTGCGCCTGGTGGCCGAGGGCGGTGGGCCGGAGGCGGCGGCCGCGCGCGTGGGCGGCTTCCTCCGCTCCCTCCGGGAAGCCATGGACGCGGCGTGCCCGGCACCGGCGCGGCTGTGGCCCACATGAGAGGAGAGACGCGCCCTGCCGCGGGGCGAGGGGCGGACGGGCCGGTCCCCTTTCCTCTTGCCATGCCGGGCCTCCCGCGCCTCCCGAGGCTTGTCCGGCGTTGACTGAGCGGTTTGCCATGCATTAGGTTTGAGCGTAGGACAAAGGGGGTAGGTCGGGGGGAGGGGGAAGAGCCCGCTCCTTTTCGCCTGCGCCGGCCTGCTATGGTCCGAAGGGGCGGTGTGGGGTTGCCTTTTCGGTCGCGCTGGTCGCTGCCGGCCAGCGTCCTCATCGTCGTGCTCCTTGCGGGCGCCGGCCTCCTCGACGGGCAGGCGGGGGCGGTCGTGTCCCCCAAAGTTCAGGGACGGGCGGGCCACGCGGACGTGCTCTTCGCCCCCGAGCCCTCCGCGACGGTCTACCACGTCTACCGGCACGCGCCGGGCGGGACGGGCTTCACCTGGCTCGGCCGGGTGGAGCTGCAGTGGGGTGGCGGGAATTGGAGCATCCTGGCCGCGACGACGGCGGATGCCGTCTACTCCTTCGAGCAGGTCAAACCTGACGCCAACAGCAGCGAATACGTCGTCTTCCGCGACCGGGGGGTGACGGACTACGCTGACTACGCCTACCTGGTGACGGGGGAAGCCGGTTACGACGGCCGGCCCGAAGATCACAGGATCGTCTCCGCCTTCCCGCCCGCCCAGTCGCCCCACGGCTCCTACACCGAGCTCACCGGTGTGTGCACCGGATGCCACGGTCTCCACGCCGGTTTCAGCGACCAGCGCCTGCTCAAGGCGGCCACCGTCACCGACCTCTGCCTCACGTGCCACGACGGCAGCGTATCTCGCTATAACGTGCTGGAAGGGTGGGTGGCGCTCACGGGCGACCGGAGCGTGAAGGCAACCTCGCCGGCCGGGCGCTTTGGTACCGGACCGGGGCAGGTGCCCTACGCCCACCGCATCTACGGGGACCAGCCCCTCTCCTGCGGCACCTGCCACGACCCCCACGGCCGGGACGTCAACTTCCGCCTCCTTCGCGGCGCCGTGGACCCGTCCGCGCCACCCTGGTCCCCGCCGCCGGGCGGCACGCCCCTGGCCCTCCGCGGCTTTGGGGAAGCCGATCCGTCCGCGGGCCGGGCACCCACGACGTGGCTCTTCAACAGCGACCGTTTCTGCCTTCTCTGCCATAGACCGGGGAGCGGCGCTCCCTTTCCGGCGCGGTCCTTCACCGCCACGCGGCTCGGTTACGACAAGGTGGGCGCCCCGGCCGCGGGTGGCTGGTGCCAGGGGAATCCCTTGGACCCCGTGCTGCCCTGCGGGACACCGGCGGCGCATCTCACGGCGACGCGGGCCGACCCGGCTCCCGGCCGCGAGGCCGCCGGCGGTGTCTGCGCCCGCTGTCACGCTGCCCACGGGGCCGACGTCCCCGGCATGCTGCGGCAAGCCCAGGCTCCCCTCTGTGCCAACGCCGCCTGCCACGCGGCCGTGGCCTCCGACGCCGCCTCCCCCTACGGGCACGGAGATCCCACCGGCCAGCACCTGCCCGACGAAAGCCTGAGCGGCGGAGCCGGCGCCGGCCACGCCGCCTGCTCCGACTGCCACGAACCTCATGCCACGGCGTCGGGCTCCCGCGCCGGGCGCGTGGCCGGGGCCTCCTACGTGCAGCCCGACCCCAAGGCGGCGGGGGAGCCCCGCGGCGGAAGCCTCGTCGCCTCCCTCGGGGGCTCGGCCACGCCCGAGTATGGCGTGTGCTACAAGTGCCACTCCTCGTTCGCGTCTGCGCGCCCGCCCTCCTCCCGGCCGGACCCGGTGCTCGCGGGTTCCCTGGCGGGCGACGTGGCCGCCGCCCTGAACCCGAACAACGCCTCCTTCCACCCCATTGAGGCGCAAGGCGCCAACACACCCATTCGAGAGGGTGCCTTCGTCGCCGGCTGGACCTACCAGAGCAGGGTCGGTTGCAGTGACTGCCATTACGGCACCGCGGCCCGCGGCCCGCACGGCTCGTCGCAGGCCGGCATCCTGGGCAAGCCCTATCCACCCGGTTTGGGCCAGGCCTTCACCGGCGGCGAACTCTGCTTTGACTGCCATAACCCCCAGGTTTACGTGAGCGGTGCCGACGAGACGGCACCCGACGGGCCGTACAGCCGTTTCTACGGCACGGTGCAGGGCCAGGCCGGCAAATCCCTCCACGCCCGTCACGTGGGCGACATGCTCATCTCCTGTCGCGCCTGCCACGCGAGCCACGGTTCGCCCCAGTATCCGCGCCTCATCGGCCTCGGCCTCCTCGGGGGGGGCGAGGGCATCGCCACCTTCACCTTCGATCCAGCCACGTCGAGCTACGGCTGCACCACGGCCGGCGCCGGCTGCCACACCGTGCCCGAAGCCGTATACTCCTGGAGCCCGGCCTACTGAGCCCCGGAGCCGCCCGCGGGCAGGGGCAGCCAAAGATGTGCCGCCTGTGGGAGCCGGCGGCGGGCAGGTGCGGCCCAGGGTGCGCCGCCGGGGTGGGAGACGGAGGCGGGCAGGGGCACACAAAGGTGCGCCGCCGGTGGGAGCTGGCGGCGGTGCGCGGGGGCGGGTCCTTGCCAGGCACCGGGATAGGTGCATTTTTTCCACCACCTTGAACGGCAAAGAGGGTGGAAAATCTGCTACCAGCGAAGGGCGACGGCGGTGGCATGCTATAGTGATAGGGAAATATGGCAGAATAAGGGTGCGCCAGGGGTGGTTTTCAGCCTTTTATAGGGCGATGGTGCTGCACGCCGGAGCGGTTGGCGGTTTTAGTGGCAAAAATTCCACCCCCATCCGATGCGGGGGTGGTGGAAAAATTGCCATCAGCCCTGTCCTGCCTGTGCCATTACGGCGTAAAGACATCGGGCGGCGCCGGTCCGAGGGCTGCGCTCCGGCCATGGTGGCCGCCTGCCCGATCTGTGCCCCGCGGGCGGAGCCGTAGGCAGAGTTAGCAGTTGGGGGAGCACAACCAACAGTTCTTTGCAAATCACTTCCCTTGAGACCGAACGGGTGACATACCACGTGGGTGCGCCGGTCCTGGCGTTCAGGTGCTTTCCCAATGCCGGAACGATATTGCACTTTCCAGATAGTGGTGGTATGCTGGCTTGCGGACGGCGGGCAGCACGGCCCGGGTTGCCTTCGGTATCTCCCAGCCGGGGGGCGGATGTAGCCTTCCCGCGCCTGTGTCGGGGGTGGCAGCGATGGTCTTTGGTCCCGACGACTTGAGAGCCCTTGTCGGTCTCTTGCGGCAAAACCCTGATTTGCGGGCCGAGCTGAGAATCGTACTGGAGATAGACGAGTTGCGAGGTCTCGCGACGACGATGGAACAGTTGGCCTCTACCGTCAAGGGCCTGGCGGCTGCGCAGGCCAACCTGGCGGCGGCACAAACGCGAGCCGAGAGGCAGTTGGAGGAAGCCGCCATGCGGATCAAGGCGCTGGCGGAGGGGCAGGTACGGACCGAGGAGCGGCTTACGCGGCTTGAGGCGACGGTGGCGGCGCTGACCGAGGCGCACGGGCGGGCGGAGGAGCGTCTCACCCGCCTTGAGGAAGCCATGGTCAAGGCTCAGGAGCGTCTCACCCGGCTTGAGGCGACGGTTGCGGCCCTTGTCGAGGCGCAGCAACGGTGGCCGTTGGCAATGACAGGGTGACGGGCGAAGAGGTGTACCTGGCCGTGGAGGTGTCCGTGACCGTGGACCAATCGGACGTGGCGCGGGCCGTGGAACGGGCTTCCCTCCTGAGCAAGGCCGTGGCGCGGCGGGTTATCCCCGTGGTGGCGGGGGAGAGAATGACCGAGGGCGCCCACCACCAGGCGCAGGACAGGGAGGTGGTGCGGGTCCTCGACGGCCATGTCGAATGGCCGTGACGGAGGGCTCTCTCCCTCGCCTAAGGCTCGAAACGTGCTGGGGTTGCCGAATAAGTTCGAAGACCATAAGCCTTGGGGAAAGGGGGCTGCCGCCGGTGCCGAACGGCACGACGGCTGTGCTCGCCGTCGCCGCGGACCTGCCCTCGGACATTGGTCCGCACGACCTGAGATTGGATTTCAGCAGGCATTTCTCCCCAAAATTCATTGACCGTTTCGCAACCTCCCTCCTATAATCGGAGCCAGGAATGGGCGGAATGGACTAGTGAAGCCATCGGATCAATCTTATTGCCAAGTGCTGGAGAGCGGCGTGGTCCCGCGGGGGGCGCGCCGAGCCTGCTTTCGTCCGACGGCGGAAGGGGGTGAGAGGTAGATGAGTCGGATCCACTCTCCGACCTCAACCTTCACCGAAAAGGGGGGTTTCGCCATCAGACGCACAAGACTCATCGCCAGCCTCGGGCTCGCGACCCTCTTCGTGCTGGCCGTGGCCGGCTCCGCCGCCGCCAAGGTCGTGCCCAAGACCCAATCCCATAGCCAGGCGGTGGACGTGCTGTTCGAGCCCACCCTGAGCGGGGGCGGCACATACAAGGTTTACCGGCATCAGCGCACCGACGACGGCAACGTGGACTTTCAATTGCTTGGCAGCGTGACGGTGGACGGGGCGGGCAACATATCGAGCCAGAGCTGCAACACGGACGGGCCAACCTGCTTCGAGGTTGTGCAGCCCGACGTCAACAGCTCCAAGTATGTCGTGTTCCACGACGGCAATGATGCCGGCAGCCCGGTGCAGGACTATCGCGAGTACTACTACCTCGTGACGGAAAACGTCAACTTCAACATAGCAACCGACGATATAACCCAGTACAACGTGGTAAGCGCCTTCCCGCCCAACCAGACACGCCACGGCAGCTACACGGAGTTCACCGGGGCTTGCACCGGGTGCCACGGGCTCCACTCCGCCCAGTCCAACCAGAAGCTCCTCAAGGGGCCGACCGTCGCCGACCTGTGCGGGATCTGCCATGACGGCTCGGTCTCCAAATATGATGTGGTGCGCGGCAAGGTGCTCATGGAGAACAACAATTACGCCCCCGAGCCCGCCGGCCCCTTCGGCAAGCAGCTCATAGACGATAACGCGGGTGATCCCAACGCCGGCTACAACTGGGCCAGCTCGGTCCATAACATCTACCGGGCCGGCGTCAACAACTGGGCGACGGTGTATTTTGCGCCCGGCACCGGCTTCCGGCCGAACACCAACCAGCCCGATGTCACAAAGGCCACCTACGGTAGCGGCACAGACTTTTCGCCCATCGGCTGGGGCAATCAGCTCTCCTGCATCTCCTGCCATGAGCCCCACAACAAGCCGATGAACTTCCGCCTGCTGAGGAACGACATCGCCGATGGGGCGAACGGCGACGGGACGCCGGCGGCGCCCCTGGCAGTGCGCGGGTTGAGCGAGACGGGCGTGGCTCCTGCCGGGACGGCTCTCTGGCCCCAGGCATACAGCGACTTCAATTCCGTCGTGGGAGGCCAGGTCTATATATCCCAGACCAAGTTCCTGGCCAACACCGCCAAGTTCTGCAGCCAGTGCCACCGGGCCTTCTACAATAAGAGCATCCGCGTGGTGGACGACCGGGTCCTGACCTCCATGTTCAACGTGGCCAACGTCAGCAATACCACCGTACAGGGGCAGATCAGGGCCTTCTTCCGCGACCTGAACAGTCTCTACGCCACGGGCGTTCCCACGTCGAGCGCCGTGAACGCCCTCCTGGGGGGCGCCAACCATACGGCGGTAACCAATAACTGTTCCGGTTGCCACCGCATTGTGGCGGAAACCATAGAGGCCGACGGCTCGGCGTCGGAGGTCGTCATCACGAACAATGCGAACGAGGCCTGGAAGGTCTACGTCGGCTGGACCACGGGCAACCGCAACCTGGACCGGGGCTCCGGTGCCCTGCTGAGCTCGGTGATGGGCAAGGGTCATCGTCACCCGACCGAGGTGCCTGCGCACCGCGTGCGCCTCTCGGGCAAGGTCATAGACCTGCCGCTCAATGCCTGCAGCGGTCCGGTGGGGCCGGCGGAGCCCACCTACTGCCAGAAGCAGATCAGGGTCAAGCCCGGTCCCGTCAACGTGGGGGTGCCCTTGGAGGGCCGGTACGCCGGTGACAGCACGAGCATCTTCACCGATTTCGAATACACCAACAACGCCGTTGTCTGCCTGACGTGCCACATGGCCCACGGCTCCCGCACCGGCGTCAACGACAGTGCGCGGTGGACGTCCTGGTTCGTGGGCGACAAGTACCTGGAGTCGGGCTACGACAACGCCGGCCTGAATGGGCTCATCGTCAACAATTCCTGCAGCAGCGGCTATGCGGTGGACTACAACAACGACGGCGACTCCACCGATCCGGACGAGGGCTGCGCCGCCAAGAACGCCGTATCCGGTTATTGGCGGAACGTGGCTACCACCCCGGCGTCGGGCGTGAGCACGGTGCTGGCGCGGTTCGCGCCCATGGCCAGCGTCTGCTTCCGCTGCCACAGCACGCAGCCGTGACGGGGTTCAACGACGGGTGACCCCGCAGGGCTGCCGGTAGGCCCATCAAGGGCCGAACGGGAGGGGGAGGAGCGAGAAAGCTTCCTCCCCCCTCCTTTTCCGCCCAAAAGCGTTGAAATTGACAGGGCGGACGGGCGATGTACCATTAATGATGTTGCCGAGGCGCGGGAGGATTGCTGGAGCCGACGCGCCCTGGTTTCACGACTCTGACCGAGGAGGCGACCGTTGACGGGAGAGGCGCCGGAGACAGGGCGGGGACCGGAGCCGGGGCTTCCCTCCCAGGGACGGGAGGTTTCCCTGCGGACAGGGGTGGCCATCTTTCTGGCGGTCGTGCTGGCCGTGGCCGTCGCCGGTTCGGCCATCGGCTATCGCTTCTTTTGGACGCCGCGGCAGCCGTCGCAGGCCGACGTGGCCATCGCCCGCTGGCAGGCCGAGGCGGAGAAGGACCCCAAGAGCATCGTGGCCTGGACCGAGTGGGGCGTGGCCTTGTACGAGAAGGGCCAGCGCCAGGAGGCCATCGAAAAGCTGAGCCGGGCCGTGCAGTTGGAGCCCCGGGCCGCCCGGGCCCGGTACTACCTGGGCGCGGCCTACATAGACGAGGGCCGCTATGACGAGGCCATCAAGGTCTTAAAGGAAATCCTCACCCGCGACATCAACAATCCGCTTGTCTTCACCCAGATCGCGCGGGCTTACGAGGGAAAAAAGGATTACCAAACGGCTCTCCAAAATCTGGACTACATCATCGAGTTCATTGACCCAAGCCTCACCGAGGTCCACTACCAGCGGGGCGAGGTCCTGGAGAAGATGGGGAAGAGGGCGGAGGCCATCGAGGCGTACCGCAAATCGGCCTCGCTGGACCCGGAGTACAAGCCGGCCGCCGACGCCTTGCGTCGGCTGGGGCAAAAGGTCCCGCGGCCCGAAGAGGTGTTGCCGGGGGCGCCGCCTGTTTTCCACGGCGGGACGGGTAAGTGATGAGGGGGACTGCCGGGTGAAGCCTACGCGGCGGCAGGCGGAACAGGGCGCGAGAGGCGGAGCGGCGCGCAAGGTCAGGCTTTCCACCGTTCTGAACGTGACGCTCGGGGCGGTCATCGTCCTGATGGCCCTTTTCGGATACTTCTATCTGCGCCAGCGGGTGCCGGCGCCCGTCCAGGTGGTGGCGGGCGTGGGCCGGGAGCTGGCCAATCTGCCCCCGGCTTGGAAGCGCAACATCGTCGGTCCCCCCAGCTCGCCCTTGAACCGGCCCCTGATGGTCACGGTGGATGAGGATGGCCTCGTCTATGTGGCCGACACCTCCAACGAACAGATCCAGGTCTTTGACCGGGAGGGCCGCTGGGTGCGCAAATTCGGGCGCCTGGGGCGAGGGCCGGGCGAGTTTGATTTTCCCTTCGGCCTCGCCATCCGCAACGATCGCCTTTATGTGGCCGACCGGGAGAACGGGCGGATCCAGATCTTCGAAAAGAACGGCAAGCCCCTGGGCCAGATCCCCGACCCGGCCAAGCACAAGGGGCTGACCCTCGTGCCCCTTGGTCTCTTCGCCGGCAAGGACGGCAATCTTTATGTGAGCAGCAAGGACAACAGGATCCTCGTCTTTGACCGGGAAGATCGGCTTGTAAGGCAATTCGGCTCCGGCGGGCCGCTCCCCGGCCAGCTCTCTTATCCCAACGGCCTCGTGGTGGACAGCCGGGGACGGATCTGGGTGTCGGACAGCAACAACGGGCGTGTTCAGGTCCTCTCGCCCGACGGCAAGCGGGTGGAGCGCATCATCGAGGGTTTCGCCGTGCCGCAGGGCATCGCCATAGACGAACGGGACCGGGTGTGGGTGGTGGATCCCTTGCAGCACAAGCTCTACGTTTACGACCGGGACGGAAACCCCATTTGGGAACCGCCCCTCGGGCAACGCGGCACCGACAACGGCCAGTGGAACTTCCCGAGCGGGGTCTTTGTCCAAGGCGACGAGATCTACGTGGTGGACCGGGGTAACAGCCGCATCGTAGTGTTGGGGTTCTGACGAGTGACCGTTTCCTTCAGGCGCAGGGAGGGCTTGCTCGGGAGCGCAGTCCGGCTGGAGGCGGCGGCGCAGGCGACGCGTGCGGCTGAGGGGACGCCCGCCGAGGTTGCCGGAGCTGTACGCCATCGCCTGGCGAGCGCGGGCCGGAGGTTTTGCGACAGCGCGAAGCTCGTGCGCGAGGATCGGCTGCGGTGACGCTGGCGCCGGTCTGTGCCGGCGCGTGTTGGAGCCGGGCGGGGTGTAACCCGGAGCGTGTTGCCAGCGTTTGTCTAAGGGTACTACAATCTAGTCATTGAGGACTACCGGCGGAGCGATGCTGGGCATGGTCGGCCGGCTTCCACGACGCATGGGACGGTGCGCAGGCGGACAAAGGGTCCTCGGCGCCCGCGGGCTCGAGGCTGGGCGGGCGGCATCTCCCCGGAGGCGGGAGGGGCCGGCCGGTGGCGTCGGGGCGGCCTCCCGCACCCCGGCGGCGGGGCCGACACCAGGGCCCGCCGCCGTCCTGGTCCTGGCCGCCGCGCTCCTCCTGGCGGCGGGGTGGACGGCGCCGGCGCAGGCGGCGTACCTGTCCGCCGGGCGGTGGGGGATCGGCGGCGGCGCCGTCACCCCGGCGCCGGGGGCGCCGGTGCCGCTCCTGGAGGCGGCCCTGGACCTGACGGCGCCGGGTGGACCTCTCCTCTACGTGGCGAGACAACCCCAGACCGACGGCCAGCAGCCGGCCCTGGGCCGGAGCCTGGTGCTGCAGTACCGCCTGGGGGCGGTGCCGCCGGGTCCGGCCGGCGGCGCGGGGGGCGGCACCGGCGGTGGGAGCGGCGGTGGGAGCGGCGGCGGTGGCGGGGATGGCCGCCCGCCGGTGGGGGGGCGCCTCCTGCGGAGCTGGCCGGGTGCGGAGGCGGCGCCGGGCGAGATTCCGCCGGCGGGCGGCGCGGCCGGGGTGGCCGTGGGCGGCACGGACAGCGATGGATACGGCTATGTGTACGTCGCGGACGCGGCGGGCCGGCGGGTGGTCAAGTTCGACCGCACGGGGCGGGAGATCCTCTCCTGGCGGGGGCAGGGTTCGCTGCCCTTTCAATGGTTCGAGGAACCGGCGGGGCTGGCGGCCGACGGGCAGGGCTTCGTCTACGTGGTGGACCGCGGGGCGCGGAACGTGCAGAAATATGACGGCGACGGCGGCTTCCGCCTGATCTTTGGCAAGGCGGGGGAGCTGGTGCGGCCCGAGGACGTGGCCGTGGACGGCGACGGCTATGTGTACGTCACCGACAGCGGGGCCAACGCGGTGGTCAGGTTCAACCCGCAGGGGCAGCGGGTGGCGGTGTGGACGGCTTCGCCGGCCCTGGACCGGCCGGCGGGCGTGGCGGTGGAGGAGACGGGCGGCGGCGGCCGGCGGGTATGGGTGGCCGACGCGGGCGGGCACCGGCTCGTGGCCTTCGACGCCGCCACGGGTCAGGCGGTGCAGGCGGTGGGCCGGCGCTGGCAGGTGCCGGCGGCCGGTTATGAGGGCGGGGCCCTGCGGTTCCCGAGCGGCGTGGCCGTGCTACCGGGGGAGGCGCTGGGCGGCGCTGGCGGGGGCGGAGCGGGCGGCGGCGCCGGGGGTGGCGGGTCCGGCGGCGGCGCAGGAGGGGGTGCGCTGGTGCTGGCGGTGGAGGCGGGTTCCGGGCGGGTGCAGGCCTTTTCCCCGGACCCGGTGGCCGAGCCCGGGCCGGGGGTGGCGCCGCCTTCCGAATGGCCCGAGGCTCTGCCGGGGGCGGCCGGGCCCCGCGACACCAAGGCCTTGGTGATGCGTTTCGCCGTGGCCGTCGGGTTCACGCCGGCCGAACCGCCGCCCGGCGGGAGCGTGACCTACCAGGTCTACCGGCACGAGCGGCACGACGGGCGCGCCTTTGTGCGCCACGGCGCGCCCGTGGTCTACCGGGGCAACGGTGTCTTCGATACCGAGGACCGCTGGACCGAGGGGCGGGCCGGGCAGAGCGGGTGGCGCTACGACGGCACCTACGGCTACCTCTTCTACATAGATCCCGACGTCTCCCCCTACGAAGAGTATTACTACCTGGTGGCGTCGGACCAGGACCGGTGGCCGGCGGGGCATCCCGAGGCGGGCCGCCTCCTGGCGGACCCCAACCGGGCCCTCAACGCCTACGTGGTCAACGCCGCCTTCCCGCCCACCCAGACCAGGCACGGCAACTACACCGAGTACACGGACGCCTGCACGGCCTGTCACGGCCTCCACAGCGCCCAGTCGGACCAAAAGCTTCTCAAGGGGCCGACGGTGACGGACCTGTGCGGCACCTGCCACGACGGTTCCGGCTCCAAGTACGATATCGTGCTGGGCCGCACCCGGACCGGCCCCGACTGGTCCACCTTCACCAAGAACCCGGCGGGCCCCTTCGGCACCCAGCTCCGCGAGGTGGCGGGCGCGCCGTGCGCCCCCGGCTTCCCCCCCGAGGGGAACAACTTCGTCTGCCAGGGGCGGCTCACGGCGGTGCATAACGTGATGCGGGCCGGGCTGCCGGCCACGGGCGACGTGACGGCCCTGGCTGCCCAGGTGTGGCAGGCGCCCGGCAGCACCTACCGGGCCGCCGGCCAGGTGCCGGGGGGTTCCTCCTGGACCAACGCGCTCACCTGCATCTCCTGCCACGAGCCCCACAACAAGTACAACAACTTCCGCCTTCTCCGGGGCGATTACGGGACGGGGGACTATCAGTTCCCCGTGGCGGCCGCTCCGGAGCGGCCGGGGGTGCCTGCCGGCCTGGGCCTGGAGGGGGTGCGGCGCGGCGTGGTGGTGCGGGGCGTCACGGAGGTGTACCCGGAGGCGCCCCCGCCGGCGCCCGTGGACCTGTCCTGGCAGGACCCGTATTACACCGAGGGCGCCATGGCCAGCCGCTACCTGGCCGGCAGCGCCCGCAACGGCACGGCCGTGGTGGACTTCTGCACCGTGTGCCACCGCGGCTTCGCCGGCTATGACGTGCAATATGACGCCGTCGTCTACGAGCGGTCCCTGACGGCCTGCACTGACGCAGATCCCTGCTCCGGCTGGAGCGGCGGGCACGCCGTGCCGGCGGAGTCGTGGACGGAGCGGGGGGACGCCCTGGCGGGGACGTACCGCGCCGACCACGCCGAACCCGGCCTGCGGGGGCTGCGCCTGACCGTGGGCGTGGATCTCCGCGCTTCCTTCCCCGTGCTGCAGCTCGTGGTGGCCGCCAACGGCCGGGCCGAGGCCGAGGTGGCCCCGACGCCCGGCGCCGACGCCAACGGGGACGGGCGGGTGGACTGCCGCGACGTTGGGTCCGGCGACTGGCAGCCCTACGACTACCAGGCCAAGCCGTCGGCCCGCTGCGTCCGCGTCCGGGTGGCGCGGGACGACCTGGCTGGGTCGGGGGGCGTGTCTCTCGGTCTCAGCATCGCCGTTCCCACCGTCTACAACACGGGACTCTGGACCACCGACCCCACCGCCGACGTCATCGAGGGCGTCTACGGCCGGCACCGGCATCGCATGAGCATGCCGGCCAGCCTGGCCCGCGGCGACCGGATCATAGACTATGATCTCCCCACCGGCAGCTTTGTGCAGGTGCGGCTGGAGGATTTCGGCGGTGACAACCTTTACAAGTACGTGCCCCTGGAGGGGCGGAACGACGACCTGCCGGGCACGGGCGAGAACGAGTACTCCCAGAACCGGGTGGTGTGCCTCACCTGTCATGTGGCCCACGGCACTGGGAACCTGGCCGGCGCTGTCATTGACCCGACCACGGGCCTGCCGGCGGTGGCGCCAGGCCTGGAGGGAGAGCCTCTCCCCGACGCCAAGCTGCCCGGACTGGAGGTGGCTTACCGCAACAACGCCCTCAACCGCACCACGGAGGCCGACGTGCCCGAGGCCTTTACCCCCGAGTCCCAGGCCCTCACCACGGGGACGGTGGAAGGACGGTCGCCCCTGGCCGGTTATCTCTTCAAGCGCAAGGCCTTCGGCCAGATCGAGGGGCTCAGCTCGGTGCTGGCGCGCTTTGAGCCTTTCGCCTCGGTGTGTTTACGGTGCCACAGCGCCCGGTGAGGCCCGGGGCGGCCGGGACGCGCCTGGCGGCGGCGGTGGCGGCGTGGGTGGAGGAGGGCGGCCCGCCGCGCGGCGTGCCCCTCTGGAAGGCCGTTCTCCTGTGGCTGGCGACGGCCCTGACGGTGACGGCCGCCGTCTCCGCCGTGGGCTATGCCTTCTTTTGGGACAAGTGGCAGCCGGTGCGGCGGTACGAGGCGGACGCCCGGGCGTGGGAACGGGCGGTGCGGCGCGATCCCGCCGACGTGGGGGCGTGGCTCAATCTGGGCTGGGCCCGGTTTCAGCTCGGCCGGCTCGAGGGAGCCGAGGCGGCCCTGCGCCAGGCCCGGCGGCTTGAGCCGGGCGATCCTGTCCTCGACTATTACCTGGGGCTCGTCCTGGCCGAGCGGGCCGCCCGGTCCGCGCCCGCCGGCGCGGCCGGGGCCGCGGGGCGGGGCGGCGGTGCGGCCGGGGCCGCGGGGCAGGCGAGCGTTCGGGGGGGGCGGCGGGAAGGCGAGGCGGGACGGGCGGCGGTCGAGGCCGAGCGGTTGTTGCGCGGGGTGTTCGAGCTGTTCCCCGACAACCCGCTGCCGGCCTTCCGCCTGGCGGAGCTGTACGTCCGCACGGGGCGGCCCGCGGAGGCGGTGGAACTCCTGGACGACATCGTGGAGCGGTTGGATCCCACCCTCGCCGATGTGTACGCCCTGCGGGGCCGCGCCCGGGAGGCGTTGCGCGAGCCGGAGGCGGCGCGGCAGGATTACCTGCGGGCCTTGAGCCTGGACCCCTCGCTCGGCGAGGTGAGGGAGGCGTTGCGGCGGCTGGGCGTGCCCGAGGAATCCCTGCCCCCCGTCCCCATGAGCCCACGCTCGGTGCGGCCGGCGGGGGGCGGCGGCTGGGAGACGTTGTGGTACCGCCGCTGAGCCGCCGTGACCGGAGGGCGCGGGGGCGGGCGGAGGGCGCGGGGATCGCGTGGTGGGCCGGTATCGCGCCCGCTGTCCGGCGCCGACTGGCTCCGCTGGGGCGGAGCCTCGGCGGCGCGCAGGCGTGGTTGGGCAGGCTCCTGCGCCGGCGGCTTTCCCGCGACACCGTGGCCGAGGTGGCCGTTGCGGTGGGCCTGGCCACCGCCGTCTATCTGGCGATCCAGGCGGTGCGGCATCTGCCGCCGCCCGCCGTGCAGACCGTCATCCTGGCGTCCACCCTGAGGACGGACCGTCCGCCGGCCTGGCGGACCGACATCTATGGGCCGCCGAGTTCCCCTCTGCGCGGCCCCCTGGGCGTGGGCGCGGCGCCCGGCGGGCTCGTCTACGTGGCCGACACGGGCAACGCCCAGGTCCAGGTCTTCACCCGCGAGGGGCGGTGGGTGCGCCGGTTTGGCCGGTACGGGCACGGGCCGGGCGAATTCGATTATCCCATGGACGTGCTGTACCTGCGGGGCCGCGTCTACGTGGCGGACCTCAAGAACAGCCGGGTGCAGGTCCTGACGCCCGAAGGACGGTTCCTGCGGGCGCTGCCCGACCCGCGGGCCACGCCGGGCCTGCGCTTTGCGCCCACGGCCCTGGCCGCCGACGGAGCCGGGCGCCTGTACGTGGCCACGGTGGACCACCAGGTCCTGGTCTTCGACCGGCGGCTGCGCCTGGTGCGCCGCCTGGGGCGCCCCGGCCAGGGGGCGGGGGAATTATCCTATCCCAACGGCGTGGCCGTGGACGCGGCGGGGCGCGTCTGGGTGGCCGACAGCGGCAACGGGCGGCTCCAGGTCTTCGACCGGCGGGGGCGGGTGGTGCGCCTGGTGGAGGGGTTCGCCGTGCCGCGGGGGTTGGCCGTCTTCGGCGGCAAGGTGCTGGCGGTGGAAACCCTGCAGCACCGGCTGTACGCTCTGGGGCTCGACGGCGGCGTGGCCTACACCTTCGGCGAGCGGGGTACGCGCGAGGCCACCTTCAACTTCCCCAACGACGTGGCCGTGGACGCCCTCGGGACGGTCTACGTGGCCGACAGGGAGAACAACCGGGTCTCGGTTTGGAGCTACGGGCCGTGAACGAAGGCGCGCCCTGGCGCGCCATGAGACGCTCACGCGCGCCCTGGGACCGCCGCGGGCGGGCCGTGAACACCCGCCTCGCCAAGCACGATAAGTCCCCTGGGAGAAAAGGCCCAGGGTGGATGGGCACAGAGAGGAGAGGTATAATAGTCCGAGGGTACTAGCCGGGGTGGGGTTCGCTGCCCCGGCGGGCAAGGCGCACGCAACGCGGCAAGGAGACGCAATGACGGACGGCGCTCACTTCGCGGCCCTGCATCGCACTCCCCTTTCCCCCGCCCCGCCGGCGCAGACCACGGGGCGGGCGGTTTCCCCGGCGAGCAACGCCACCGTAAGAACGGTAATCGTTACAACCCACCGTGGCCGGCCGCCTGCCGTCTCCCGTCAGGGCGCGACGTCGTCGCCCGCCGCCGGGGGCAGGCGCGCGACCGGCTTCCTCGAAACGCTCGTCCCGGCCGTCGCGGTCCTCGCGCTGGCGGTCCTGGTCCTGGGCCGCGCCGGGCCGGTGAGGGCGGCCCCCCCTTTGCCGGGTGCCGGCACGGCGCGCGCGGGCGATGTCGGCCCGTGGGACACCAAGGCCCTGGTGCGCCACGACGGTGTGGGCGTCTTCTTCTCTCCGCCCGAGGCGGTGCCGCCGGGCGGCGTGACCTTCCAGGTGTACCGGCATGACAAGGCGGACGGGCGCCGTTTCGTGCCCCTCGGCCGACCGGCCACCTGCCTCGGCGGGGGGGTGATCGTGACCGATGACCCGTGGGACCCACAGGAAACAGGTCAGACCGGCTGGGCTGTGGATCCCACCTACACCTACCTCGTGTACTTCGACCCCACGGTGAGGGCTTACGAGGAGTACTACTACCTCGTGTGGGCCAGCACGGACCGGGACGGCGCCGGCCGGCCCATCGGTGACCCGAACCTCTTCCTCAACGGCTACGCGGTGGCCCCGGCCTTCCCGCCGACGCAGACGCGCCACGGCAACTACACCGAGTACACCAACGCCTGCACGGCGTGCCACGGGCTCCACTCGGCCAAGGCGCAGAAGCTCCTGAAGGGGCCCAGCGTCACCGACCTCTGCGGCACCTGCCACGACGGGACCGGCTCCAAATACGATGAGGTGCGGGGCCGCGTGCGGCGGAGCGACAGCTGGAGCGCGTCGGCCTTCGCCGCGGCCGGGCCCTTTGGCGATCGGCTCAAGGAGGGCGCGGGCGTCGTCGTCACCTCGGTGCACAACGTCATGCGGGCGGCGGACCCGGCGAGCGAAGCCGTGGGGGACAACGTGGCGCCCGCCTCGGCCCGCGTCTGGCAGGCGCCGGGGAGCGGCTTCCTCGCCGACGCAGACGCCGTCCAGCGCGACGCCGACGGGGGCGGGGTGCCCCTGGGCGACGCGGCCAACTACGTGACCGACAACTGGGGTAGTTACCTGGTCTGCTCCTCCTGCCACGAGCCCCACAACCGGGGGAAGAACTACCGCCTCCTGCGGCCCGTCCTCAACGACCGCCGGGACATCGTGGTGCGCGGGGTGAGCGAGGTGGACCTGGACGTGCCGGCCGACCCCTCCCTGGACCGCGGGAACTGGGGCAACGGGTGGGGGGCACGGCGGGTAATGTACACGCGCTACCTGGCGGGCGGCGGCTCCAGCCTTTCCTATTATGATGCGCGGGTGGAGGACCCGGCCTGGGAGCCGGAGGCGGCGGACACCGAGGACCTCGACGGTGACGGCGACGTGGCGGAATCCCGGGCGCAGGCGCGGTGCGACGCGCTCGGTGGCACCCTTTTCGCCGGCGATGCTTCCTCGCCCTCGGGCTACCGGTGCCGGGCCTCGCGGCCGCTGGGAGGCATCACGTCCTTTTGCACGGCGTGCCACCGGGGTTTCATGTGGTCGGAGGCGTCCCAGGCGCGGGACTCCTACGCCTATCCGGCGGGCGGCTCCGGAGGCGGCTCGGGGTCCGGCGGTGGCGGCTCGGGCGGAGGCGGTCCCTACCTGAGCGGGCTTGACCGCTCGCTGGTGTCCCTGTCCGGACCTGGTCCGCTTGGTCTGGTAGGTGGGGATGGGGGGCTTGTGCCGGCCGCGAGTCTGGAGGAGGTGCTGGGGCAGCACAAGCATCCGATCAGCGTGCCGGCGGCGCAGGCGTACCGGGAGGGGCGGTTGGTGGACGGGGTGCTCGGGGCTGACGGCGACGTGTGCTGGGAGGGGGCGCGGCTGGCTGACGGCACGCCGGACCCGCGTTGCGCCGGGGTATCCCAGGGCCGGGTGGTGGATCCGGTGGTGCCGCTGGAGGGGCAGGCCGGCGATCCGGTCCTGAGCGGGGAGCCGTATGCGGAGAACCTGGTGGTGTGTTTGACGTGCCATGTGGCGCACGGCTCGGGCTCGGAGCGGTTGGAGGTGGCGTACCGGAACGGGGCGCTGAACGGCACGGCGCCGGCGGGCGGGGGCGGTTCCGGCGGCGGGAGCGGCGGTTCCGGCGGCGGTGGGTCTGGGGCGGGTGCGGCGGGCGCGGTGCGGGACGCCATGACGGGTTATGTGTGGAACCGCTTTGCCGACGGGGACGCGGACGGGAGCGGGCTGGGCTTTGCCGAGCGGGAGGGGCATCCGCGGTCGCCGGGGCGGGACCTGGACGGGGATGGTACGGTGGCGTGCACGGCGGTGAACGCGGCGTATCCGGCTTCCTTGCCGCAGACGGAGTGTCCCACCGAGGGGGCGTACGGGGTGCTGGGGGACGAGTGGCCGCGGCCGGACCTATATGTACCGGGGGACGCGCCGTACTGGACCCAGTTCGGGGTGAGCTCGGCCCTGGCGCGGTTCAACCCCTTTGCGTCGGTGTGCTACCGCTGCCACAGCGTGACCCGCAGCGGATAAGCCCAGGCGGCCGCGGCTGGCTGGCGAAGGCTAGTGCCGGCGCTCGGCCCGCACCGCTTGTGTCATGACAGCATGTCCTACAGCTATGCCGCATACAGCACTTTTGCTATATATATCCTCTCCCAGGCTGCTGGACAGCAAGGAGGCAAGGGATTGCCCATCCCCGACGGGTGAGGCGCGACCGGCGGTCCCCGCGCGCAAAGCAAACCTACCGGGCGCAACGGAGCAAGGGTGCCATGGTTCCATGGGGCCCTTCCGGGTACCCCGACGGCGGGTTCCGCCGCGGGAAGGGGCAGGGGGAGAGGGACGGTTCCAGACGGTTGACTGCCCGTCCAACCCATGGGATAATAGCGCACAGGTACTAGTCGCGGTAGGACGCCGGTTCCACCGGCAGGTGGGACCAGGACCGCGATCGGTTTGTGTTCAGGGGGACGTTGCCCGCGCTCAGCGCAAGGGATGGCGCGACGCCGGGCTAATGGTAGGCGGCGACCCGCCCGGAAGGGACGGGGTTTGATGAGGCAGCTTCTGCGGTTGGCGGCGGTGACGTCCCTGCTGGTGGCGGCCTTGGCGGCCTCCGGGCAACCGGTCCGGGCGGCCGTTAAACCGCTGGTCTGGGATCTGCGCGCCCTCGTCTGGCAGGACGACGTTAACCCCAACAAGCCCGGGCCAGAGAGCGTGGCCGCCCTCATGTGGTCTCCGCCGACGCCCCAGGCGCTGGCGGCGGCCGGCATGCCCATCGGCTCCTACCCCTATTGCGGTCCGGAGATGAAGGTCTACCGGCACGACCGCACCAGCGGGCGCAACATCAGCCTCCTCGTGAGCGGCGCGAGCAAGGCCTTCCTCTACAAGGCGAGCTCCACCGCGCCGTGGGAGGTGCGGGGCGGCACCGCCCAGAGCCCGTGCAGCCAGGCGGCCCCGGCGGGATGGGATGTGGATCCCCTCTACGGGTACGTGCGCTTCAAGGACACCAACGCCGGCCTCGGGCTCACCGACTACGAGGAGTACTACTACCTCGTCTGGACCTCGGGCGATGGCACCACCCTCTACCAGGACTATCTCTCCGAGTACGTCATCACGGCCGCTTTCCCGCCGACCCAGACGCGGCACGGCAACTTCAGCGAGTATACCAACGCCTGCACGGCGTGCCACGGGCTGCACTCGGCCAAGCATCCAAAGCTCCTCAAGGGGCCCACCGTCACCGACCTCTGCGGCACCTGCCACGACGGCACCGGCTCCAAATACGATGAGGTCCGGGGCTACGTGCGCCTGGGGCCGAGCTGGAAAAAGCGGGCCTTTGCCGCAGCGGGGCCTTTCGGCGACCAGCTGAAGGCGGGATCGGGGATCGTTACGACGGCCGTTCACAACGTATTCCGCCTGGACGGCCCGGACTGGGCGCGGGTCTGGCAGGCGCCCGGTTCCGGGTTCACCAAGTACACCTACGACAACACACCCGACACGGACGCCTCTGCGACCAAGGACGGAGAGCCTTCCGTGCTCTACATCAGCAACCAGTGGTACTCCAAACTGGTCTGCTCGAGCTGCCACGAGCCCCACAACCGGAGCCGCAATTACCGCATCCTGCGGGGGGTCTACAACGACTGGACCAAGGTGGTGGTGCGGGGCTTCAGCGAGGTCAACACCGGGTACGCCGCGAGCGACCAGGACCCCAATGACCCCACCACCTGCGTGGGCGATACCTGCGATCCGGTGAGCGACCGCGGTGACTGGTCGGAGCGGGCCATGTACACCAAGTTCCTCTACGGGACGGAGCGTTTCTGCGTGGGCTGCCACCGGGCCTTCCTCTCCTCCGACGCCGCGGGGCGGTATCCCAACACGCCCGGCGATCAGCCGCTGGACACGGCGGCCGGAGCCTCGGTGAGCCACATCTGGGGTGGTCACCGGCACGCCATCGGCCTGGCCGCCAAGCGGGCGGCCAACTACCCCATAGACGGCGTATGGATGGTGGGCTCCAGCCCCTGCGGCATGGACGTCCCCAACGAGAACACCAACGGCGACAGGCCCTGCGGCCAGCAGTCGGGGGTGACGGACCCCGTCCTGCCCCTGCAGGGGCGCGCGGCCGCCTATGCCGACAACGTCATCGTCTGCCTCACCTGCCATGTGCCGCACGGTTCGGGTTCCGAGCGGATCGAGGTGGCCTACCGCAACGACGGGGCCAACATGACCCAGCAGGCTGACCGGGATCCGGTGAGCGGCTACCTGTACAACCGGGCCGATCGGGTCACGGCGGGCGGACCGGTGCCGGCCGTGGACGACGCCGTGTACAGCCGCTGGGTGGACCTGAACCGGAACGGCGTGCGCGACCCGGGCGAGACGGATGGCGACCCCATGGTGGTGACCAAGGAGACGCCGGTCTCGCCGGGCCGCGACCTGGACGGGGATGGCACCGTGGAATGCACGGCGGTGAATCCGGCCTACCCGGCCTCGTCGCCCCAGACGGAGTGCCCGACGGAGGGTGCGCCCGGCGTGACGGGCGACGAGTGGCCAAGGCTTGACCTGTATCTGCCCAACGATGTGCCGTACTGGACGCAGTTCGGCTTTAGCTCGGCCCTGGCGCGGTTCAATCCCTTTGCCCAGGTGTGTTACCGCTGCCACGGGTTGAGGACACCGAACCAGTGAACGGAGGACTGGTGCCGGCCATGACATGCGGGACCGGAGCCGGGAGAGGAGGAGGCACGGCGGCGGAGAGGCGGGGCGGCGCCCGCGGGCTCGCCGGCGCGCGCGGGCGGCTTTGCCGCGGCGCGGCGCCGGCGGCGTGGGCCGCGGCGGCGCTGGCGATGACCCTGCTCGTTCCGATCCCGGCCCGGGCCATCACCTACAACCTGCCCGGCGAAAAGGGCGCCCGCGACACCAAGGTGCTGGTCTTCAACAACCAGGTGGGGCCGAGCGGGCGCTACGACGACGGCACCTCGGACGCCGTGGTCATGTGGAGCCACGACCGCGGCGTGGGCCAGTTCTACTGGGACATCTACCGCCACGACAGGACCAACGGGCGGACCTTTGTCAAGATTGGGAGCTGCTGGGTGAACCGCCTCGCCGACGGCACCACGTATGTGGCGGCGGGGCAGGCGGGTTCGCAGTGCTCCTGGGACAAGAAGTACCGGTACGTGGTCTTCAAGGACACGGGGCTTGCCAACTACGAGGAGTACTACTATCTGGTGGCCCTGCGGACCGAGGGCTTCAGCGTGGCCTGGCTCAACCAGTACGCGGTGACGGCGGCCTTCCCGCCCTCCCAGACGCGGCACGGCAACTACAGCGAGTACACCAACGCCTGCAACGCCTGCCACGGGCTCCACTCCTCCAAGTTCAGGAAGCTCCTGAAGGGGCCCACGGTGACAGACCTCTGCGGCACCTGCCACGACGGCACGGGCTCCAAATACGATGAGGTGCGGGGGCGGGTGCGCCTTGGCGACAGCTGGTCCAAGTCGGCATACGCTCCGGCGGGACCCTTCGGCGACCGGCTCAAGGCGGGGAGCGGCGTCATAACCACGTCCGTGCACAACGTGCTCCGGTCCACGGACGGTCAGGAACTCAACGGCACCAACGAGCTGCCCGGTTCCGACCGCATCTGGAAGGCGCCCGGCTCCGGCTGGCTCGGCGAGGTGCGGGCCTCCGGTGACGCGCCCATGGATCTCGGCGTCTCCAACGACTGGGGAAGCCAGCTCGTGTGCTCGTCCTGCCATGAGCCCCACAACCGGGCCAAGAACTACCGGATCCTGCGAGGGGTCGTGAACGACCGCACCAACATCCTGGTGCGGGGCGTGAGCGAGGTGGACCGGAACGGCACGGACATCTCGCCCGACCGGGGGCAGTGGGGGGGCGGCGACGTGAACAGCCCTGTCCTCGGCCGGGCCATGTACACCCGTTACCTGACGGGCGGCAACTCGGTGCTCACCTACAAGGACACCACGGTGGAGGACAGGGCCTTCGCCTGCACCGACAGCACCTGCTCGCAGCTGGCGCCCGATGACGAGGACCTGGACGGGGACGGCAACGCGACGGAACCGCGCGCCAAGGCCTATTGCGAGCTGGCCAACCGCCAGCAGGACACCCCCAATTACGGTTCGGATCCTCTCTCGCCGACGGGGGTGCGGTGCAGCGTGGACCGGCCCCTGGGCGGGGTGACGTCCTTCTGCACCGCTTGCCACCGGGCCTTCATCTGGTCGGAGGCGTGGATAGGGCGCTTTGGAGCGGCGGACGGCAGCACCTCGGGCTATGACTCCGGGAGCATGACCTTCGGCGACATACCGGGCCGGTACAGCGCCAAGAAAAGCGTCACCACCACCATCGAGGACACAGATGCCCAGGTGGCGTACACCGGCATGTGGGACACTGTGCCGTGCGCCGGTTGCAGCGGCGGGACGGAGACGGTCTCCTCGGGGGCGGCGGGCGAGTCGGCCGTCCTCGCCTTCACGGGCACCCAGGTTGACGTGCTGGCGGCGGCGGCGCCCGACCGCGGCATCGTGGACATCTACCTGGACGGAATCTTCCAGGCGCGGATCAACCTCTACAACCCGGGCCACGTGCAGCAGGTCATGATCTATTCCTGGGCCGGGGCCGCCGGCAGCCACACCCTGGAGCTGCGCGCCACGGGGCAAAAGGACCCCTCCGCCTCCGGCGCGGGGGTGGGGTTGGACGCCCTGCTCCTCACGACCCAGTCCTTCAGCTATACGTACAGCCTCCTGGGCGACGTGCCGGGCGAGCACAAGCACCCCATCGCCATGCCGGCCATGCGCGCCTACCGGGAGGGCAGGCTCGTGGAAGGGGTGCTGGCGTCCAACGGTGACGTGTGCACCCTGCGGCTGGCGCTGGCGGGGGATCCGAGGTGCAGCAAGGTGGGGCAGGGCCGCCTCGTTGATCCCGTGGTGCCCCTGGAGGGCCTCCAGACGGGCAAGTGGCAGCTCCAATCGGCTACCAACCTGGTGGGCACCGGTTACACGGAGAACACGGTGGTCTGCCTCACCTGCCACGTGGCCCACGGCTCGGGGTCGGAGCGGCTGGAGGTGGCCTACCAGAACGACGACCTCAATGACACGCAGGTCTACACCTGCGTGGGCTACGACGGCGACGGATACTGCGGCAACGACCCCGGTGAGTCCTTGGGGCCTGCCCTCACAGCCAAGCGGGACAGCGTGACGGGGTACCTGTGGAACCGCCTCGGCGACGCGACCCGGACCGAGGACCGCCTGACCTATGTCTGCGAGAACAACGGCGGCGACCCGAACGTGTGCGGCGACCAGCCTGGGGAGCGCTGGGTGGCTGAGCAGGACGGGACGCCCGACGGCACCTTCCCGAGCAAGGTGTGGGACTTCACCGAGCCGGTCTTCGACGCCACGGGCAGGAAGCTCGAGCGGTGGGAGACGGCGCCTGCGTTCGTGCCCGACGACGTGCCCAACTGGACGCAGCTTGGCTTTAGCTCGGCCCTGGCGCGCTTCAACCCCATGGCGTCGGTGTGCTACCGCTGCCACAGCACGACGCCTAACGCCTCGCTCTCACCGTGACCGAGGCCGCTCAACCGAGCCCTTGTGCGGGGTGCGGTCGGCCCATGAAGCTCGCCATGTTCTCACCGCCGGCATTATACCGCCCCGGCCGGGCGGCGGCGGCGGCGAGGCGCTCACCAGGAGGGGCCGGGCCGGACGATATCTTCCACGGATAGGGAGAAGCCGGGGAAGAGAGGCGAGGAGAGGCTCGTTCCCCGCGGGAAGACGCGGTGGGTCGCGAAATCGGCTTCACCTGGGATCAGGACCTCGATGGTGCCGGCTCCGGGGTCCGCCAGCCAGTACTCGCGAACGCCGTACTTAAAGTATAGGCGCCGCTTGGTCTCCCGGTCTCTCTCGGCGGTCCCGGGGGAAACGATCTCGACCACCAGGTCGGGGGCGCCGGCGACATGCGTTTCCCGGACGATGGCGGCGCGGTCCCGGGCCACGAAGATGAGGTCGGGCTGCACCACGTTCTCCTCGCTGAGCACCACGTCGATGGGCGCATCGAAGACCTCACCGAGCCGGTTGGCTGCCACGAAATCGTGCAGGGCGTGCTGGAGGCGGGCCGACACGCGCTGGTGGTGAGGCGTGGGCGCCGGTACCACGTAAAACTCGCCCTCGATGAGCTCGCGCCTGTCCCCCTCCGGCAGGAGGAGGTAGTCGCGATAGGTGAAGCGCACCGGCCGCACGCCTGTGGTGGACATGATCCATCCCCCTGGGTGCCCTGGAGGGCGGAGCCTCTCTTGATATGCTACCACGCCAACGGCGGGGCCTGTATCTCGTCCCGGCCCCGCCGGCCGCGCGGCGCCATGGCCATGCGTGGCGGTTTCTACTGTGATGCTGGCATATCGCGGCTATGATACCGGTGTGGGTCGTAGCAACAAATACGGGCACGGCGGCGCGCGCGGAGGCAGGGGCGGCCGGCGCGCAGGCGCAGGGAAGGGCGGCGATCGCGGGCAGCCGGAGGCGAGCCGGCGGCGGACACCCCACCCGGCGGCGGCCGGCGGCGCATCGGCTTGGCCGGTGTGGCTGGCGGCGGGGGTGCTCGCCGTCTTGGTGCCGGTCTCGCCCTTCCTGCGGGCGCTGGCCTTTCCAAAAGAGCAGCTCTTGGCGGGTGCCGTGCTCCTGGCCGTGGCCGCGCTCTGGCTGCTCTGGCCTGGATCGGCGGAGCGGCGGGCGCGCGGCGCGGGGGCCTGGGGGGTTTTCGATCGCCTGGACTGGCTCGCGCTCCTCGTCGTGGCGGCCTACCTTCTGGCGACGGCGGTGGCGGTGAACCTGCGTTCGGCCGTCCAGGAGGACATCAAGGTCCTCTCGTACGCCGTCGCGTTCTGGCTCGCGCGGCGCCTGGCGGGGCGGGCGCCCGGTAGGTCCTCGCCCTCGGTGGCGCGCGGGCGCACGCCCGCGGGAGCGGCGGAGGGCACGCCCGCTGGAGGGCCGGAAGGCATGCCGGCGGGAGCGGCGGAGGGCATGCCGGCGGCGTCGTGGGGGCCGGCGCTGTCCTGGGCCTTCGTCCTGGCGGGCCTTGTGCAGGTGGGCTTCGGTTTCGCCGTGCGGGCGGGGTGGGTGGCGTGGCAGGACGCGTGGCTGGGTGAGCGGCTGGCGGGGGCGCTGCAGTACCCCAATGCCCTTGGTGCATACCTCGGTGCGGGGCTCCTCGTGGCGCTGGGGCTGGGGCGCGGAGCGGGGAGGGCGGCGGCGGGCGTGGCGGCCGCCGTGCTGCTGGGCGGCTTCGTCCTGACGTATTCGCGGGGGGCGTGGCTCTCGCTCCCCGTGGGAGCCGCGGTGCTGGCGGCAGGGCTCTGGCGGGGCCGGCGCGCCGGAGCGGCGCGGAGGCTTTGGCCCGGCCGGGCATCCCGGGGATTTGAGCCGGAGCCTGGCCCGGGTGCGCCGCAGCCCGGCGAAGGTTTGGCGAGGAAGCGCGGGTGGCTCCGCGTGGCGGGCGGCGTGATGGTGGCCGTGGTGCTGCTGGCGGCGCTCGCCGCCTTGCCGCCGGTGCGGGACCGCCTGGCTTCCCTGGGCATGGACGATTACAGCACTTGGTCACGGGTGCAGTTCACGCGGGACGCCCTGGCCATGTGGCGGGACCGTCCGGTGCTGGGCGCCGGCGGCGGGGCCTGGGACGCCATGTACCTGGCGTACCAGAGCTACGGGTACTGGACGGCGCAGGCCCACAACCAGCCGGCCCAGGTGCTTGTGGAGACGGGCTTCGTGGGCCTTGCGGTCTGGGTGGCGCTGTGGGCGGCGGTGGCCGCGCGGGCCTGGAGGAGGCTTGGGGCGCCGCCCGGCGTCCCGGCCGGCGAGGCGGGGACGGTGGCGGGGGCGCTGGCGGCCGTCGTGTTCCTTCTCGTGCATTCGGTGGGGGACTTTCACTTGGCCCTGGGCGCGGTGAGCCTGCCTTTGTGGATCCTGGCGGGGCTGGCGGCGGGACCGCCGGCGACGGCGGCCCGGGGGCCTGCGGCGGGACCGGCGGCCGGGGGCCTCGGGGTTGAGGAGCCGGCACCGCCCCCGGCGAAAACCCTCTGGGTTGCGGCGGCGCGCGTGGCCGCCGCGGCCATCCTCGGGGCGACGGCGGCGCTTGCCGTGGACCTGACGGCGGCCCTTCATTACGGGGAGCGGGCCGCGCGGTCCTTCGAGGAGGGGGACTTCCTGGCGGCGGAGGAAGGGCTGCGGCGGGCGGCTCGGCTCGACCCGCTGGCGGGGCCGTTCCGGGCGGACCTGGTCCAGGTGGAGCTGGCCCGGGCCGACGTGGGGCTCGAGGCGGACCTGGCCCTGGCGGAGCGCCTCGCCCGCCAAGCCGTCGCTCGGGACCGGTACAACCCTGGCTTCCACGCGCTCTTGGCCGAGGTGCTGGAGCGGCGGGGGCAGCGGGACGAGGCCCTGGCGGAGTTCCGGCGGGCGGCGGAACTGCACCCGTATTCGGCGCGGCGGTGGGAGGTTCTGGCCGAGGCGGCCGTGCGGGCGGCGGAGGCTGCGTCGCGGCGGGAGGCCGGGCGGCCGGGCGGCGCGGGCGCCTCGGCCGGGGTGC
>FWPU01003758.1_pt1 | contig 37257 bp, 30 predicted proteins | sample 2228361 | NCBI WGS metagenome assembly FWPU01 (sample SAMEA103939777, study PRJEB20133) | metagenome
TCGGGCGCTGACGCGCCCTCGCAATGACATGGATCGGGACGGCGCCACACGCTCCTGACCAGACAGCAGGATGACACGGGCGCGCGGGAAGCGCCGCGCGCTGATCTGAAGATGATTGGACACCTAAAGTTGGTATAATTCGGTGTATGGGATGAGGGTTGCGTTGTCATGGTTGACAGCCAGCCCAACGCTGACTACAATCCCCTGCTGAGAGCGCCTGTGGCCCGGTGGCTGCCGCGGTCTTCAAAACCGTTGGGCGGAGTGACGAACTGCGCCGGTGGGTTCGACTCCCACGCGCTCTCGCCAGGGAGAGGAGAATAAAGACAGCGCGTTCCATCAGCGTCGCCTTGGTGTCTTCGCGCCTTCGTGATGCATGCGCGATCGCGCATTACGACCTGCACAGCTCCATACTTTCTGCTACGCTCCTGCCAGCCGCTGATAGACAGATTTTCCCGGCGGACAAGAAACGCGCGGGCTGCGCGCTCTATCGGCGTCGCCTTTACGCCTTTGTGCCTTCGTGGCGCAAACACGATTGGTTGCTGACGGAATGGCCATGCCGTGAACGCATATCACGCGCCTGCCCGATCCCGCTTCACTGCGAGGATGGAAATGGGATCAAATTGCCGTCGCCGTCGAGTGTCCAGATTGTGCCATCATTCGCTCTGATCCCGGTCTGCGCGCGCCAGCGCTCGGGCAATGGCCGGGGCAACGCCAGCATCCCTCCTGAAGGCGTGGCGAGGAGAGTAAAATCCAGTGTCCCGGATACAGCGCCACGCATGGTAACCCGCACTTTCCAGCAGCCATTCCATTCGCGATAAAAGTCGTAAGTCAACTCAACCGGGCCGAGCAGTTCGGTCAGCAGACCGGCAATCAGGGCGCGCGCCTCAGGGACGCGCCGCCGCAAATCGGTGAGCGGTTGCGGAGTTTCCATACAGCGACACCAGTGGCGGCTTCAGTTCGTCTTGACACCCAACGTTCGCTATGCAACTTTCACCAGCAGATTAACGTATAAAGGTTCAGTGCCTGCCATTCACGCCAGCCCGCGATCCCACATCACGTCCGCGCATCATCGCTTCACGCCAGACCCGGACGGCGCCCCGAATGGCGCGGAAGGCGACGAAGGCCAATACCAGCGCGATGATCAGGGCCAGGATGGGGAGAAAGATGGCGAGCAGACTGAGCACAAACGAGAGCGCGTCTTCGAGAAAACTCAGAAATGAATTGGCTGTCCCGCCAGTCGCTGCGGTTACGGCTGGCCGGATACTGGTGCGCGCGCTCTGCGTTCCCGCCGCAGCGATCACTGCTGCTACGGCGACCACGGCAGGATGGATCGCGGCCAGATTCCCGGCGGCGGCCAGGGCGACGATGGCGCCGGCAATCGGGCTGATGACCAGCCCGATGACATGCAGAACGCTATCGACTGCCGGCACTTTATCGCCAATAAAATCGATGATCGCCAGCACAGCCAGCACAATCATGGCTGCCGGATGGGTTAGCAGATCGAATGGCTCGCTCAACTGGATCAGCCCCAGCCGCGAGAGCACGCTTACCGTCAGCAGGGGGAGATAGGCATTCAGACCGGTGGCAGTGGCCAGGCCAAGCGAACTAGCCAGAGCTATGATTGTCTCCATGACTGTTCTCCGCGAGTGAGAGGATGGGTCAATCGTTGTATGCCGACAGTCTCAGGTATCGTATCGCTGGGATCAGACGATGCCCTGCGACGAAAAGTTGCGCCGCGTTCGCGTATCATACTACCACGAATACGAACACCTTGCTCGATCTGCACCGGAGGATATTATGGTTGATCCGCCCCGCGGTCGCCCGCGCCCGTTACCTGCGCTACCCCAACGCCAGACGCTGCGCCAGTGGCTGCGCGAAACGCGCAAGGCACTGCGCAACATTCCCGCCGCGTTTCAGTTGGTCTGGCGGGCTGGCCGCTGGCCAACCATCGCGATGGCGCTGATTACGCTGCTGGCTGCCGGGTTACCGCTGGCGCAGGCGTATGTCGGCAAAGTGATTGTTGACACAGTGGTTGATGCCGTGCAGCGCAACCTGTCAGCCCTGACCGGCCTGGAACGCGCGCTGCCTTGGCTGCTCGGCGAGTTTGGCCTGATCACCCTTGGCATGATTCTGAGCCAGGGGCGATCGCTGAGCGAGCACATCTTGCACGCGCGTCTCAGCAATACCGTCAATCTCATGATCATGCGCAAAGCAGTGAGCCTCGATCTGCATTACTTTGAAGACGCTCAGTATTATGACAAACTCCAGAATGCGCGGCGAGAAACCAACTGGCGGGCGATGACCATCATCAACACGGTCTTCAGCGCCACGCAACAGGTCTTGACCCTGATCTCGTTTGCGGCCAGTTTGCTCTGGTTTAGCCCGCTGATTGGATTGATCCTGTTTGGCGCGACCATTCCTGCCTTCCTCGCCCAAACCCATTTCAGTCGGTTGCGCTTCCGTCTGCTGACATGGCGCGCGCCGGAATTTCGCCGCATGCAGTACATTGAATACCTGTTGACGGTCGATACTGCGGCAAAGGAGATCAAACTCTTCGGGCTGGGCGAACCGCTTATTCAGCGCTATCAGACGCAGTTTGATATCTTCTTTCACGAAGATGCCGCGCTGGCCCGTCGCCGCTCGCTGATCAGCGCGCTGTGGGGACTGGTGAGCAGCGGCGGGTACTACGCGGCGTATGGCTGGATTGTCTGGCAAACGGTGGCCGGTGTCATCACGATTGGCGGCATGACCTTCTACCTGACCCTCTTCCGTCAGAGTCAAACAGTGGTGCAGACCCTGTTCGGCAATCTTGCTCAGCTCTACGAGAACGGCCTGTTTCTGACCAATCTGTTTGATTTCCTGGCTATCGAGCCGCAGCTCACGCACGGGCGTCGCTTGCCGGCGCCGCGGGTCATTCGGCAGGGAATCGAGTTTCGCAAGGTAAGCTTTCGTTATCCGGGTCAGGATGAGTGGGTGTTGCGCGACATCAATCTCTGCATCGCCCCCGGCGAGAAAATTGCGCTGGTTGGCGCCAATGGCGCCGGTAAGACGACGCTGATCAAACTGTTGACGCGCCTCTATGACCCGACCGAAGGGCAGATCCTGCTCGATGGGATTGACCTGCGCGACTACGATATCGCCGAGCTGCGCCAGCGAATTGGCGTGATCTTCCAGGATTTTGTTCGTTACCAGACAACGGCGCGCGAAAATATCGGTTTTGGTCAGATCGACGAGCTGGACAACGAGCCACGGATTCGTTCGGCAGCCGAGCGCGGCGGCGCGGGCGAGGTGCTGTCCAGGCTACCGCAAGGGTTTGATACGATGCTGGGACGCTGGTTTGAACATGGCGCAGAACTTTCTGGCGGCCAGTGGCAAAAGATTGCGCTGGGTCGCGCATTTATGCGCGACAGTGAGGTGCTGGTGCTCGATGAGCCAACAGCGGCACTCGATGCTGAACACGAGTACGAAATCTTTCAGCGCTTCCGCGATCTGACTGCCGGGCGGATCGCAGTGCTGATCAGCCATCGTTTTTCGACCGTGCGCATGGCTGACCGCATCGTGGTGCTCGAAAAAGGCCGGATCAACGAGATCGGAACGCACCAGGAGCTGGTAGCGCGCGATGGAATCTATGCGCGCCTGTTCAATTTGCAGGCGGCTGGCTATCGATAAACACAGAAAGGACAGCGCGGCGATGGATACTGGAACGCTGATCAAACGCGGTTTTTCAATCTGGTGGCAGCACAAGGCGCTCTGGATCTTCGGTATGCTCCTGGTGCTGACCGGTCGGGGCAGCGGTATTTCGTTCAACTTCAACTTCGAGCCAGACAGCCTGGCAACAGTGCCTGCCGAAACAATCTTCCGCAATCTACGCGCGCTCGGACTGAGCGACACTTCGCCGGAAGCAGTTGTGAGCTGGCTGATCACCGTTAGCGTCGTTGTCCTGATCACCGGGATCATCCTGACGCTGGTGATCGGGAATCTGGTCGAAGCGGCAGCGATCTGGCAAACCGATCAGGCCAACCAGGGCGGGCAGATCGATCTGGCGACAAGTTTCGCGAATGGCCTGCGGCGGCTCGGCACCTTGATCGGGGTCGATCTGATCTTGCTCAGTCCGATGCTCATCCCCCTGATCATCCTGATTGGCTCCACCATTGCCATCGCTGTCAACGTTATCACGATGATCGGCGATGGACCGGGCGTAGAAATGCTGATCGGCTCGGTCATCACCTGGCTCGCAGTCTTTATTTGCGTCGGCTTGATTGTCTTCATCTATGGCATTTTTCTCAGTCTCCTGCGCCCACTGGCGGCGCGAGCATGCGTCATGGAGGCGTTGGGGCCGATTGCCAGTCTCAAACGGGGCTGGCAGCTCCTGCGCCGTCAGATCGGGGCGGTACTGGTCATCTGGCTGATCACGGTGGGGGTGGGAGTTGTATACGCTTTGCCGGTCGGCACACTGACCGGGATCGCGCTGTTGGCCAGCGGGGCCAATCCCTTGACCAACATCGGCCTGTGGCTGAGCGTTACCTTTGCGCTGAACCTGATCTTTGGCGTATTGATCGGCGGTCTCATAAACAGCCTGTTCGTCAGCCTGTGGACGGTCGCGTACCGGCAGTGGATGAGTGTTGACACCGTAGCTCGCCCGCTGGCCGTCTCGTTCGGTGATTGAGGAAGAACGATGCTCGACCCGGATCGCTGCTTTGCTGCCGAACCAGGTCGGCGAGCGCTGGCGCGCCGCCTGTACGAGCAGGTGCGCAACCTGCCGCTGTTCTGTCCGCACGGCCATGTGCCGCCCAGCCTGCTGGCCGATCCGGAAACAACCTGGGGCACGCCGGTTGATGTGTTTGTGCTGCCCGACCACTACGTACAGCGGATGCTGATCAGTCAGGGCGTGACGCCGGCAGAGCTGGGGCTGCCGGCGCGCGATGCCACGCCGGTCGAGCGCGATCATCGCCGGATCTGGCAGCGTTTTGCCGATCATGTTTACCTGTTCCGCGGCACGCCAACCGGCCTCTGGCTCCAGATTGAATGGAGTGAGGTCTTTGGGATTGACGAACGACTGACCAGCGCCAACGCGCAATCGTTCTATGATCGGCTGGCCGAACGGCTGGCCGATCCGGCATACACGCCACGCGCCCTCTTCCGGCGGTTTGGGATCGAATTGCTGGCGACGACAGACGAGGCTAGCGCCGATCTGACAGTCCATCGACGACTCCATGCCGATGGCTTGCCTCAGATCCGACCGACCTTTCGGCCCGATGCGCTCTTCGCGCTGAACGATCCTGACTGGCGAGCGCGACTCGGTGAGCTAGAGGCTGTAACCGGCATGACTGTCAACGGCTATCACCGCTTCATCGCGGCGCTGGAACAGCAGCGCGCCAGGTTCAAACAGCACGGCGCGCTTGCCAGCGATCATGGGGTTGAAACGCCAGCGACAGCGCGCCTCAGTCTGCTCGAAGCCGAAACCATCTTCGCGCGCGCCCTACGCGGCGCGGCGGACGAGACCGATGCAGCGCGCTTTACCGCTCACATGCTGATGGAATCGGCCCGGATGAGCTGCGAAGACGGATTGGTCATGCAACTGCACGCCGGCAGCCTGCGCAACCATCATACCCGGCTCTGGCAGCAGTTCGGCCCCGATCGCGGCGCAGATATTCCGCTGGCAACCGAATGGACACGCAATCTGCGCCCGCTGTTAAACGAATATGGCGCCGATCCACGTTTGCGGCTGATTCTCTTTACCCTCGACGAAAGCACGTACAGTCGCGAGCTGGCGCCACTTGCCGGATACTATCCCGCCGTGCGCCTCGGCCCGCCGTGGTGGTTTTTCGACAGTGCGCACGGCATGCGTCGCTACTTCGATCTGGTCATCGAGACTGCCGGTTTCTACAACACTGCCGGCTTCAACGACGATACCCGCGCTTTCCCGTCAATCCCGGCGCGTCACGATGTCTGGCGGCGCGTTGCCTGCAACTGGCTGGCCGGGCAGGTTAGCGAAGGGCTGCTGGGCGAGGATGAGGCAACCGAACTGGCGGTTGAGCTGGCCGTCGGCCTGGCGCGCCGGGCGTATCGTTGGGAGGAATAACAGAAAACTCAGAATGACAAGTGTCTGAAGCATTCCTTTCGCGATAGCTTCGCATCTGTCATCGCAGGGCAGCAACGCTATCCCGGCTCATCCTTCACGGCGTAGCCAGCGCGGAACCAGCCGCCGCGATCGATCAGGACGGCGCGCTTGATGGGCGCGGCGCTGTCGCTCATGGCGCTCGGCTCTGAGACTGATTATCAATGGCCAGACCAGCCCGACAATGACCAGCGCCAGCAACCCCTGAATGAGCGAAAGCAGACCGGCTGTTTCCATAGCGACAGCTCCTTATCGTTAGATGATACACATTCTGATAATAAGTATACTCTAATAAAAAGATTTTGCCAACTATTTACCGTAAAAACTCGCCGTCACAAAAATTCGCCTTGCCCGGCGATCGGGCTGGGCAAAGGCCCGAGTCTTCGTTCCTGAACGATCATCGGCTCGCTTCTCCCACGCAGAAATCAGTGCCAGTGTACACAATCTTCTCATTCACCAACAGCGCGAAATACTTCACGATCAGCGACAATCTGTTGACATTCAGGCGATCAAGCCGATTTCGGCGAAGACTCCCGTAGCGGCTTGCCCTCGTGGTACAATAGGCGCAACAATGCCGGCGTCACACCGGCAGGCTCATTCACCCGTAAACGGTATGATGACAACAGCAATTGTGAGCGATCAGCGGTTCGATTTGCATACCTGGCCCGGCCATGTGGAACATGCTGGGCGGCTGCACGCCATTCAGCGGGCGATTCAGTCGGCGGGACTGTTCTCCCGTCTCATCCAGTTGCCGGCACGGCCTGCCACCGACGCCGAGATTACAGCCGTTCATAGCCCGCAGATGGTACGGATTGTGCGGCAACTGGCCAGCTACGGCGGCGGACAGATCGACAGTGACACCTACGTGACCGCCGACTCATGGGATGCCGCGTGTCTGGCAGCGGGAGCGACGATCACGATGGCCGAGGCGCTCGTCACCGGTCGCTGTCACAATGGCTTTGCGCTGGTGCGACCACCGGGCCATCATGCCACCGATACCCGCTCGATGGGGTTCTGTCTCTTCAACAACATTGCTATCGCCGCGCGAGTCTTGCTCGACCGGCATGGCGTGCAGCGAATCGCCATTGTTGATTTTGATGTTCATCACGGCAACGGCACACAAGACATCTTCTACCGCGATCCGCGTGTCTTGTTCTGCTCGATCCATGCGGCGCCGCTCTACCCAGGCACGGGAGCAGCACATGAAACGGGTGATCCGCGCGCTGCGCGCGGGGCCACGCTCAATGTGCCCCTGCCTTACGGCGCTGGCGAAAACGCCTATGACCAGGTTTTTCAGCAGCTCATCGGGCCGGCGATCCGGCGGTTTCGACCAGAATTGATCCTCGTTTCCGCTGGCTTCGATGCGCACTGGAGCGATCCAATCGGGCCGATGGCGCTGTCAGTGAATGGTTTCGCCCGACTGGTGCAGCATCTGCTGGGCTGGGCTGATGAATGGTGCGCGGGGCGAATCGGCTTTGTGCTCGAAGGCGGGTATAGCCTGCCCGCGCTGGCGGCTGGCGTCGTTGCCACCCTTCGCCTATTGCTCGGCATGGATGCGGGTAATGATCCACTGGGGCGGGCCGGAGCGCCCGAACCTGATGTCAGTCATCTTATCGCTGCGCTGCGCTCACAGCATCCCCTTCTTGTTGAGTCTGGATTTCAGGAACTACCATGATCGCAGTGATTAACTACGGCGCCGGGAATCTGCCCAACGTCGTTCGCGCATTACAACGAACCGACGCCGAACTTACCATTACCGATGATCCGGCGGTAGTGCGCGCTGCCGACGCAGTGGTATTGCCCGGCGTCGGGGCTACCGCTGATACGATGAACAGCCTGCGCCAGCTCGGCATCGCGCAGGCACTGCCCGAGATTATCGCTTCCGGCAAACCATTTCTGGGTATCTGCGTTGGCATGCAGGTACTCTTGAGCGAGAGCGAGGAGTTCGGCCTCCATCCCTGTCTCAACATCGTCGGCGGGACGGTGCGCCGCCTGCCGGCCAGCGCAGGCAAAATCCCGCAGATCGGCTGGAACCAGTTGCAGATTGCGTCTGCATTCCGCGCCCATCCGCTGTTGGCCGACATTCCCGATCAGGCCGATGTCTACTTTGTTCACTCGTACTATTGTGATGTGCGCGACGAGTCGCTCATTGCCGCCCGCACCGAGTACGGCATCTCTTTCCCCAGCGTTATCATCCGTGACCGGCTGGCTGCGGTTCAGTTTCACCCCGAAAAGAGCGGGAGCTATGGCCTGCGCTTGCTCGCCAACTTCGTCCGCTGGAGCCGCGCTGTCGGCGCGTAAGGAGCTATCTTCATGGAAATTATTCCCGCAATCGATCTGAAAGATGGCCGTTGTGTCCGTTTGTATCAGGGTGATTTTACCCAGATGACGGTCTATGCTGATGATCCGGTGGCCGTCGCGCTCAACTGGCAGGCTCAGGGAGCGTCGCGTCTACATCTGGTTGATCTCGACGGCGCGCGCGCCGGGCGACCGCAAAACATCGACGCCATTCTGGCTATCGCGCGCGCGGTGCAGATTCCCGTCCAGCTCGGCGGTGGGCTGCGGAACGAGGATGATGTGGTTGCCGCATTAGCGCTGGGCATTGATCGCGTCATTCTGGGTTCAGCCGCGGTCAGCGATCATCATCTGGTTGCCCGCCTGCTCGATCGTTTCGGCGAGCAGATCGCGATCGGGATTGATGTTCGCAACGGCATGGTGGCGACCAATGGCTGGACGGTTACGTCAGCGATCCCGGCCACCACGCTGATGAGGCAGATGGCTACCCTCGGCGCGCGGCGGATCATCTATACTGACATCAGTCGCGACGGCGCGCTCAGCGGCCCCAATGTCGCCGCGCTGGCCGAACTGATCCAGCCCGACGGCCCGGCCATTATTGCCAGCGGCGGCATCGCCACTCTCGATCACCTCCGCCAGCTTGCCCGGCTTGGCGTTGAAGGCGCGATCATCGGCAAAGCGCTCTACGCAGGCGCATTCAGTCTATCCGCAGCAATTGCCGCCGTCCATCCCGCAGCAACCGCATAACTGTAGGAGATCCTATGTCAAACTCTGATCTCACTGCGCGCTATGAAGAAGAGCGCCTGCGCGCGCAAGAACAATCGCAGATCGCCTATCTGCAAGGCCAGATCGACGAACTCCGTCGCCTGTTGAAAGACCAGACCAATAAGTATCAGTGGGCGATGGAACAGGTGCGCAAAAACGAAGGCGCCATTGCGCAGATCGAAGGTCTCTTCGAGCGTCACACCGCCGAGGTGACTCAGGCCAATGAAGTGATCCGGCGCGATGTGGTGAATCTGCGCCGCGAGGTCGCTTCCGCGCTGGTCAAGATTGAAGAGGGTACGCGTCCATTTCGCGACATGCAGGCGCAGATTCAACAAATTGCCGAAGCGCGCAAGCAGGATCGCGATTTTCTGGCGGGCTGGCTGAACCGGATCGAACAAGCCGAGCGACAGATCGCTACGCTCGCCTCACAGCTCAAAGAACTTGATGAGCGACAGCGCCAGCTTGCCTTGCAGATCGAGCGATTACGCGAAGCCGACGCTGCCGTTGCCCAGGATGTGCGGCGGCTCAACGATGATATTCAGGTCGAGAAACAACAGATGCGCCGGATGGCGGTTGAAGCGCAACAACTGGCGGCAGATTTACGCCCTCTGATCGAAACGCAAACATCGCGCGTTGATCGGTTGGAAGAGATTCGCCAGCGGATTGATCTGTTTGCCGAGCTATTGCCCGCTCAGATCAAGGAACTGAATGAGCGTATACCCGAACTTATCGCAGACATCAAGCGAGTTGAACGCATTTCAACCGATCGTTTTCTAATGAATCAAGAGCGCCTCGAAGAGCTGCGCCAGATGGCCGATGAGCGCATGAGCGCGTTGCAGGAGACTGACGAACAATATCTGCGCCAGCTCACCGCCTGGCTTGAGCGGGTTGATGGCTGGTTACGCGAACTTGAGCAGCGGCTGAATCGGGCGACCGATCGCATTGAGCTGGAACAGAAAGCGCAGTTGTTGCGGATTATGGAATTGGAGCGGCGCGAGATGGAGACATTGCAGGCGCAGCTCACGATGCTGCGCCAGCGTCTCGAGCAGACGCGCGCCGCTCAGCTTGAGTCGGGCGGTGGTGGCGTCAATCCGTAACCTTAGCGCGCGAGGGAAGGCACAATCCCTGACACTATAGCAGGGGATTGCTGCGCCGCCCTCGCTCTGGCCGAGTGGGATATGTCAGGTGAACTCTCGACATCCATCGGCAGAGTAGCGGGCGGCTGCGGGCACATCTTTGATCGCTTTCCTCGCCGGATTGCCAGATTGCGCGCGGCTGAGGGCTGTTATACCGACTTTAGATGGATTGTCACGTATCGGGCAGCCACGCAAACCCGGTCACGCTGAGCGCGATGAGGCGGAGTGATTCGAAGAGCAGTTGCTGGGGCAGAGAGTACCGCTCCGACATACGTTCATGAAGTATCCTTACTCACCAGTCATCATGGCAGGGGCGACCCGCCGCGTCTCCCCTGCTGTCTCGCGCTGTCCGCTGTTCGGTTTCATATTTTATGGTCGGTTGACCAGCGGCACGAAGGTGTCAAACACTTCCGGCACGACTCGCACCTGAGCGTTCCCAATCGCACTTCCCGGCCCGGTCAGGCTGATCGTGAGCGTATCCACGCTGTCCACGTCGGCAGCGGTCAGGGTGACGCGCAGGCGCTGGCTATCGATCAGGGTGGTCGCGCGCGGCTGGCCGTTGATACGGGCCTGCGTGGCGCTGGTAAAATCAACCCCATGCAGGGTAAGCGCTGACGGATTTTGACCAACGGGCACCAGCGCAGGCGTAGCCACCAGCGCAAGCTGCAATTCAAACGCGCCCAGATCACAGCCGCCGAGCTGGGGACGGGCAATCCCGCGCTGATCGGTCCGGGGGCAGGCTGCGCCGGCATCGCGCGCCGGGCTGTTGACCGGCAATGCCATCGTCATTGTTGGCCCGCCATTGCTGGCCAGCGCACGTAGCAACGGATCGCGAAACTGAGGATCGCTGGTCTGATCAGGCGCGCTCTTGCCGGCAAAACAGGTCACATCATTCCAGAAATTGCCGCCGGTCAGGCGAGGGGGAAATTGCAGGCTGCGGCCATCGTGGGTTAACTCGCGTGAGCAGTGCTGCTGGATGTTCCAGCCGTTGCCGCCATTGTTTGCGGTATTATAGGCAAACAGACTGTTGCTCACGCTGCCATTGCCCGTATGACTGATCGCGCCGCCTACCCAACCGGCATAATTGCCGGCAAAGGTGCTGCTCTCGATGATGAATGGCTCTGGGCGGTTGTTGATGACGTAAAGGGCGCCGCCGTTGGCGTTGAAGCCGCTGCCCTCGGCGCGGTTGGCGACAAAAGTGGTATTGATGATCCGCAGCGCGACCTGTTGGGGAAAAGCGACCGCGCCGCCCGATCCGTCTTCGCGAGGATTGCCGTCAGCGCCAGGGGTGCGACGAGCGCGGTTGGCGTGAAAGAGGCTGCCGCTGATCAACGCGGAGGGATTGCCTGTGCCAGGGCCGGTGGTTGTGCCGCCGCCGCCGATAGCGCCGCCCTGACCGCGACTGCCGCCAATCACAGCGTTGTTGATGAAAGAGCTGTCGATCACCTCCAGGCCGCTGCTGTCTTCGTACATGTTGACATGAATCGCGCCGCCGGAGTTATAGGTCTGGTTGTCTTGAAACAGGCAACGCACTACCCGCAGCCAACGATTGGCTCCGCCCAGTCCATCGGCGGAAATCGCGCCGCCAAAGCTGTCTTGCGGGCGAGCGCCAATGGCAGTGTTGCCGATGAAGACGCTATCTTCCACCTGCAAACTGCTTTGCAACAGGTGAATGGCGCCGCCGGCGCCGTTGTTGGCATGGTTGTTCTCGAACCTGCTGTTGCTGATGATCACCGCGCCGCCGCGACTATAGATCGCGCCGCCGCCGTAATCATACGCCTCGCGCCCAGGCGGAACGCTGGTGAGGGTTGTCTGGTTGTCGCGAAAGATGACGCGATCGATAACCAGAGTTGGGGTAAAAGTTGGGCTGGCGGCGGCAAAGAAGCTGCGAATCGCGCCGCCGCTGCCATTGACCGCGCTCGCGTCGCTCCCGCCGCCGCTGGCGCGCCCGCCCTCAATGGTCAGGTTGCGCAGTTCAAGTCGACTCGCTCCAATGAGACCGGTCGTGAAATGATCAATGATCCGTCCCCCGCCGCCGCGCAGGGTGATTTGTCCCCCACCGTCGATGATGGTGCTTGGAGCACTGATTGATAGCGGTGTAGTGATGATGATGGTGTGCGGCAGCGGGCCGCAATTAAATGTGATCTCACCGCCGCCGTTGATCGCGCTCACTAATGCCGCATACGTGCAACTGGCCGGTGTTCCGTTGCCGACCACGGTAGATGTGGCCTGCAAAGGCGTGACCGGCCAGAGCGTTGCAAGTATGCCGCCGAGCGCGCAGCAGAGCCAGAGAAATGCAGCGGAGGGGACAGCAATTCGATCATGCCGCATTGATCACCTCGTGGTAACGGATGGACAGCATCCATTCGCCGGTAGCCCCCCTCTTGTCTGAGCGGTCGGCGCAGCGGCATTTATCGCGCCAGCGCCTCGCGCAACATCGCTAACGGCAATCCGGCCAGCGCCTCATCGTCGCTGCCGGCCAGACTCGACCAGAGCACAATCGAGTCTGGATCAAGGCGATAGCGCGTATTCAGATCGCGCAGCAGCGCGCGCAGTGCCTGTGTCTGCGCGCTGGTGTCGCCTGGGCCGCGCTCGGTGGGCCAGCCCGCCGGTCGTTCGAGCGCGATACCGATGCTGATCCGGTTAAGGTTGTAGCGTATGCCGCCACTGGTGGCAAAGCCGGCATGCCAGGCGGCTCTGGATTCATCAACCAGGCGGTATACCATCCCATCAAGCCCGATCAGATAATGAGTAGCAAAACGGGCGTTGAAGCTGGTCATTGCGGCGATGGTATCCGCCGCTGCGCCTGGGATGGCGTGCAAGACCACCATACTCACCGGTTCGTGGCTGCGGTCGCTGGCGGCCACCGCTTGCGGCCTCACCTGCGTGATCTGGATTCCGGCGCCGATCGGCGGCGCGCCGGCAGTCTCAGGCGCCGCCGACTGCGCGCTCATCACCGTCATTGCCATCCCCAGCACCGGCATTCCATGCTGGCGCGCCAGTTCACTCAACCGCTTCACCTCGCTCCACTTCGGCACCACGTTGTAGAGCACATCGAGCGCAAACGGTTGCAGCGCGTAAGTTGTCTTTTCCAGCGTCATCTGGTAGCTGCCGGCCAGCGGCACACCGATAGCCAGTTGCCGGGCCAGTTGGTGGAAGGCCCAATCCGGGCGATAGGTCGTGCCGGCCTGTTTGTAGGTTTCGGTCAACAAAGCATCGCGCAGCCGCACCGTCGCCGGATCGGTGGCTGCGCCGATCTGGCTCAACTGGCGCACATCACTCCAGTTTGGCACCAGATTGTAGAGCGTGTCAACCGCAAATGCCTGATAAGCGTATTGCTTGCCGTCAACCGTAATCTGGGCGCTCTTGCCGACCGGCGGCCCCAGTCGGCGGGCAACAGCATACTGGTGGAACGCCCAATCGGGCCGGAACGGCGATCCACCGGCCTGATATGTCGCTTCGAGCAGCACGCGCCCCAATCCGCTGGGCGGAATGCTGCCGCCGAGCAGATCGCTCAGGGTCTTCACATCACCCCAGTTCGGCACTTCACAGTAGAGCGTGTCGCGGGCAAACGGCTGGTAGTTGTACTCTTTGCCGTCAACCTTCAGCCGCGCACTCGGCCCCATCGGCATGCCCAGTTGATGTTCGAGCGCATACTGGTGAAACGCCCAATCGGCGTTATAGCCCTGACCATTGGTCTTATGTTTATAGCCCTCTTCGAGCAGCGTTTCGATCAGTTGCTCATCATCGGGCGTCGGCGTGCCGATCTGTCCGGGCGGCGGCGCCGGCGGCGGCGCTGCATTGTTGAGGTACGCCTCTACCTGCGACCAAACCCACTCTTTGGTCACCGCCCAGCCGGGGCAACTCTTCTGATTGGTGTAGTCGCGATGAAACGAGATGAGCTGGCGCGGCGGAATCTTAAGTCGGCGCGACAGTTCGCCCATCACTGCCACCGAGTGCTCCCATACCTTGCCAGAGGGCAGCACGCGATCGAAATAACCTACCATCTCCAGACCGATTGAATACCAGCCCTGCGCCAGCGAACCATTGCCGGTGCCGGCATGGATGCCGATCTGTGACATCGGTGTCGCCAGCCAGATGCCATCGGGGCCGGTAAAAATGTGCGGGCCAGCCGTCCAGCCCTTGCCGGCGTAAAAGCGCTGAATGCCGCGCATGGTGGTCAGGCCGCGCCAGGTTGTTTCGTCAGGGCGATAGGTGTGGTGCAAGACCAGGCGCGACGGCGTCAGGCGGCCAAACTGGTAATTGGCCACGTAGTCGCGCCATTCTGCAATCGTCAGCATCCGGTTGATAAACGGCGGCGATCCTTCAGTGGGAAAATCAGCCATACAACGCTCCTTTGCGCTCTCACGACTCGGTTACGGCAGCCAGACGGCGTGACCGAATAATCGAAGCGATTACCGATAGCAGCAGGGTCACGATGATCACCGCTAATGACATGGTTGAGGGAATGTGCAACCCATGCCCGCCGAGGAACCAGCCAGAGACCAGCGGGATGAGCATCTTGACGCCGATGAACGAGAGGATGATCGCCAGACCGAACCGCAAATAGTAGAACGATTGCATCACCCCTGCCAGCAGGAAGTAGAGCGAACGCAGACCCAGAATCGCGCAGATGTTGGAAGTGTACACGATAAATGGATCGTGGGTGATGCCGAAAATAGCCGGGATCGAATCGACGGCAAAGATCAGGTCGGTGCTCTCGACGATCAGCAAGACCAGCAAGAGCGGCGTTGCGCTAAACCGATTCTGTTCGCGGACGAAAAACCGATCACCGCGCATCTCTGGCGTGATCGGCAACAGTCGGCGCGCCAGTCTGACCAGCAGATTGCGTTGCGGATCAATTTCTTGTTCATCGCTGTCGTGAAAGATCAGGCGCGCGCCGGTCACCAGCAAAAAAGCGCCGAATAGATAGAGAATCCACTCGAACCGTTCCACCAGCGCTGCGCCGAGCAGGATCATCGTGCCGCGCATGAGGAGCGCGCCCAGAATGCCCCAGAAGAGCACGCGATGCTGGTACTGAGGAGGGACGCGAAAGTAGCTGAACAGCAAGACGAAGACGAAGATGTTGTCAACGCTGAGCGAATATTCGACCAGATAGCCGGTGAGAAAGTTAAGCGCGTCTTCTGGCCCGCGCCAGAGCCAGATCACACCGTTGAACAGCAATGAGAGCGTTACCCAGGCCAGCGTCCACACTCCGGCTTCGCGCAACGAAACCGTGTGGGAACGGCGGTGAAAGACGCCCAGATCGAGCGCCAGCACGAGAAACACGACTGCATGGAAGCCGATCCATGCCCAGATGGTAGTGTCCACGCTGCCTCCATGACCTTACAGTTCAATTCGTTCTTCGTCGATCATGCGTTGGGGGAAACGAACCTGAGCCCGCATCCAGCCGGCAGCTTCATCGCGAGTCAGGCGAAACGAACCGCCCAGATCACCGCGCACCAGGGTATCGATGATTTGCAGCCCTAGCCCGCTGCTCTGGCGCGGGGTCGCAGGCTGGGGGTGACGCGGGCCATCATCGCGCACCTCCATCAGGACATAACCGTGATCGAGCAGCGCTTCGATCTCAATCCGGCCACCCTCGACAGCCAGCCCATGGGTCAAGGCGTTGTCAACCAGCTCGTTGATCACCAGCGCCAGCACAGTGGCATCGCGCGAACCGATCCGCACTTCATCACCCTGAACGGCAAACGTCACCCGCATATCGGTCTCGGCGATCGCGGTTTGCACGTTCTCGATCACCTGACGCGCCACTGCGCTCACCGTTGTTACGCCAATATCATCGCGCGAGAGCAGATTGTGAATGGCGGCAATCGCCTCGATGCGGGCCGCGCTCTCGCGCAGCGCCTTAGCTCCCGGACTGGCGGGGTCGAGTCGGCGCAACTGCATCGCCAGCAATGCAGCAATCGTCTGCAAATTGTTGCGCACGCGGTGATGCATCTCCTGCAACAGCGCTGACTTGATGCGCAACGCGCGCAGACTCTCTTCATACAGACGAGCATTTTCAATTGCAATTGCCGCTTCGTCGGCAAAAGTGTTCAGCAGGCGCACCTGCTCATAATCAAACAGGTGCGGCTCGCGTCGGTACAGACAGATGCCGCCGATTGTGCGTCCGCGCGCGCGCAGTGGCATGCAGAAGAGCGAATGAAACTGCTCGCGGCGAGCGATGTCGGGCAATTGCGGGAAGCGAGCGTCCTGATAGGCGTTCATCACCGCCAGTGGACGGCCATCGCGCACCGTCTGGATGATCAGATCGCGCACGCCATCGCCTTCGCCGCCATAGCTGGCAACCAGACGGAGATGACCGTCGTCGCCAACCTGAAAGATTGATGCCCGATCGACCTTTGAGAGATCAACCGCCTTTTCGACGATCAGATTCAGCACATCGTGCAACCCGATCTGTTCGGCAATCGACTTTGACACCTGCTGGAGGGTCGTCAACTCGCGCAGTTTTTGATGCAGTCGTTCATCGGTCTGCTGGTAGAGCTGAGCGTTGGCAATAAAGAAGGCCAGCTCGCCCGCCGCCGTCTCGACGAAGGAGATCTCCTCCTGGGTAAAATCGCGCGGCACGATCGTCTGAACGGTAATCACGCCCTGCAATTTATCGGCGCTGAACTGGAACCGCTCGGCGGAAAAGAGCACGATCGGCACGGCCAGCATCGAGCGAAAAATCTCTTCGCCGAGTTGCGGCTCGCGATGATAGCGCGGATCGTTGTGGACATCGCTCACTGCCACCGGATAGCCCAGTTGCGCTGCCCAGCCGGTGACCCCCTCGCCCAGTCGCGCCACTACCTGCCCAACCGCTGCCCGGTTGAGACCGTGCGTCGCGCGTAACACCAGGTCATCGCGATGCTTGTCATAAAGATAGATCGAACAAACCTCGACATTCATGACCTGGGCAACAGTTTCTACCACTGTTTGCAGCGACGTATCAAGATCGAGCGTCGAGTTGGCAGCGGAAATGATCCGGTGCAGGCCGTCGAGTTCAGCCGCGCGCGCGACCAGCCGGGCCTCCCATTCGCGGGTGCGTTGCTCTTCCTGGGCAGCGCCAAACGCCAGCAGAAGTTCGCTCACGACCAGGCCCTGCGCCATGTTCAGCCGCGCCGCCAGATGTAATCCAAGTTCGGTTAATACTTCCGCCAGCCCGCCGCAGGCATGCCACTCCGACCCGATCTGACGCAGCAGGCTCAGGCGCACGGTCGGATCGGTCTGCTGTTGAAGCTCATCGAGCAATCTTCCGATTGACGGGATCGTCTCGCGCAGCGCGCCGATCAGATCAGGCGGCTGTGATGTCAGCACTTCATACATGGCCGATGCTGGCGTTTCCATAAGCCAACTCCCGTTTGCGCGTTTATGCCAATTATACTCTGCCGCTGCAACAGGTCGTTAGCGCCAGCGGGTTAAAATGGTTTCACGCTGAAAGACGCGCGTCGCCAGCCAGAACAGCGCTACCGCCAGCGCTGCCAGCGCGCAGGCAAAGCCCAGAGCTATCAGTGGACTCAGGATCACCAGCCCCAGCATCTGACCGAAGAAGAGCAACATGATGGGCACGATCAACACGCCGGCGATCTGTTGGGCGCTGCGCGGATCTGTGACCCGCGACGAGATCATCACGGTGAGCGCCACCGAGATGATTGCCAGCAGGGGGCTGGTCAGGATCAGCAGCGTGATCCAGCCTGGATTCAGGATCAGGAATGGCACCGCTGGATCAATAGCCACCAGCCAGACGCCAGCGCCAAAGATCAGCGCGCACATCCAGGTGAGCAAGATGCCAGGCAGCACCGCAGCCAGCACCTTGCCGACCAGCAGCTCGCCCACCGAGATGGGCGCGGCCAGTAACGGCTCCAGCGTGCGGCGGCTCTTTTCGCCGACAATGCTGTATGACGCCAGGACATTGGGGATGACCATCGGCAAGAGCAAAAACAAGAGCGCGAATTGGCGCCCGAAGATGACCTGCGCCAGCGCCTCTAAGCCCAGATCGGCCAATGCTGGATCAATCGCCGCTGCCGGAATATCGGCAGTGTCGGGATCGCCGAACAATCCCATCGCGAAGATGAGACCAAGCGCGAAGAGCGGCAAAAAGAGCGGCGGGAGCAGCGTGCTCATCAGCAAGCCGCGTGAGCGGCGCAACTCCAGCCATTCCTTGCTCAGCAGCACAAACACTCGTTCCCATTGCAACATACGCGCTCCATCGGGCGACTACGCCGGGGTTTGTAGCAACTCAAGATAGACGGTTTCGAGTGAGGGCGTAAACGGTTCCAGATAGCAAAGATCGGCCCCTGCCGCCACCAGCGCGCGCACCAGCGCTGGATTGTCTCGTTCAGGCTCGGCAAGGCGGACGGTCAGCGTCTGTTCATTGGCGATGACTTCAGCCACGAACGGCAGTCGCTGCACAACCGGCACAAATGGTGAAGCCGGGCCGGCCAAGACCACCCGCGCGCTTCGCCCAAACAAACGAGTGCGCAGGTTGGCTGGGGTGTCGAGCGAGATCAGCCGGGAGTGAAAGACGCCGATCAGGTCACACAGCTCGTCAGCTTCGGCCAGATTGTGCGTGGTCAGAAAGATTGTGCGTCCGCTGGCGCGCAACGTCTTGATCACATCGCGCACCGCGCGGGCCGCCGATGGATCCAGCCCAGAGGTCGGCTCGTCGAGAAACACAACCGTCGGATCGTGGAGCAGCGCGCGGGCAATCGCCAGTTTCTGGCGCATTCCCTTCGAGAATTGGGCGACCGGCTCGCGGCGGCGATCCCACAACTCAAACAGGCGTAAATAGTGTTCGGCGCGCGCTGCGGCCTCTTTGGGTGAAAGACCGTACAGCCGGGCGAAAAACACCAGATTTTCCAGCGCGCTCAGTGAGTCGTAGAGACCGGGCGTTTCAGTCAGGATGCCGGTTGCCGCGCGCACTGCGGCGGCCTGTTGCTGGATGTCGAATCCAGCCACGCATGCTGTGCCGCTGGTTGGCGCGATCAGTGCGCATAACATGCGCACTGTGGTGGTTTTACCGGCGCCGTTTGGGCCGAGGAACCCAAAGATTGTCCCTTCCGGGATGGATAGATCGAGATCGCTTACGGCAGTAAGCGAGCCGAACTGACGACTGAGACGCTGGCATGCGATGGCGTGCATTGGTGTCCTGCCTTGACCCGTTGATCCTGTTGCCTGATATTGTACTATGTATGCGTGGCATGCGTGACTTCAGCGCCTGCGCGTTGGCCGGGAGATCGCTGACGATACTGATACCTGGCATTCTTATAATACAGATGGTTCGCCACCGGATAAGCGCTGGGTGCTCGATGGTTACAGGTTCTACCGCGATTGCGTTGTAGCAGTGGAGGATGTATGGGGCAGCAGGATCTCGCCAGTCTGATTCGGAATATTCCCGACTTTCCCATTCCTGGCATCCAGTTCAAGGACATTACCACGCTGATCGGAAACGGCCCAGCATTCACCGAAGTGATAGACCGGCTCTACGAACGTTATCGGCAGCAGCAGATCGATGCCGTCGTTGGCATTGAGTCGCGTGGCTTCATCTTTAGCGCGCCGCTCGCCTACCGACTCGGCGTTGGATTGGTGCCGATTCGCAAGCCGGGCAAACTGCCTTCGGCAACCTACCAGATCGAATATCAACTAGAGTATGGCACGAACCGGCTTGAGATTCATCGCGATGCGCTGCCTGCGGGGGCGCGCGTGCTGTTGATCGACGACTTGCTGGCTACCGGCGGCACTGTTGCCGCTGCCTGCGATCTGGTCAGCATGGCCGGGGGAAGGGTGGTTGAACTGGCCTTTGTGATTGAATTGACCTTCCTGAATGGTCGTGAGCGGCTGCGCGAGCACCAGGTGTTCTCATTGATCCAGTTTTGAGCAATCGGAGAGACGTTGCCTTGCAAGGGTCGCTATGGCATTGCATCGCAACGTCTCGACTCTGGTTCCAAAACCAGCACATTGCCCCGATCTTGACATTCGTGTTATACTAAGCCAAAATCCTGAACGTAACGTAACTATACCTGTTCTGCGACCACTGTGCTATCTGAGCATTACGGTACTCTCCCCTTGAGCGTATTGTCAAACGACTGCTAGCTGTGCCAGGATCTGTCTGATCGTGGAAAACTGGATCGATCCTTCTTGTTGAATGTAATTTTTCTGTCCCGCCCATGGCGCTCAACAACTGTATCAGTTGGTGAGACGCTATCTTTGATAGATATACCTGGTATTGCCTGATTCTTGTTCCAAGGAGTGTGAGTTGTGCTGTCAATAGCTGATTTGGAATCAAAAACTCTCGCTGATTTGCGTGAAATGGCGCGCAAATTTGACATTTCTGGTGTCAGCAACCTGAAAAAGCGAGAGTTGATCGAAAGATTGCTTCAATTGCAAACCGTTGAACAGACGATTGAACAGGCCGTCGATCCCGGGAATATCTACAGTGACGGCATTCTCGATATTATGGCGGAAGGATTTGGCTTCTTGCGCGGCAACCGGATGCTGCCCAGCCCAGAGGATGTGTATGTTTCGCAGTCGCAGATCCGACGGTTTTCCCTGCGCAGCGGCGATCGAATCTGGGGTCAGATCCGCCCGCCCAAAGAGAGCGAACGCTATTACTCGCTGTTGCGGGTCGAGCGGATCAACGATCAGGATCCGGAGACGGCGCGCAATCGGCCACACTTTGATCAGCTTACGCCTATTTTTCCCAACGAACAGATCAAGTTGGAAACGGAACCAAACCTCTTGCACACGCGCCTGGTCGATTTGATCGCTCCCATCGGGCGCGGGCAGCGCGGCCTGATCGTTTCGCCGCCCAAGGCCGGGAAGACGATGCTGCTCAAGGCGATTGCCAATGGCATTACCACGAATTATCCTGATATTACGTTGATGGTGCTGCTCATCGGTGAACGCCCGGAAGAAGTGACCGATATGCGTCGATCGGTGCGCGGCGATGTGATTGCCTCGACCTTCGATGAGCCGGTGGAAAATCATACCAAAGTGGCGGAAATGACGCTCGAACGCGCTAAACGCCTGGTTGAGATTGGGCATGATGTGGTCATTCTGATGGATTCGATCACCCGCCTGGCTCGCGCCTACAATGTCGCTATGCCGCCAAGCGGGCGCACGCTCTCTGGCGGGATCGATCCGGTCGCCCTGTACCCGCCGAAACGCTTCTTTGGCGCGGCCCGCAACATTGAGCATGGCGGCTCGCTTACGATCATTGCCACCTGTCTGATCGATACCGGCTCGCGTATGGACGACGTCATCTATGAAGAATTCAAGGGCACCGGCAATATGGAATTGCATCTCGACCGGAAACTGGCCGAGAAGCGAATCTTCCCCGCCATCGACATCCAGCGCTCGGGAACGCGACGTGAAGACCTGTTGCTCAGTCCGGAGATATTGCGTCAGGTGTGGACGTTGCGGCGGATGGTGAGCATGCTCGGCGACAATGAGGGCACGGAGCTGATGCTGACCCGGATGGCGAAGACGAAGACGAACATCGAATTTTTGCAGACACTGACGAAGAGTTGACATAACTTTCGGTTCGTCATTGCAATCGAATCGCGCACGCCCGGCGCAGAACGCGCCCTCAGGCGGATAACACCTCGGTGGCCTGAGACCAGACTGTAACTTTTCGCCAGCGGCTGCGTACCTGATCGTGGATCGCCTGAGCGTCTTGCTGTTTGCCAATGAAGGAGGTTGTGGTATGAATTGTCCGCAATGCGGTGCGCCGATCGCTCCGGGAGCGCGTTTTTGCACGAACTGTGGCGTTCGAATTGCTCAACCTGAACCGGTTGCCCCGCCGCCATTAATACCGCCGTCTGGTGAAGCGCAGAGCATGGCCGATGTGTACGATAATCGGCCCGGTGAGCGGCTTGATCTGCCGGAACCGCCGGTGATGGGGACGGGTGTTGGTCAGAGCGGGCTACGCTTCAAGATTATCGGCACCACAATGCAGGCGGTGATCCTTGAAATCCCAGCCGGGCAGACGGTCTTTTCCGAACGCGGCGGCATGAGCTGGATGAGCGCCAATGTGCAGATGCAGACCAACATGGAGGGCGGTCTGGGCGGCGCATTCAAGCGCATGTTCTCTGGTGAGTCGATCTTCATGGTGAATTTTACTCCTCAAGGCGGGCCGGGAATTGTCGGCTTTTCGGCGGAATTTCCTGGCAAGATTATTCCATTGAATCTGGGGCCTGGGCAGACGATGATCTGCCAGAAAGACGCTTTTATGTGCGCCGAGCGCAGCGTGACGCTCGATATCCATTTTCGCCGCAAGCTTGGCGCCGGCTTCTTTGGCGGCGAAGGCTTTATCATGCAAAAGCTGACCGGGCCGGGGCTGGCGTTTGTCGAACTGGATGGCGAGATTGTTGAGTATACGCTGCAAGCTAACCAGATGCTGAAGGTGGATACCGGTCACGTAGCCATGTACGAGCCGACGGTCAATTTTGATGTCGAGATGGTGCGTGGCTTTAAGAACATCCTGTTCGGCGGTGAAGGACTGTTCCTGACCACGCTGCGCGGGCCGGGCCGGGTCTGGTTGCAAACCATGCCGGCAATGAATCTGGCCAAGAAGATCGCGCAGTATCTGCCGTCTTCTGGTGGTTCAAGCAGCTCAGGGGGGATCAATCTGGGCAGCCTGTTTACGAACGATTGAGCCGAGCGCCTGAGGTGGAGATGGCCGCGCCCCATCGCCATCCGTGTCATTACGCGGGCGCGTCAGCGCCCGCAGCAATCCCCTGCGTAAGCGGAACGTATGCCTCGTTGCCCGCTTCTGTTCGCCCCTCTCCCGGCGGGAAAGGGGCCGGGGGTGAGGGCGAGCGGGAGGTTGCGACGCCGCGCTGCGCGCGGCTCGCAATGACATGGGGAAAGCAGGGGGTTGCCGCGCCGTCCCGATTCATGTCATTGCGAGGGCGCGATAGCGCCCGCAGCAATCCCCTGCTTCAGCGCGAGACATGCCTCATCGCCCCATGCCTTCCCGCGCGGCGCGCGATGGCTGCGAGAGGTCAGGGGTGACCCGTCGGGTCACCCCTGCTGATGGCTGGCGAGCAAGATATTCAGTGGGAGTGTCTGACGCAGCAATGCCACCGCCGGATGATGGCGCTCAGACTGTATCAACAGCTATTGGGAAGATACGACAATTCATCGTATCGGTGAACGAGACACAAACAGCCCGCCGACCAGCGGGCTGCGATCTTTTATCTTCCCAAGCTGGCTGAGCGCACCAGAGCTAGACGAGATTGACCAGCTCGTTGGCCGTGCGCCGCATATCAAGGAAGACCAACCCTAACTTAGCCCGGCTTTGCGCGAGCGCGGTCAACACCGCTTCCTCACCAATAGCCATCAAGATCACATACCCGTCTTCGCCGCGCACGAACACCTGATCGAGCTGACCACGCCGCAGCTCACTGGCGATCCGCTCACCGAGCGAGAGCATGGCTGCACTCATTGCCGAGACGCGATCTTCTTCGACATCTGCCGGCAGCGCCGAAGCCATGATGAGACCATCAACGCTCACTACGGCGGAGGCCTCAATATCGGGCGTGTTCATTGATAGAGCCTTCAGATGCCGCACCATCTCTTCGGTTCTGCTTGCCATTCATATCCTCCTTAGAGGCCGTCAGCCAGTTCGGGACAGAAGTGTGCTTGTGTGGGCCTTGGTACAACAAGTACAGAACTAACCAATCGACGGCCTACACGACGCCTATTTTACTACATCTTTGCGCGAGCGGCAACCAGTTTTGCCGATATTTTGCGGATTGCCCGTTCATCTGATGAAGAACTTCGTATCTATTGTAAGAGGTTTTGCGCTGCTGGTCAACTTGCCTGCCGCTTGCGCGGTCGATGTTCAGAGAGTGGCAGATCTGCTCTGGCGCCGACAATGACTACGGCGACGCCGAGTCGCTCACCTGCGCTCATCCTCGTCTTGGCAGCCGCTGCCGGCGCAACAATCCTCTGCTCAGGCTGGCGGATTGAACTGCTTTTGAGCGCCAGCGCCAGATTGCCGAAGGCGTTCTTGCTTCCGCGCATGATCGTTATTCTCCTGGAACGGCAAGGCGCGCGCGCAACGTGGCATCGGCGATGGTGACCGCTTGATCGGGCGGCAGCAGGCCGCGAATGACACTGAGCTGCATATCGGCCAGCACGGTCCAGATCAGCTCGTTGGTCGTCCGATCGGCGGGCATTGGCAGACCATTCTGGGCCTGAGCGCGAAAGATGCGCGCTGCTGCGAGCTGAACCGGGTCGTTAAGATCGCTGTCAGTCAGTCGCAGCGCGAGCTGAACCGGCTGGCGGCCCGCAGCCAGCAACTCACGCTGACTGGCAGGATCGAGCATGAAGCGGATGAAAGCCTGCGCTGCCGCCTGTTCAGCCGGATCGCTCAACCGCGCATTCAGCGCAATCACGTCGGCCTGGACGTAGGGTTGGGGCGGGCGATCGGCAGCGCTCAGCCGCGGCAGCGGGGCCACGCCCAGTTGATCGCCCCAGATCGCGCGATACGATGCCTGCGCATGCGCCCAATCGATTGTCATCAATGCTTCGCGGGCCAGCAGCGCGCGGTCAACGACAATGCCATCAAGGGTGGCCAGCAACTGATCATCGCGGTATAACTCGCTCAGCCACGCCAGCCAGCGCTCAGTTCCGCTTCGGCCACTGTCGCCGAGCGCCACAGCGCCGTTTTCGTCGAACATACGCCCGCCAAAGGCGTAGAGGTAGCACAGGGTACGATCGAGCGCAAGGTTGTAAGCCAATCCCCACACCGGCGGCGCGCGACCGGTGTCGGTGAGCGCCCGCGCGGTGAGCAGCAGGGTATCGGTATCAGCCGGCGGTTGCAAAACGTTGGCCCGGTTGTAGTACAGAGCGAGGGTGTCAAAGCTGATCGGGATGCCAAACAATACCTGCTGGCCGTTGATTGTCATCTGGGCTGCTCCTACCGCAGTCGGCAGCAGGTTATCGATGTCACCTGTGGGAATAAACCCCTCGAGCGAGCGGATGACGCCGACCTGAGCAAGTGCGCCGAGGGTGTGGCTCTGCACGATGACCAGATGCGGCCCGCCGCCTTCGTTGACGGCAGTGATCAGATCGGTTGGGAGTGAGACGGCGGGCCGCGTCTGCACCACAAGCTGCCATTCTGGATGAGAGCGGTTGAAGCGTTCAACCAGAGTCTGGATTGCGCGCCCTTCAGCCGCTGGCCAGGCGTGCCACAACCGTAAGACGACGCGATTGGCGGGTGGCGGCGCTGGCGCGGATGTCTGCGTGGCGCAAGCGGCAAGCGCCAGCAGCCAGAGCAGCAGCAGGCGACGAAACAGGGACTGGTGACGCACAACATCCTCACTCTCTTGAACCGGCTGTTTCATTATAACAAACCGGTGCAGGCGTGGTCAGGCGAAGATTTGACTCTACTCATTTCCGTGTCTGTGTTTATTGGGCGCTAGATGCTCTCCGTCTGTGGACTGATTGACAAATAGTCACTTTGCAACTACTCTGATACTTCAGCCACCAATCACGAGGAGGTTTTCCAGTGCGCGTCGGACTTGATTTCGGCACGACCAACTCCAGTGCTGCGGTCTACGATGGGCGCAGCTTACGCCTGATCGAGCTTGACCCGGCGCATGTCAATCCGGTGATCATGCGTTCGACGCTCTTCATCAGTCGCGAGGGTGTGCCTTTTATTGGCCGCGAAGCGATCAACCGCTTTACCAAAGGCAATGTTGGCCGCGAGATTGAGTATGTCTGGAAATATATCGGTGATGCAGAACTGACCTTCGCCGAAAGCGGCACGGTGACGCAGGCGCTGTATGTCAAAGTTGATGCCAATGCGCCAGGTCGTCTCTTTCAGTCGTTGAAGACGAGCCTGCGCGACCGCGGGTTTCAAAAGACGAACGTCTTTGGCACGTATTACACGCTCGAAGAGCTGATTGCGCTGGTTTTGCGCATGATCGTTGAGCGGATCGAACAGCAGCTTGGCGAACCGATCACGCATCTTGCGATCGGTCGTCCGGTGCATTACGCGACCGATCCGGCCAGTGATGCGCTGGCCTTTCAGCGCATGCAGGCCGCCTGTCGGCTGGCCGGGTTGCCGTCGTTTAGCTTTCTGGAGGAACCAACAGCGGCGGCGTTGTCGTATGCGCGGATGAATCAGCGCGCGCAGCGCGTGCTGGTCTTCGACTTCGGCGGTGGTACGCTCGACGTGACGATCATGGAACTGGATGATCGTGGTCGTCCGACCTTTCTGGCGACCGATGGCGTGCCGGTTGGCGGCGATCTGCTCGACCGGCGGATCGTGATGGGACGCCTGCTGCGCCATTTCGGTGAAGGCGCCACGCTGGGGCCGCGTCGCTTGCCCTTCCCCAGCCATGTGCTCGAACATCTCAGCGAGTGGCAGACGATTATCGATCTCACTCAGCCCAAGTATCTGGCGATTATTGATGAGGCGGTTGCGATTGGCGATCGCCCGCAAGAATTGCGGGCCTTGCGCACGCTGGTGCGCAAGAACTACGGCCTGCCGCTGTACGAAGCGGTCGAGCAGACCAAGGTGGCGCTGTCACAGGCCGAGCGCGCTACATTCCAACTGGTGATGGATGACATGACGGTGCGTGATGAGACTCCGCGCTGGGATTTCGAGCGTCTGATTGGCCCCGATGTCCGGGCTGTCGAGGCCTGTATCAATCGCGCTCTGCACACGGCTGGCCTGCGCCCTGATCAGATCGATGTGGTGTTGCGCACCGGTGGCAGCTCGCGGGTGCCCCGCTTTGTGCGTATGCTCAGCGAGAAGTTTGGCGCCGAAAAGCTGCAAGAGATGGATGTCTTCACCAGCGTGGCGGCTGGCCTTGGGATCAAAGCCTTTGATGAATGCTAGGGCGATAGTGAGCGTGTAGCGGGCAACAGGGACGGTACACCGTATCGTCCCTGCATATTGCTCTCGGCGTTCCGGGCTGACCCTCCTGCGAGCCATCAGCCCAACCTTTGTGCCTTCGCGCTTTTGTGGTGCGCTCCCTGATTGCTGACAGAAAGAATATGCCGTGAAAGCGCCTCAGGCGCATGGATTGGCGATACCTGGAGCGTAACGCAACGGCGTATAATAGGCGCGGAGTTAACCGCACCATGGAGCGCCTATGTCTTTTCAGCATCAACTTGACGAAGCCCTCAGCGTCTTGCGGGCATGCGCGTCGCTGGCGCCAGCGATCGATCAGATTACGCTGCGCGTGACCGATGCGTTGCTGGCCGGACAGACGCTGTTCACTGCCGGCAATGGCGGCAGCGCTGCCGATGCGCTGCATTTAGCCGAAGAATTGATCGGTCGCTACCGCAGCAATCGTCGTCCGTTGCCGGCCATCTGCCTGAATGCCGATATTGGCGCACTGACCTGCATTGCCAATGATTTCGGCTACGACGAGATCTTTGCCCGCCAACTGGCAGCGTTAGGCCGCCCCGGTGATGTGCTGGTGGTATTCAGCACCAGCGGTCATTCAGCGAATATTCTCAACGCGCTGCGCGTGGCCCGGAGCAAGGGTGTGATCAGTGTCGGATTGCTGGGCAAAGATGGCGGCGCAGCCCGCGATCTGGCCGATCATGCGATCATTGTGCCCAGCGCCAACACTGCCCGCATCCAGGAAGTGCATACTCTCATCTTGCATGCTATCTGCGAGCAGGTTGAACAACGTCTCGTCAGTTCCGCCAGTCCGACTGCTTGAGAGGGAGCCTTTATGAATCGCATTCTGGTGACCGAAAAGATTGCTGCCGAAGGATTGAACGTGTTACGCCAGGCCGGCACGGTTGATGTGCGGCTCGATCTCGACAAAGCGACGCTGCGCGCGATCATTGGTGATTATGATGCGCTGGTTGTGCGCTCGGCCACGAAAGTGACGGCTGAGATCATTGCCGCCGGCGAACGGTTACGGGTGATCGGGCGCGCCGGCACCGGCGTTGATAATATCGATGTGGATGCGGCTACTCGACGCGGCATCATTGTGGTCAACGCTCCGGCTTCCAACAATGTCGCAGTGGCAGAGTTGACCATCGGCCTGTTGCTGAGTCTGGCCCGGCGCATCCCGCAGGCGCATGCCTCGTTGCAGAGCGGGCGTTGGGCGCGCAATGATTTCATCGGCTGGGAAGTGCGCGGCAAGACGCTGGGACTGGTCGGATTAGGGCGGATCGGTTCGGAGGTGGCCCGGCGGGCGCGGGCAATGGAGATGGAGGTGATCGCGTATGACCCGGTGGTCTCGTTCGACCGCGCCGAGCAACTGGGCGTGGCGCTGGTCACACTCGATGAACTGGTGCAGCGCAGCGATGTGCTCTCGCTGCACGTGCCGCTCATCGAGAGCACGCGCAACCTGTTCGACCGTGACCGGATCATGCAGATGAAGCGGGGGGCGTACCTGATCAATGCCAGTCGCGGCGGGATCGTCGATGAAGCGGCGCTGGTTGAAGCGCTCAACAGTGGTCATCTGGGCGGAGCGGCGCTCGATGTCTATGCCCAGGAGCCGCCGCCTGCCGATAGCCCGCTGCTGGGACACCCCAAAATCATCACGGTGCCCCATATCGGCGCCTCCACTGCCGAAGCGCAACTGAGCGCGGGCACTGAGATGGCCGAGGGCGTGGTCACGGCATTGCAAGGCGGCACACCGCGCTACGCCGTCAATGCGCCATTCGTGGCTCCGGAAGCCTGGAGTATGCTGCAACCCTACCTCAATCTGGGTCGTCTCCTGGGCGCGCTGGTGATGCAACTGGTGAAGGAGCCGGTGCGCAGCTACGACCTCGAACTGGGCGGCGAGCTGGTCGAGATGGATACGCAGCCAGTGCGTCTGGCCGTCTTGCAGGGATTGCTATCTGCCAGCAGCATTGAGCGGATCACACCGGTGAACGCGCCGATCATCGCTCGCGAACGCGGTCTGCGCATGACCGAGCGAGTCAGCCCGGAAGCCGAGAACTATGCCGGCCTGATCACGCTCCACGTCCAGACTGCCGAGCGTACCCGCACGTTCAGTGGCACAGTCTTGCGCGGTGAGCCGCACATCGTGCAGATGGACGGCTACTTCGTCGATTTTGTCCCCCAGGGATCGCTCCTGATCACCTATCACCACGATCAGCCGGGCATGATCGGCAAGGTCGGGCAACTGCTGGGCGCTGCCGATGTGAACATTTCCGGCATGTATGTGGGGCGTCGCGCGCCGCGCGAACAGGCCGTGATGGTGCTCACCCTCGACGAGCCGGCGCCGGCGCCGGTGATGGAACAGGTGCTGACCATTCCCGGCATTCAGGCGGCGTTTAGCGTGACCTTGTAAGATTGACGGCAGCGACAGGAACGCCGTGGCAAGAAAAGGAGAGCCGTCAGATTGCAACGGCTCTCCTCATTTCATTGCGCCTAGGCCGCGCTTTCAGCTTCGGCCAACGCCTTCGGCGCCGGAGCCAGCAGGCGCCGATCGAGGCGGAACATCGTCATAATACCCAGCGCCTGCGCCGTTGCCAGCCCGATCAAGAGCGCGAAGTAGATGGGCGAGAACTTCTCGACCAGCCCATTCTGCACCAATCCCACGTGCAGGAAGAACATCCCGAACACGAACAGCCCAACTGCCGGACAGATCAGACCATACGACCCTGGGCTGCGGGCTGGGCCATTGAGGTAGGTGCGGAAGTAGCCGACCCGGCGCAGCATCGACAGCCCAAACAGCCCCACCAGCAGTTGCAGGCTGAAGAAGATCGCAGTGATCAGCAACCGGTGCGGCGCATCGATGTGCAGACCAAAGCCGTTGTGCAGACCGTGGCTGATGCGGAGGACCGCGATGCCGATCAGGGTCAGCAAGGGGATGGGCATCCACAGGCTCGGCCCGGCTTCCACCGCCAGACCATTGGTCAACATCGCGCGCGCGCCGAGCACCAGCAAGACCAGCGCCAGCATCACTGCCGCCGAGATGAAGAAGATCGAACCGAGGATCGAAAGGCCGATAGTCAGCCTGACCTCGCTCATCGCGGCTGGCGCAGCCAGGCCCACGCCCACCATCGCGAAGGCGAAGGAAGCCAGCAACTGGGTGAGATTATTGTTGCGGGTGCAGTCGAAATGACCATTGACCAGCGCCCGTCCGAAGATGTCGGCGAACGCGCGCAGCGCCAGCGCACCTACGGCCAGGAATGCCATCATTGCGAACGGGAAGAGATATTCAACCACGTTCCACAGGCCAGGCACAAAGACTGCTCCGCTCACGAAGAGCACATTGATGGTCATCGCCAGGGTCAGAGGCAACGCCATCAGCATCACCGCGCCGTTCGTTTCGCGCAGTTGGAGATACGCGCTGCTGCGGCGGAACCGGCGATACTCGGCCAGGTTCCAGATCAGTGACTGGAAGTGGCGAAGCGCGAAGACAGCCAGCCCGGCCATTGCCAGCAGCAACAGCGCCTGCCCGATCAGATCCGACTTCGCCCACAGCGCAGCAATGCTATCGAAGGTAACAATCGGTGTCTTGGGATGGGGAACGAGAAAATTGAGCCAGATAAAGAAGGTGACGGCCATGCCGCCATTGCCGAGCGCGGCCAGGAAGTAGGTGGGGGTATAGCGCTCACCCAGCGCGCGCAGGCCTGTCAAACGACCGATCAACTGACTCATTGCTGTGTAACCTCCTCACTTGTCAAGGGTATTTCCACCTTTCGCAAGGAAGATGCAACATCTTGGGTGAAGGTTACACGGATCGACTAAGGAAATGGGGGGTGGTCAATCAGCGCTGCTGACGCGCGGGTTGGTCTGACGGTGGTGTGTGAACGTAACTCATGCTTCATATACCCTTCTGGTCTATCTTTTGCCATGATCCGATTCGCACCTGATGCACTCGTTTTCCCTGATGGCTATTGATGGCGCTGAGGTGCGGTTCCTGCTGCTCCATATCATTGCGAGCCGCGCTCCGCGCAGCGTGGTCATCCCCGGCGCAGATGCGCGGATGACTCTCACCCCCGGCCACGCTTGTGCGTTGGGATGTGTCGTAGCCCCGCCATCCGGTCAGAGATGGAAAAATTACGACATTTTTTATTTTTTCTGATAATTCGTAAAATCTCGAAAGCTCTTGACAATTTTTGAAAATGTCTGTAGACTATGAAAACAATTCCTGGTTAACATCAAACAGGGCAATGCGGCATGACCGAACACGGCAATGATGCGCAACCACCAGAAGTGCGACGAGATCAGATTATGGCGCTCCTCCAGCGCTACGGCCAGATCTCGGTCAAGTGGTGCGCAGAACAGCTCGGAGTTTCCGAAGTAACGATTCGCAGCGATTTTGCGCTGCTCGAACGAGAGGGTCAGCTCAGGCGCGTATGGGGGGGAGCAGTTCTTGATCGCCCGCTATGGCCGGAAGGCAGCTTTGCTTCGCGCCTGAAGCTCCAGTCTGCCGAAAAAGAGCGCATCGCGCGCGCAGCCGCAGATCTCATCGCCGATGGCGACACCATTATGCTCGATGCCAGCACGACCGCCTATGCGATTGCGCGCCAGATAGCCGATCGACGGAACCTCACTATCATCACTAACGGCATGCATCTGGCGCTGGCTTTGGGCGCCAACCACGCCATCACGACCATTGTTATTGGTGGGCAGGTGCGTGGCGATACTGGCTCGCTCACCGGTACGTTGGCCGAGGAGATGCTGCAACGGTTGCATGCAGACAAGGGATTTTTCTCGGCACGTGGGCTAACCGTCGCAAAAGGATTAACGGAAAGCTCCATCCCTGAAGGGCTACTCAAGGCCAAAATGGCGCAACACGTTGATCGGGTCATTGCTGTGCTTGATAGCAGCAAACTCGGCCTGACGGCGCTGACCAGTTTTTGTCCGGTGGAATCGATCCATCACCTGATCACCGCCGGCCCGGAAGCTGCGGAACGCAGCGCTCCATTTGCCGACTTCTTTCCGGTCTCCATCGTATAGCGAGGAGTGTATGCAAGGAACCCCTGTGCTGGAAATGCGCTCCATTTCGCGACGGTTTGGCAGCACGCAAGCCCTTGATGGCGTCAATCTGCGGCTGTATCCGGGCGAAGTGCATGCGCTGCTGGGTGAAAATGGCGCTGGCAAATCGACTCTCATCAAGATCATGACCGGCATCCATCAGCCTGATAGCGGTCAGATCTTCCTCGACGGTCAGCCGGTGCGGATTGCGAACACCTTTGAAGCGCAGCGCCTGGGCATTGCGGCGATCTATCAAGAGCCGCTCATGTACCCTGATCTTAACGTGGCCGAAAACATCTTTATTTCCCATGCCGGTCGCGGTCCGCTGGTCGATTGGCAGCGAATGTATCGAGAAGCTGAGGCCATTCTGCGCCAGCTCGACGTGCAACTCGATGTGCGGCGCCCGGCTCGCGGTTTGAGTGTGGCTGCCCAACAAACCGTTGAGATTGCGAAAGCGCTTTCGCTGCAAGTCAGGGTCTTAATTATGGACGAGCCAACGGCTGCGCTTTCGGCGCATGAAGTTGAGCAACTCTTCGCGATTGTGCGCCGGTTGCGAGATCAGGGGGTGGCGATCCTGTTCATCTCGCATCGGATGGAAGAAGTATTTCAACTCGCCGATCGAATTACTGTGTTTCGTGATGGACGCCTGATCTCTTCGGCGCCGCGAGCGGAAGTGACGCCAGCGCAGGCGATTCGTGACATGGCTGGGCGCAGCATCGAGCAACTCTTCCCACGCCGGCATACGGTTCGCGATCAGGTGTTGGTCGAAGTGCGCGATCTGGGGCGGCAAGGCGTTTTTCGCAAGATCTCGTTCACGATCCGAGCCGGTGAGGTGCTAGGATTTGCCGGATTGGTAGGAGCGCGCCGAACTGATGTTGGGCTGGCGCTATTTGGAATCGCTCCTGCCGACAGCGGCACGATTGCGATTGATGGTCAGCCGGTGCGGATTCATCATCCACGTCAGGCGATGCGCTACGGCATTGCCTATGTCAGTGAGGATCGACGTGGGTTAGGGTTGTCGCTGCCCATGTCAATTGCTGCCAACATCACCCTGCCTGCCCTGCGTCGCTATCTTAATCCGCTGGGATTGGTGCGGCGCGCAGATGAGCTGGCGACTGCCGAGGAGTACCGCCGGCGGCTGGCGATTCGGGCAGCCTCGGTTGAGGTTGAGGTTGGGAAGTTGTCTGGCGGCAATCAGCAGAAGGTGATGTTGAGCAAATGGCTTAATACCCGGCCACGCCTGCTCATTCTCGATGAGCCGACTCGCGGCATTGATGTGGGCGCCAAGGCTGAAGTTCATCAGATGATCGACGATCTGGCGGCTGAGGGTATCGCCATTCTCCTCATCTCCTCAGATCTGCCAGAGGTGCTCGCCATGAGCGATCGGATTCTGGTGATGCGCGAGGGGCGACAGATGGGCATCTTTTCCCGAGAGGAAGCGACACAAGAGCGGGTGCTGGCCGCGGCTATGGGTCAATCGCATAATGCGCCGGATCAGGGGGCTGTTCACACAGTAGGGAGCGCAGGATGACAGACTGGCGACAACGTATTCGTCCAGAACAGATTCGTGAGTTGAGTCTGATCGGCTTGATCGTGATTGCTCTGTTGATCTTTGGCTGGCAGATCGAGAACTTTCTCTCTGCGCGTACCTTTAATCGTATTACATCGAGCGTGGCGATTGTCGGGATGGTGGCCATCGGGCAGACGCTGGTCGTTCTTACCCGCAACATTGATCTGTCGGTGGGATCGATTGTGGGTTTTACAGCGTATTTTGTCGGTTCGCAACTGGCCGCTAACAATGACATCGCGCCGCTGGCGGCAGTGGCGATAGCTATCCTGGTTGGTGGCGCGATGGGGCTATTGAACGGGGTGATTGTGGCCTATGGCCGGGTGCCGGCCATTATTACCACGCTTGGCACTCTGGCAATCTATCGTATGTTGCTGATCAACTATGCCAATGCGCGCACGATTACGGTTGACTCGCTCCCGACATGGGTGGTGGAGCTGAGTCGGCAAACCTTGTTCTCAATTGGCGATTTTGCTGTACGACCACTCTTTGCCATCACTATTGCCGCGGTCGTGCTATTCCAGTTCGTTCTGGGATACACCATCTTTGGTCGTCGCCTGTATGCGATTGGCTCAAACCCGGAAGCGGCTCGCTTCGCCGGCTTGCCAGCGCAACGCACCGTTTTGGCTGCATTTGTGCTCTGCGGCATGCTGTCAGGAATGGCCGGATTCCTCTTTCTTGCCCGGTTTGGCAACATCACTGCGGTTGCCGGTCAGGGGATCGAACTCGAGTCGGTTGCGGCAGTGGTGGTAGGAGGGGTAAACACCTTTGGCGGTTCAGGCACGGTGTTGGGCGCGTTGTTGGGCGCGTTTCTGATCGATCTGCTTGGCCAGGGGTTGTTGCGCTGGCTCGGTATCAGTGAATTCTGGCGCAATGCATTGCTCGGCGTGTTGATTCTGGCAGCAGTGGCATCTGATTCAGTCATCCTGGGATGGTTGCGCCGGTTGTGGGATGCGCCGGCGGCACGCATGGAGGCCGGACATGAACGTTAAACTCCACCGGCTGTTACGCTGGGAAGGGTTGCTGCTGGCGATTCTGATAGTCGTGGCGGTGGTCAATGCCAATCTGGCGCCCGCATATCTGAGCCTGAACAATCAGATCAATCTGTTTCAACTCTCGATCGAAAAGATTATTGTCGCTCTGGCGATGACGTTCATCATCATCAATGGTGAAATCGATCTCTCCGTTGCGTCAGTAATGGGGCTGGCAGCCTGTGTGGTTGCCGTGTTGTTCGATCAGGGCGCGCCGATGGAGTTCGCAATCGTGATCGCATTGCTCACCGGCGCAATCTGTGGCGCGTTCAACGGGTTTTGGGTAGCGTATGTCGGTCTCCCTTCCCTGGCTGTCACCCTGGCCGGGATGATCGGTTTTCGTGGCGTAGCCCGCATCTTAATCGAGGATCGCTCAATTGGCGGTTTTCCCGTCTGGTTTACAACGCTCGGTCAGCAACCATTGTTGGGGCCATTCCCGTTGAGCCTGATTCTGTTTGCGCTGCTCTTCATGCTGGCCTTTGTGGTTCTTCAGTATTCCGGCGTCGGTCGGCTGGTTTACATTGTCGGTCACAATGCTGCTGTTGCTCGCTACTCTGGGATTGATGTGCCGCGCTTGAAGCTAGGTCTCTTCATTGTCTCCGGGCTGGTAGCTGCGCTGGCAGGAGTGTTGCTGGCCGCTCGCCTTGGCGCAGTGCGAGGCAATACTGCCGATGGTTTTGAACTCGACATCATCACGATGGTCTTGCTCGGCGGGGTCAGTATCTTTGGCGGTGTGGGCAATCTGGCCGGCGTTGGTCTCTCGATCCTCGTCATCCTCAATCTGCGCAACGGCATGTCGTTGCTTAATGTGACGGGCAATGTTCAGACTGGCGTGGTCGGAATGTTGCTCATCCTGTCGGTGTTGATTCCCAATCTGATCCAGATGGCGCGCGAACATTGGCAACGGCGCGCCGTCCAGCGCAAGGAGGTGCAAACCGGAGTTGAAACAAGGGTCTCATCATAGGTTGACAGGCTTAAACAGAGGGGTTCATTTCGCGTTCATTGTGATGGGGAGTGTTCCATGATGGAAACCAAACGCCGTGTTTTTGCGCTCGGTTTGATCTTCGCACTCTTGCTGGCAGCATGTACGCCACAAGCTCAGACGCCAGCGCCAACCAGCGCGCCAGCGCCAACCAGCGCGCCTGCGCCGACCAGCGCGCCAGCGCCAACCAGCGCGCCAGCGCCAACCAGTGCGCCAGCGCCGACTGGTGGTGTGGTCTCTGCCACCCCTGGGTTGACTATCGACATGATTCTGTTGCCCAAGTTCCTCGGGATTGCCGTGTTTGATCAGGCCTATGAGGGCGCACAGGAGGCGCATGCCGAGTTGGGGAACAAAGGCAATCTTATCTTCACCGGCCCAACTGCCGAGAACTCAGTGGCCGGTCAGATTGAGACGCTGACCAATGCGGCTACCCAGGGCGTAAAGGCAGTGATGCTCTCGAACAACGCGGGCGACCAGATCGCGGCAGCGGCGCAGGCAGCGCAGGCGGCTGGGGTGAAAGTGGTCACCTGGGACTCGCCGATCCCGTCGGCGCAGGGCGAGAGCGTGTTCGTGGCGCAGGTCGATTTCAACGAGACGGGCCGGGTGATGGCGGATATGGCGCTCTCGATCCTGGGGCCAGCAGGAGGCGAGTTTGCGATTTTGTCGGCGTCGCCCGATGCGGCGAACCAGAACGCCTGGATCGCGGCGATGAAGGAGGTGTTGCAAGAGCCGAAGTATGCCAGCCTGAAGCTGGTGGATACGGTCTACGGCAACGACCAGTCGGAGGAGAGCTACAACCAGGCGCTGGCGCTGGTGGACAAGCATCCGAACCTGAAGCTGATTATGGCGCCGACGACGGTTGGGATTGCCGCGGCAGCCAAGGCGATGACCGATGAGGGCTTGTGCGACCGGGTGAAGGTGTCGGGGCTGGGGCTGCCAGCGGAGATGATCAGCTACACCCTGAGCGGCTGCGCGCCGGAGTTTGCTCTCTGGAGCTTCAAGGATCTCGGCTACCTGACCTATCATCTGGCGTACCTGATCGCCTCAGGCGCTTTGCAGGGCGTTGAAGGCGAGCGGTTTAACGCCGGGCGGATGGGAACTTACACCATTGAGAAAGATCCCACTCGTCCGAACGGTTTGCGGGTGTTGATGGGGCCGTTCACCGTCTACACGGCAGCGAATATCCTCAATGAAGTTGAAGCTCCCAGCGCCAGCACAGCACCGATCACCCTACAGGCCGGCCAGCGCGCTGATATGATTTTATTGCCCAAGTTCCTCGGCATTGCTGTGTTTGATCAGGCGCACGATGGAGCGAAAGAGGCGCACGCCGAGCTTGGCAATCCCGGTCAGTTGATCTTCACCGGCCCAACTGCCGAGAACTCAGTGGCCGGTCAGATTGAGACGCTGACCAATGCGGCTACCCAGGGCGTAAAGGCAGTGA
>FWPU01003760.1_pt1 | contig 37244 bp, 26 predicted proteins | sample 2228361 | NCBI WGS metagenome assembly FWPU01 (sample SAMEA103939777, study PRJEB20133) | metagenome
CCCGAGCCTTGGCCGGGGCCTTCGCCGGGCGTGCAGACGAAGACCCTACGCCTTGTCGGTACTGTGCCGCCCGAGCTGTGGAATCGGCTGGCAAACACGGTGTTGCCGAAATTACGGAGCGCCGTGCCTCCCGACAGACAGATTTCGGCACTCACGCTCGGCATCGAATTTTCGGTTTCTCTGGAAAGGGGCATTGCCGAAAGCCTGCACAAGGACCTCAAACAGATTCTGGACGACCTTCGCTTAACCGATCAGGTACGAATCGAAGAAACGCACAACGGATGAGCCACACAAACCCCGGCGCATAACCGCCTCCATCCTCCTGTGTGTCCTTGTGCCGTCATCCTTATTCCTCCACGTCAAAATAGTCGCAGCCGTGTACGGACGGCGGGCCGCCGGAGCCCATCTTGCGGTTCGTGTTCGATTCGAACGCTTTTTCCCTCGGCGCCGGCGATAGGGGATGCCGAATGTGCCTTTCCGAGGAAAAAGGCTGCAGCGACCGCGCATTCCAAACCGAACGGCAAATAACCCGCATATCCGAGAATCGGCATTTCAAAAAGGCGAAACGCGTCCACAAAAGGAATGCTGTAGCACCACTTGGCAAGGCTCCTGTAGTTCCACATTTCCCAAAAAAAGCCACATATCGAACCCGAAAGCGCCAGGAGCACGATTTGGCGCCAGTCGCCTTGGGCGATCGGCGACACGATCGTTTTTTCTCCCCGAAGAGCCTGTGCCGAGACGATGATGACTAGCGGCGCCAGCCAAAGCATCGGGAAAAGGACACCGGGCCACACACCGATTCCGGCAAGGCCGAAGCAGGCGGCCACGAACATGATACCCGCCACGACGTTCGGTCGTCGGGGACGGATGGCCATGGCCGAAAAATCGTCCAGCCCCGCGGTAAGTCGGGGAAAAGTCTCGAGCAACTCGTACGTTCCGAGGACGGCCGGAAGAACCGTGGAAAAGGGTAAAGTGGCAAACAACACGTACTGCCAGGGCGTGAAATCGGCAATGCCGACGTAGTACCAGTTTTGAACGAACCGGTTCAGGTACTCGAAAAACCACCAAAATCCCGCGCTCACGACAAAAAGCGCCAGGAAGTAAGCCGGTCGGTTCACGAGCATGCAGGCGTTCGCGCGTTTCCACGTGAGGGCATTGACCGTCAGGATGTATCCTAACCACAAGGGCGAGAACGTGAAGGGCTGCCAGGGCGCAAACCAGGGGAATCGGGTCCAGGCCGCCACCCAGGCGATGGCCGTCAGCGCCATTCCCCCCCAGCCCCACCAGGGAAAGGTCATGCCGGGGCTATGGTGCCGCGGTTCAACGCGGTGCTGACAGGCCAGGCATCGGTCGAGGAATGGGGTGATGATCGCTACGGTGAACAAAACAAGCAGGGTGAAGATTTCCCATGAAAAACCGGCGTGTTCTACGTAGCGGGTGAGAGGCGGGAACGCGAGGTACGGCCCCATGGGCTTCCCTGCCAGCCCGACGCCCACGAGCGGGAGCACGAGCAGGAGCAGAAGCGTCCCGATTCTATGGACTACTACGCGCCATGCCTTCATGGGGGTGCGTTAAATGTCGAACCAAAGTTTTGTGCGTGTGGCAAGCCACAGCTGCACACCCGCGACGCTGCGTCCGGTATCCCTTGGACGTGCCGCGTGAGATCGCCCGGCAGTCGATTCCTCGTGCGGTCAGCTGATACCACCCGTCCGCCACCTCCCGTCACAACGGACTCACGCTCAGACTTTCAACAGCCGTTGACGGGCCCGCGCGGGAGCATTCGCCCGACGCTAAAGGTACCGACGAGAAGATTCTGGGTGAAGAAGACATCCCACCGTATGCCGAAGTTTCAACGCCGCGGCTTACAAGGCAAAATTTCGCTAGTGGCGGCGGGGCTATTCAACGGCATGCGGCTCACGCGCCCGCCACAGGCTGAGGCCCACTATGGAAGGGTTCTAGCCGTGGAATACTGTTACAGAGTTGAAAGCGGAAACGTCCGATCATCGCCGGTGTTCTATTTTGCGGCGACGACACAGGCCGTGTGGTCGAAGGGAAAACGCGGCGTATGCTGGTAAAAAGCCACCACCGTTCCACGCGCGGTTTCAGCATGCGGTGACAGAACGAGCGGAACGCCGCCGCGGGTGAAGGTTAATATGCACGACTCGGGCTGGCGGGAACCCGTTGAAGGAAGTGGACGAGGCGTGGCTGTAGGCTCCGATATTCGGTGTGTACACCAGGTCACCCAGGGTTAAATCCGGCAGGGATTCCGACTGAGAGATTGTGTCCAAAGCGTCGCAGGTGGGGCCAAAAACAGCGCAAATCTGCGTAGGCCCACTTCGAAATGCCTTCACCGGATAGCGGCAATGGTCAAAGAGGACACCGGAGTAGGTGCCATAAATGCCGTCGTCAATGTAGTAGCACGTCTTGCCGTCGCGAACTGTCTTGCCGATGACGCGGCAGACAAGCGTGCCGGCTGTTGCCACCAAAAAGCGTCCGGGTTCCGCTAAAATGTCGATGGTTTTGGGGAAAAGCCGGTTGAGTTCCGTCGATATGATCCGTGCCAGTTCTCGAAAGGGACGCACATGGGTGTCGTAGGGCACGGGGAATCCACCCCCGATATCTAAGAGCGTGAGGCTGCAAACGCCCCTGTCCTCCGCTTCGTGGAACACGCTGGCCGCCAGGTTCAGAGCCTGAACATAGTTGTCACAGTTTGTGCACTGGCTTCCGACATGGAAGCTGAGCCCTTCAACGGTCAGTCCAGCATGTTGCGCGGCCAGGAGGAGGTCGACAGCTTGGCTGGGAGCGGCGCCGAATTTGGAGGCGAGTTCAACCGCCGAGCCCGTGTTGGGGACCCGGATGCGGAGAACCAGACCGGCCGCAGGGGCATACTGCTGAATTTTTTTTATTTCCTCGAAATTGTCGTAGGTGACTAAGGGTTTATACCGATTCAACCGGCGTAATGTTTCGTTGGCCTTGATGGGATGGGCATAGATGATTTTGTCCCAGATAAAATCCTGCCGTTCCCGCGCCGGCAGATCGCGGATGTTCCGGTAGACGATCTGAAATTCCTGCCATGAGGCGACATCGAAGCTGGCGCCCATCTCATAGAAGGTGCGGACGATGCGTGGATCCGGGTTGGCCTTCACGGCATAATAGGCTTGCACACGCGGCAAATGTCTCCGGAATTCACGGTAGGCACGACGGAGTTCATCGTGGTCCACGATCAACAGGGGAGTCCCGTGTCGTTCTGCTAGGCGCGGAAGGGTTTCCAGGTGAACCATACGGGAGAGGTCTTTCTCGCTATGGATTGTGTGCGTGATATTCGTTGCGAAGGTGTTCCATCAGGGAAGGGAGACGGTGGTAGAGCCGCTTGCGTTTTCGCGGTCGGTGATTGGCCAGCGCGTAGTGCGTGAGAAGGGGCAACGCCACCGTACTGTCCAGATAACAAACGATCGCGTCGGGCAATTGTGTGGGGTCAACCTTGCCCCAGCTGACGGCTTCGTGCGGCGTGGCGCCGGAGAGCCCGCCCGTATCGGGCCGTGCGTCTGTGAACTGCAGGAAATACTCGTGTCCGAATTCTTTAATGCGGAGTACCTCTTGAATTTGAGGCTCGGTCTGCAAAAGGAAATTCTTGGGCGAACCGCCCCCCACCAACACAGCTGCCGTCTTGCCTCCCGCCTGTTGAGCCCCCAGGACAATGGCGGTGGATTCGTTCACGTCCACGCTAGGATTGATGCGCAGGCGGCTGCCGCGCAATTCCACACCGGCTACGTTCATCCCGATGGTCGAATCTCCCGGGGAAGGGCAGAAACAGGGGACGCCCGCCCGGTAGGCAGCGGCCAGCACAGACACGCGATGATGACCGGTTTGCTGTTCGAACTCGTTGCAGTATCGGCCCAGGCGGTAGTGCAGTTCGGCGGTGCCCATTTCCTTCTGAAATTCCGGCTGCATAAGAATCTTGCGCAACACACTGTCGGTCGCCATCAGAACGCTGTTGTAATCCAGGAAGATATCGTAGATGCGTACGACGCCCACGCGGCGCAACGCCGGGTCCGGAACAAACGGTGTCCCCTTGTACAAGGGCAGATTCATGGCATGGTGCAGATCGTGATACAGGTTAGCCCCCGTCGCCACGATCCAATCCACAAATCCCGCTTCGATCAGCGGCACAACGGCTGCCGAACCGACACCGGCTGGCGTCAGGGCACCGGCCAGGCTCATCCCGACCGTAACATCCGGAGCCAACATTTTTTCAACGAATAGCCGACAGGCTTCATGAAGCCGCGCGGCGTTGTAGGCCAGGAACGCGTGTCGAATCAGTTCCGTCAGCGTTTCCTTCCCCGTGATGGGACGTGGGAAAATGCGCGGACCCTTCAGGAATTTCTTTTTTCCGCGCTGGAATGTGTGAGGATACGGACTGATGAATCGCTTGGGCAATCGAATGGTACTCATGCGGGTTTCCTCCGGCCGCCTTGTGGAATCCGGTGTGTTCCGCGCGGCACACGGCGGCAGCAAGCTAGCGAGAGAAGTTTGTAGACGAGTTTCGCACACAGAAAGTCTGGAGCCGTCAGCCCGGGAATCGGTGCCAACTCCACGACGTCAAACACCCGAAAGGGCCCTGCCTCACGGCAGATCACGCGGACGATCTCCAGCATGAGGTCCCACGAAAGTCCGCCCGGTTCCGGCGTGCCGACGGCAGGCATGATAGACGGGTCCAGACCATCCACATCCACCGTAAGATACACGGATTTCCCGCACACGAACCGCGCCAGAGACCGAAGAAAACCCTGGCCTTTCCGTGCGTCCTCCGCAAACACGGTGTGCAGCCGTGGCTGACCGCGTCGAAACCGTTCTTCCGCCTCGGAAATGTTACGGATGCCAATTTGGAAAACGGGACACGTTTCCAGGATGCGATGCGCGGCGCAGGCATGGCTGTGAGGGGAGCCTTCATAGCTTTCGCGCAGATCGGCGTGTGCATCAATCTGGACCGCAACGAGATCGTCGCCGGGAAAGGCGCGAGCCAGCCCCTGGACAACGCCAGCGGACAGACTGTGTTCCCCTCCCAACACGGCCAAAACGTCAGGACGTGGCGATCCGGCAAAAATATCCGATACGGTGTCGGCAATGTGCCGAACCATGGCGTCGGGTGAAGTATGTATCAACGCCAACGGAGGCAACGTGTGGATGCCGAACCGGGTCACCGGCTCGCTGTCGAACTCTCGGTCAAACCACTCGACCTGTCGTGAAGCCGTTAGGATGGCGGCCGGTCCGTTTCGCGTGCCTGCTCCGTAGGAGGTGGTGGCCTCGTAGGGTACGGGGAGAACCCAGGCACGCGCGGTGGCTGCAGAAGATAGGTCCTCCGGAAGCCCGAGAAAATTCCACGCCGGTTGAAAACGATCAGCGGCAGCCATGGATTCGGCCCCTGGAAACGTGCGGGCATTCTGAACGATGCCACGGGCCGGTCAAGCCGAAATCCACGGCGGATCCGTGAAAAGCCCATTCCAAAAGGCATGCGGCTATCCACACTCGAAGCCAGACCTTCAGAACCGCGCGTCGGGGAAGAGCATAGAAAGAGGAGGTCCCTGTCGCATACGTCTCACCGGCTCTCGACACCACGTCTGGTGCTGCTGCGGCCCCTCACCACACGGCTGGCGTGGTTCCAGGCGCGACAACCGGCTGGCCAATATCCCCTCCCTCTTGACGACCGCGTTTCCCTCCGTTCCCCTGCTTTTCGTCCCGCCTCCACGGCCCGCCGCGCTCGCCTTCCGCGCGATTGCGCCGGAACGTCTGCATTTTCTCCCGGATCTGGAGCATTTGATCGGCCGTCAGCGTCTTTTTGACGGCGAGGATCAGTTTGAGGTTGATTTTATCGAGTTCCAGTCGGATCGGACTTGCCTTTTCCACCAAAGCAAAAAGGGCCTCCTCGTCCGCCGTGGGTTCTTCCATGAGTTTCCATTGCTGCTGTTGTAGTTCGGCCAACTGCTTCCTGAGTCCTTCACGCTCCTTACGTGCGCCTTCAACGGCCTCTTTGATGGCATGGATCTGCGCCTCGGTGAGACCAAGCTCCGTGGCGAGTTTGGTGTCCGTGACAAGGCGTCGGATCACCCATTCGTGGAGCCCCTGCGCCATGATTCCCCATCCGGGTCCTAGCCCGCTATGACGCATGTGAATATCGCCTCGAACATCCGGGCGATCCTTGTTCTGTCTGTCGTCCGTTTGCCCCAATCCCCAACCGGCCGCCAGCACGGCCGAGAAAATTCCGACTGCTACGGCTACCTGTACTGATTTCATTCTGTACCTCCTTTCGCAGACCGACAACCCGTATTCTGTAGCAACGTTTTGAGGGTCCCATTATTGTCGCTTGATGCGGAAAAGGAAAACGGGAGCTTTTCCGTAGATATCTAGGGTTGAGTCACAATTATTGGAACACCAAAGGGTTAACAATAATCTGTCCGACCCATCCGTTGTGATGCATCCCTATACGGAACCCTGCACTCCGGGCGGGTCTTGTCCGGATACCGGCAAGGCAACTAGCCATTCGCCCTGCGAATCGGGTCAACTCAACACGGACGTAATAATGCGGGAGGGATGGATAAGGAAACAGGAGTCCGGAAAAAACTTGAGACGTCTTCTGCCATGGACCAATATAAAACCGCACTCTCGTTTCGTTGTGGAGGGGTGGCAGAGTGGTCGAATGCGCATGACTCGAAATCATGTGTCCGGCCTAGCTGGACCGGGGGTTCGAATCCCTCCCCCTCCGCCACAGTTTTGGGCTGGAATCCGTCGCGCAGGCCATGTGAAACCCAACGGGGTTTGCTTCGCAATGCGCATTGAGAATTCACCCTCTGGGACGGGCGTGATCGTGGAAAAGGGAATGTCCCCGAAAAGGCCGTCCACGCGAGGGGATGCGCGCGCATACAATCGTTTCTCCTTAGCTCGTCGGGAATTCCCCGGCACGGGATCCACGCGCATCATGGCCCATACCATGATCTTCTTCGGCTCGCCGCGCGTTCCTGACTCCTACGCCGTCAGTCCAGGTGAACGCCCTCTCGGCTGAACGTGGCCATTTCGTTGTACAGCTTCAGGGCCGCATCGACGATCGTCATGGCCAAGGCGGCTCCCGTACCCTCCCCCAGCCGTAGGTTCAACGAGAGGATCGGTTCCACACCGAATTCTAGAAAGAACCGGTTATGTCCCTTTTCGTCCGAGCGGTGGCTGAAGAAAAGATAGTCGCGAACAGTCGGGCAAAGCCGGTAGGCCACGAGAGCGCCGGCGGACGAAATAAAGCCGTCCACGACAACGGGGACGCGGCCAGCAGCACCTCCTAGCGCCAAGCCACAGATACCGGCGATTTCCAATCCGCCGACGGCCGCCAGAGCGTTGAGCGGCGTATGCAGGCGCTCGTGGTTAACGGCAAGGGCTTCGCGAATGACCTCGACCTTTCTCCTCCATTGTTCGTCTGTGATGCCGGTGCCCCGGCCGGTGATGGCCTCGACGTCGCAGGGGAGCAGGGCGGCCAGAAGAGCGGAACTGGGGGTGGTGTTGCCGATGCCCATCTCGCCTGTACCCAGCATGGTTGCCCCCCGGCGAATTTCTTCTTCTGCGAGCGTGGCGCCGGCGAGGATGGCCTGTTCGGCGTCCTCGACGGTCATCGCCGGTCCGTATCGTATGTTGTCCGTTCCTCGGCGGACCTTGCGATCCAGCAGGCCGGGCGTGGGAGGAAAGTTAAAGTCCACGCCGATGTCCACGAGACGAAGTTCCGCGCCGGCATGACGGGCCAGCACATTGATGGCCGCGCCACCCGAAGCCATGTTCAGGACCATCTGTCGGGTCACCGACTTGGGAGCGATGGAGAGGTTTTCTTCCGCTACACCGTGATCGCCGGCAAACGTGACGATGACCTTTTTACCCGGGCGGGGACGGGCGGTTCTGGCGATCAGCCCGCAGCGAACCACAATGTCTTCCAGGCGGCCGAGGCTGCCCGGGGGCTTTGTCAAACTGTCGAGCCGTGCGCGGATAACGGGTTCTAACGAGCGATCAACCGGTTGTATACGAGCGAGCCATTGATTCAAACGTTCCGATCCCATCGTGTGATCCTCCTTTGTGTTTGTGGGCACAGGGAAGTGTGTCCAGCGCCGTCCGATCCGCGGAGAATGATGCGGAGACTCTCTTGACGTAAAGGCATGGTCCGGCAACCCCGTGGAGGGCGAACCGCCTGCTTCGCCGATTCAACGGAAAAGAGTGTCGCGGATCAAAAAAAACGACGCGGGCATCCGCGCGCGAAGTGCCTCCGGACTGTCGGCATAGCAGGGGTCAATCTCGATGGCGTGAAGAGGTTCTCCACGCGGCGAACGGGGCACGGGAACGCCGCAGGCTTCCAACCACCGGGCGAACGCGCGGATCATGTCGCGCCGGGCGGTCTCCGCCGAATCGTCCCCCGTGGCGTTTTTGACGGGGGAGAACTCGTCCTCGCGCGCGAACAGCACGTTGATACTGCGCTGGGCGCGTGGCAACGTGTCAAAAATAAACTTCTCGAATTTGTAGGCGTTCGGCGTGGCCGGTTGCTCGGTTTCGCCTGTTTCCCGGCAAACCGGTACTTTCTTGTGAGCTAGGTGCAGGGGCAGCGGTGTGCGGCACTCTCGCCGAAGAAAATCCAGCGAAAAAATATGAATAGCCACGTTGCCGAGCCGGAAGCGGAGCCGTCCGTCCGGTTCGCGCGCCTGTTTCTGCTCCGGCAACAGTTCCGTGTATTCGATGACGGCCGGCCGACCCTCCTTCCGGACCACGACGCCGATCTTCTCTTCCGGGTCCGTTTTCTCGCACACTTTTACCGACATTTCTGCATCCTGCAGGCGATGGAGTCCGAGAAACACGGGATCGGCCACGTGGACAAGCGGATTATCCACTTGGAAATAGAAAAGCATGCGCAGACCGCGGCGCGCCATGTCCTCCAGGGCACCCGTCGCCTGCAGGGCGCTCAAGAGTCCTCCATGGCCGTCTGGACTGAGAAAAATATGATCCGGCGCATCCAGAATGACACGCCCGTCGGAATCCAGGGCAGGCCACATACCCTGGACAAAGAAAATCACACGTTCGGGGGAAAGACCGAAAAAGGCGTGTCGAACAAAAAACTGTCGGGTCGCGGCGTCGTTTTCCTGACTGGTCATGATGTAGAGAGGAATCGGACTCCCATAGCGTCGCTCATGTGCCAGGATTTTGTGGGCATGAATCTCGAAAAGGGATGCCCCGGAAAGGGGACCGATAGGAAAGCAGCCTTTAGGCCCCGCATAGCCCAATCGCGTTCCTTGTCCTCCAGCCACAAGAATCACGCCCACTTCGCCGGCACGCAACGCCTGTTCGCCCACCGGAGCCGCTTCCGCGCGAAGCGACGGCGTGACGGCGATAGCATCGGCCGGCTCAAGGGTGGACGGGGCGGATGGGGTCTTCTGCCGCAGGCACTCCTGCATCCGTCGGATCAAATCGCCATCCAGATGCGCGATCTGGTGGAGAAGGTTCTCCCGCTGCTCAGCATGCAACCGGTTCCAAAACCGTAAGACGTGGGTCTGCCCACAGGTCTCCAAACGTCTGTACGCTTCTCCGTACGTCAACGCCATGGTCTCTTCCTGTGTCACGATTCCCTGAGACTCCGCGCTTCTTGTCGGAGATTCTGGAGTACAACCCGATCAGAAGCCGACAGGTGGGGTTCCGATTCGTCCAATTCCTCCAGGATGTGCAGCGCGCGTTGGGGATTGCCTTTGCGAAGTTCAAACTCGGCAAGATGCAGAAGAATTTGAGGTGTAGGCTTCCCGGCGTTCCGGCACCGGTCGAACGCGTTCTCCGCTTCTTCCATACGGCCGGTTTTCATCAGAACAAAAGCCAAAGTGTCCCAGGCCGCCGAAAGGGTTTCGTCCCGCCGCAATACCTCGCGGGCCAGAGTTTCAGCCTCGCGGTACTCTTGGCGCTGGGTCAAAAGCCATGCCAAATCATTGAGAGCCTCTAGGGAACGTTGCTTTCGAAGGCTTCGTCGGAAGGAGTCCTCGGCAAGGGCCAGATCGCCTCGTTCAAACTGAAGGGTTCCCATCACATAATTGGCAAAGGCGTGATCGGGAACCATGGCGAGAAGACGGCGCGCGTGCTGTTCCGCCTCCACACGGCGGTTTTGTACCATGTCGAGGCGAAGAAGGCAACTGAGAAAATGTGGGCTTTGAGGCATCCGAGCGTGTAATGCCGCGAAACGCGCGCGCGCTTCCTCCAAATCGTTTTGCAACAGGGCCAGGTGGGCGCGGGCCGCTCCGGCGATGGTCTCCGCCCCGCGCACCTCCGTCAACTGTTGGATACAGCGTTGAAGCCCCGCGTCGTCTCGCTGTCGGACCAGCAGTTCTACCAGCAGAGCCCATGCGGGCAGTAGATCCGGCTTGCGGGCGACAATCTCCTGGGCCGCCACCCGCGCCTGCTCCAGATCGCCTCCCATCAGGTGAAGGATCGCCCATTCCATGGCCACGATCATTTTGTCTGCTCCGGCGTCTTCGGCCCGTGTCAGATACTCGACGGCTCGCTGCACGTCGCCTTGGCGGGCGGCCAAACGTGCCAGGCCCAGCAACGCCGAGCGATTCGTGGGATTCTCGGTCAACAGCGCGTGGTAGAGGGCCTCGCTTTTTTCGTTCTGTTCGCGTTGAAGATAAAGCCCGGCGAGCAGTTCGCGCCATTCGCCTTTTTCCCCTTCCGTGAGCATGCCCAGCGCGCGCTTTAGCCCACTGATGGCCATGCCCGGTCGGCCGGACAAGGCCCATGTCCATCCGAGCCGTGCAAAGGCCTCGGGTGTGCGGACGTAGCCATATACGGCGGCCAGTTGCCGGATGTCATACTGTCGCTGCCGTTCCTGGGGAAGACGGGCGATTTGTTCCTGAATTTTTTCTTTGCGATCCAGACCGATCCCCTTCCCGATCAACACCCATTGGTTCAGCAGCGCGCTGACGTTGTGAGGGTCAAGCTCGCGGGCACGCGCGTAGACCCGAAAAGCGTCTTCTGGACGGTTGCGGTCTTCCAGAAAAACGCCCAGATTGTTAGCGACCAGACTCATCTGCCGGCGCAGATACGAGAACAGGCCGTGAAGCGGCGAGCGGGAATCGGGTTGACGTAATCGGGGGAGCCATCGGTCCCAGAACGCCTCGTGTTCCGCCAGCAGCGAGGAGGCGTCTATCCGGTTGGTGCTGGTGGTCCCGAGGAAAACCATGCGGCTCGGCACTTCGGTGAACCCAGCCTCCGTCCAAAAATCGGGAACAACTTGCAGGGCGATTTTCTGATGGGCGTCCGGGTCGGTATGCAGCCACTCCTGAACGAGAGGGCCCACGCCGACCGCGAGAAGATTTTTCAGCCGTGGCGCGGGAAGACATCGCGAAAGGTAACGGACCATCAGCGGATCTTCGCTCGCCCGAAAATGAATCGGATGCAGCACGCGGCCCTGGCGGGTCGCGGCCAGACGGATGTGAGGGTCCAAGGCTCCATCGGTGATCAGCCAGTGCACCGACGGCGGCAGGGTGCGCACGATGTCATGAGCCAGTTCGGTCACGGTCTGCGCCTCCCGCGCGTCCGCCTGGCGGGCGTTGCGAAAGGGAAGGAGGAAAAGAAGCCCCAGCAGCAGGGTCGTCAGCACCGCGCGGGCTATGGTGCGTCGCCGGATGGGATCCTCTTCCTCATGCGTCCACCATACGGACGGAAGCAGGAACCAGTAGGCGAGCAGGTATCCGGCGAGCAAGGCCACCAGGAAATAAGGCGTCACCAGAAGAAGACGCATACCGAGCTGCGGCCAGGGAGCAATCGGAATGTTGCTCAGCACCATCCCGACCAGAACGGTCAGAAGGGCATGCAAGAGGTAAAATCCCCAATTTTTTTCTTCGTTCAGCGCGCGGCGGGCGACGATCAGCGACGTGAGCCAAGGGACAGCGGTGAGCAACAGCACATTGAGAAAGCCCACGCGCGGAAGGCTGGAAAGGATCAGCAACGCCTGATCGCGCCACGTATGGAACACGACGTTGCCCAAGGAGCGGTAGCCGCGGATAGCATAGCCCTCTGACCCGTAAAAGGCCCAAGCGGCCCATCCGTAGAGGGAAAGGCCGACCAGGCCTGCCAATACGAGCAGAATCATGCGGCCGACCTGGAACTGGTCATGCCGCAACAGTCCATACAATCCGAGAAAGGCGAAAAAAGGCGCCCATACAATCAGGGTTGCCCACTCGACAATGCCCACGCCGTAGAGGAGCGCGGTGACAAACAGCAGACTCCACTGTCCGCTCCGCAGGTAAGCCAACACAAGGCGGCTGAGGACGATCAGCAGCAGCAGATGGAACGAAGCCGGATGGAATCGGTTGGCCACAACCCAGAACGGCACGCAAAAGGCCAGGGCCACGGCACTGCCAATACCTGCCAGGTGGGCCGCCACGCGGGATCGGAAGCGGTTCGTTTCATCCACAACGATCCACTCTTCCACCATGTGTTTGGCCAGGCCGTAGGTGGCTCCAACAGCCAAAGCGCCGCACACCGCACTCAGGACGTTTAACCGCAGGATGACATCCCCCCAGGGAAGACGCCGCACCAGCCCGACCCATGTCCACCACACCGGATGGCCGGGGCTGACCCGCGGGAAGCTTTCCAATGCCTGCGTGAGGAAAACCGCGCTGGGTCCAGGACATGCGCCGCGACTGAGAGTGGCGAGGTAGATGCCGAATGCCAGGAGCGCCACAATCGCCGCCCCGGCCGCCTCCACCCAACGGGGCCGTTCTTTCATAGGGGTTTTTCTATACACGATCCGCCGGACGGTTGGCAAAATCAAAACCTGTGCCGCGCATTCGACTCAGGATTCGCCGTCCGGCAACACGTCTATCCGACCCTCCCAGGGGGGTTCGGCAATAAACCGCTGACGAAATCCGGACGTCATGCGCAGACGGGCTGGCGGTCCGTTGGATACGAAAAGCGCTTCCCATGAGTTCCTTGCCGATCGCAAACGGAGAGAGGCGGCTTCTCCCAGCACGAACAGCGTCGTCGACAGGCCGTCGGAAACCAACCCATTGGTGGCCACCACCGTGACGCTGGCCAGATGATCCACCGGGTACCCTGTCCTCGGATCCACAATGTGGGACACGCGACGATCGCCAATGGTGACGAATCGTTCGTAGTTTCCGGACGTAGCGACCGCCTGGCCGTCTGCAAGGTGGAGAACGCCGACGATCCGATCCGTCTGGAACGGATTCCTCACGCCGATAACCCAAGGTTTTCCGGAGCGCGGGCTGCCGTGGACCCGGATATTGCCACCGAGATTGATCATGAAATGGCGGGCGCCGAGAGCAAGAAGCCTTTCGTAGCAGCGGTCCACCGCGTATCCCTTGGCAATTCCGCCTAAATCCACACTCATGCCCGGGACGTCAAGCCGAGCCATCCCCTCCCGGACGGTCAGGCTCGCGTATCCCACCCGGGCGCGAGCATTGGACACGGCGGTCGCATCCGGCCACGATTCTGGCGTGGCCGCTTTGTTGAAGCCCCACAGTCGCATCAGAGGAACCACGGTGGGATCAAACGCGCCGCCGCTAATCTCCGCGAAGTGCCGGGCAGCGCGGAGTACGGCGACCGTGTCGGCAGAGACCGCCACGGCATGGGACCCGGCAGCCGCGTTCAAACGGCAGATATCGCTCGCCGGATGAAACAAACTGAGCTCTTTTTCGAGGGTCTCGCAGATCGCTTGAGCTTCCGCCGCATAACGATCGATCCGATCGGCTTCGGTGGAGGGGACAGAAAGGGTGGCAAAGGTGCCCATGGTGAGCCACGTGCGTCGCACCAGCTCACCGGGGCGACAGGCCGACACGGCGAATAAGGCAACCACCAGGCCGGCCCACGCGATGCCACCGGATCGATACCGACTGTTCCCTTGCCATTCTGTCTTCATGACTCCTCCCGTGATGAGGACGAGGTCGAGGGGACAGACAGCCGTTTGAGGCTTTGGCTGACGATTCTTTCGCAGAGAATCCGTTTCCAGGTTTCCGCTCCGGCCGCCTGGAGCAAGCCGCGATGGGCCCAGTAGAGCGCGTGGGTTTCCGGTCGGGTCCAATCCAGCCTACCGTGCCTCGTTTCTATTTCCTGCATGATGGACGGAATCAAGCCATAATCCTCGTGGAGGCGCCGCCTTTTCTCTTCGGGCTCGTGTTCCAGCCTACGGTAGTCGAGGTGCGGCCCGCCTAACAGATCGGTCATTTCCGTCGCCCACTGCCGTTGGTAATACGGCTGGGCGGGATCAACGGGATAGCCCATTTTGTGGAGGAAAATCCAGGCAAGCTCCGCGTACACATGGGGATCCGAAGGGTTATATCGGATTCCTCCGTCGCGAAGCAACCGGATGCCGTTGCGTACCCAACGCCAACGATCCGCATCGTCAGGCATCATGACACTGACGTTGTAGGCCATATTCCAGGCGTGGAAGGCCCAGATATCGGCCGCATGCGGCTCGAGGCGTGTGATCCACTCGGCCAGTTGCACCAACTCCACGTAGTGGCCGCGGTCCTGGAGGTCGGTGGCGCGAAGCCAAAGCAGGTCGGCCACCAATCCGCGGAACCCGCCCAGAACAACGGTAGTGAAGACCAGACTAGGGGACGCTTCGGGAAGATCATCGGGGGCCGCTCCGCGTGCACGGGAACGCGCGCGGGCCAGACGGGAATTAAAACCGCCGGCCAGCCCGAAACAAACCGCCGCCGCAAGGAGACCGCCCGCGCCGCGCGCAACGCGCTGAAAAAATCCCTGTTTCATGGTCTGTCGTTAGGCTTTTCCACAAAGGCGAACCACCCTCTCCAGCTCCAAAGGCCGGACGTCCGGGGTCCCGGTTAGCCGGCAAGTGCCAGTTCCCGACGGCCCAGCACCCACGCGCCCGTGCCCGCCAGTAGCGTCGTATAGCCGCCCAGGAGCACGGCCCACGCGTAAGCCGTATGCGTGGCCGGAATAGCGATGCCTTCAGACAAAGGCTCCAGAACATCACAGTGTAACGCGGGCGCAGCCAGCCGGTACACCGCGCGGGCCGCGCCTGCTGCCAGCCGCGCGATTCGGCCCGGCGGATGCGCTTCCCCGTGGACACACCCTCCGGAGTGGTGTGTTCCTTCTTCCCCCAGGGTGCCGACCAAAGCGACAGCGGTGATGGTGCCGACCACCGCGAACGTCGCCACGGGAAACGAGAGAAACGTTCCGGCCGTCAAACCCAACGCGGCCAGAACGCCCTGGTAGGCCAACAACACAACAAGGGCGCGCAGAAGGTTCCCTTCAAACGATCCTTGGCGAACACGAACTTCGAGGTTCCGGTTGGGCCGAAAAATGGCGGTGTGGGAAAGAGGGCGTTCCGCATTGGTGAAAACGATTTCCAGTCGCCGGATTTCCCCTACACCGCGGGGAATCGGTACGCCGAACCGATAGGTGCCACGCAGATGGCGACGAATGGAAGCACGGAAAAATGGCGGCTGGCCCGGTTCTCCCACAGAGAATGTCCCCGTCACCGGTTGGCGGTCGCCGGCGTACAGGGCCAGTTCGAACCGCACAGAAAAGGCGGCGTCCGTCCCTTCTCGTCCGCGGGGCAACACAGGCTGTGGCAACTCCACCAACCAGCGCCGGCTGTGCCCGGGCTGCACGGTGGCCCGACGCACCCGGAGCAGGCGCCCCGCGTAGGCACACGCCGCTTCGTGCGGAATGTCCGCCGCGAGGTCCCCGGCGGCGATTAAGCGACGGATTTCCCGATCCACATCCTCGGGCGTGACGTCGGGAACCGGAAGAATGGACGCGCGGGCCGTCAAAATTTCCTCTTGAACGTCTTGTCGTTCCGCGTCCGTTATTCCCGGTCGCCGAATCAGCCATTGCAGTTGAAGCCACATCATGACACCTGTCAGGATCAAAAGCACGAGGTTCAGCGCGAACAGGCCGCACCACTTTCCTAACCATATCTCCCAGGACCGTACGGGCTTCACGGCAAGGAGGTGAATCTGCTGGCCCTCCATTTCCCCGGCAAGAGCAAGACAGGAGGCCCATACCGTGGCCGTGGACAAAAGGAACGACACGGCCGCCAGACTATACCGCAGGACGATCTGCGCCGCACCGGTGAGGGTTCCGTCCCCCTCCAGCATCCGGGGAATCGCTACAACCACGACCGGAACGAGGACCAGGAGCAGGCTTACCAAATGCGATCGCACGGACGATCGCGCAGCAAGAAGGGCCATGGCCAGGAGGCGTCGTCTCACGGTCTGGCTCTCTCTTCCTTTCCTGCTGCGGACGTGGAACCGCGGAGCAGGAAATCCGCCAACCGGCTTACTGCGACCGCTCCCGATTCCGTATCGGCCGCCCGGTGGGCTTGTTCCACTATCTCCAAAAAAACTTGTTCGAGATTGCGACGGGGATGGTCCACCTGCGGCTCGGACCCCACGATAGTGCGAAGGCGAGCGAGCAGTTCGCTCATCGTCGCAGGCGGGAGCGTGGGCACGGTCAGGCGCACCCGGTTCGGCTGTTCCAGCAAATCCCGCAGGGCCCCCTGGGCGCGGATGCGGCCGTTGTACAGAATGGCGACGCGATGGCAAATGTCTTCCACATCGGCCAACAAGTGGGAGGAGAGAAAAACGGTTTTCCCACGACGGGCCAGCGCCACAAGAAGATCCTTCACTTGGCGGCATCCGACAGGATCGAGGCCGGACGTCGGCTCATCGAGAATGAGGAGCTCGGGATCATTCAGAAGCGCCTGCGCAAGGCCCACACGACGCATCATGCCTTTGGAAAATTCCCCCACACGACGTCGGGCCGCTTGCGCAAGCCCCACCATCTCGAGAAGTTGGTTAACCCGTTCCGCACGTGCGACCGTGTCCAGGTCGAAAAGACGGGCGTAGAAATCGAGAGTTTCACGCGCCGTTAAATAAGGGTACAGCCGCGACTCCTCCGGCACATATCCAATACGTTCCTTGGCTGCGATCTGATCCGGCGAACAATTCAGCACCTCCACGGTGCCGGACGTCGGGTGCAGAAGGCCGAGGAGGATTTTGATCGTCGTGCTTTTCCCCGATCCGTTGGGGCCGAGCAAACCGAAAATCTCTCCGGCGTGAATGTCGAGGTCTACGCCGTCCACGGCGCGCACGCGCGGCCGTCTCCAAAAATCGTAGAACACCTTGACCAGTTGCCGTGTTCGTACGACAGCCCGTGAACCGCCGTGGGGGTTTTCCATACGCCTCGTTTCCGCGGAATGTTCCCCGCCCCCTAGTGGACCTCCGTCCGTTGAAAAAGCCATTGGCCGAGTATCAGAAACCCGGCCAACAAACTTCCACCGTAAGCCACCAGCCGGCCGGCATACGCGGCCGAAATCCCGACGCGCAGGAAATCGGCTGTCCAAAAATTTTGCCAGTTGGGGATAAGACCATACAGAAGGCGAGCGGTGTGGGAGGCGTCGGCGAGGCGGCCGAACAGATGATCCGACAACAGGCCAAGAAAGAACACGGCCGTACAAACGGCTAGCGTGCGAAGCCCGTCCAGATGCGTCGAACAGGCCAATGCCATGGCCCCTAACACGATCAGCGCCAGGGTGATGAGAAGACTGGCGGGAAGGGTCCGCCACGTGACGCGGAAATCCCACGGTGCCCATCGGCCATCACGCTCAAAGCAGGCCGAGACCAACAGACTTAGAATCATCAGGGCAAGAAGAAGTCCGAGTGCGGAGGAAGGCGCCGCGCGGCGTGTCCAGTAATTGACCCAGCCTGCCAGTAGGCAGGCTACGAACGGTGTGGAAAGAACCAGGACGCCGGTCTGAATGTCCACGACGTATCGCATTTCCGCGCCGGACATGACAAGGCGTTCGGCGACCCGTTCCGCCATCAGGGTGGCCAGCGTGGCGCAGGCCGAAAAAATCAGAATCACGCCGCCAACGCCGGCAAACGTGGACAGAAAAAAAAGGCTTCGGCCAACGGGTTTGCTGAGCGCGGAAGCCGCCGTTCCATCCGTGATCTCGCGGCGGAGCGACGAGCAGGCTGCATAGGCCGCCAGGATCAATCCAAAGGCCAAGTGGAAGGCTAACCCGCCGTCCCGGGCCAGTCGGCCCTCCTCGCCGAATGTATAGACCGTGCACAGGGGGATCAACGCCGTGGCCAGTACCGTGCTCGCCGCGAGAAGCAGACACAGAGGCTGACGCGCCGTTTCCCGAAACGTCAGCCAGGCCCGTGTCAAAAACTGCCGCAGACGCTGCCTCATCCGCACCTCTGCGCGGAGCCTCTCCGCTCCACGGGGACCCGATGGCCTAGGCGGGTGCGTTCTCTCAACCCTGGACACCGGCGGTGGACACTAAGAACGGTGACGTTCCCGACGCGAGCGGTTTCCGGACCGCCGGTTGCGACGGCGGTTCCGCTCGAACGAAGAACGGTCGGAGGAACGCGGCGCGTGGTCCGGTCGTCTCCATTCCCGTTCCGTCTCACGCCCGGCGGCCCATTCCTCCAACCCGCGCGCGTTCGATTTTCCCGTTTCCTCTGGCGATTCCGCGTGCCCGGTTTCCGCCAATGCGGCACGCCGACTGAGTTTGACGCGGCCCCTCTCGTCAATGCCGATGCACTTGACGGGAATCATGTCGCCGACTTTACAGACGTCCTCGACCGCGCGCACATGGCGATCGGAAAGCTCGCTAATATGCACAAGTCCTTCCTTTCCGGGCAGGACCTCCACGAAGCATCCGAAATCCTTCACGGCCGTCACGCGTCCCTGATAGAGGTGGCCCTCCTCTACCTCGGCGGTGAGTCGGGAAATCTCCTGTAACGCCATGGCCATGGCCTCCGACTGCACGGCAAAAATCTTAACTGTGCCATCATCCTCAATGTCGATTTGCGTGCCGGTGAGTTCGGTAATCCGCCGAATGGTCTTTCCGCCCGGTCCGATCAATTCTCCGATTTTATCCACGGGAATCGTGATGCGCTCAATGCGTGGCGCGTGTCGCGACAATTCCGGTCGCGGTGCCGAAATGACCTCCTGCATGAAGTCGAGAATCCGAAGCCGCGCCTCCCGCGCCTGCGCAAAGGCGCGCTCGACGAGATCCCAGGAAAGCCCGGCAATTTTTAGGTCCACCTGAAATCCGGTGATACCCTGCCGGGTTCCGGCGACCTTGAAATCCATGTCGCCGCAATGATCTTCGGCGCCAATAATATCCGTGAGCAATTCCGCGCGATCGGGCCCGGTGACAAGCCCGATGGAAATACCGGCGACGGGTGCGCGGATCGGGATGCCGGCATCCATGAGGGCGAGCGATCCGGCGCACACCGTGGCCATCGAGGAGGAGCCGTTTGAGCTTAAAATTTCGGAGACCAGACGCACCGTATAGGGATAGTCCGCCGGCATAACCTGAAGCAACGATCGTTCCGCCAGCGCTCCATGGCCAATTTCGCGACGGCCCGGAGGCCCGATACGTCCGCATTCTCCGACGCTGAACGGGGGGAAGTTGTAATGCACCATGAACGTTTTCTCCTCTTCCCCGCCGCTCACGGCGTCCAGCCGCTGACTGTCGAGTCCGGTGCCCAGGGTCACCGTTCCAAGCGCCTGGGTTTCGCCGCGGACGAAAAGCGCGGACCCATGAGTGCGTGGCAGCACGCCGACCTCGGCGAAAAGGGGCCGCAGGTCGCCAAACCCTCGTCCATCCACTCGCTTCTTGCGTTCCAGCACGTTCCGCCGCACGACTTCAATTTCCAACGCATCGGCCGTCGATTTAAACTGTTCGGCGGTCATGGTTGGAAAGCGCTCCAGAAGGGCTGTGCGGAGTCGGGCGAGCAGTTCTTCCTTGCGTCTGGCCCGGTCGAGTTTGCCGGGGATCAGCATGACTTCGGCCCATTCGGCTCCGGCCTCTTCGCGGGCCGCGTCCAGTTGTGTTGTGTCCGGAGGTGGGGAAACGATAATTTTTTCCGGAAGTCCCAGGCGCTGGCGTAGTTCGCATTGCGCTTCCATCAACCTTACGCATTCGGGATGCGCGGCCTGCATACCGGCGATGAGGTCCGCTTCCGCTATTTCACGGGCGTTGCCTTCGATCATTTGCGGCAGGGTGCGCGTACCGACGTACAGGAGGTCCAGATCGCTGGCCTCCCGCTGTTCGAACGTCGGGTTGATCACAAACGCGCCCCCCACACGGCCCACCCGGACCGCCCCTACAGGCCCGAGAAAGGGAATATCGGAGAGCATGAGTGCCGTGCTGGCAGCCAGCACGCTGAGGACGTCCGCATCGTTCTGGCCGTCGGCGGAGAGCAGCATGTTATAGATCTGGACTTCCTGGCGGAAGGTCGGCGGGAACAAGGGTCGAATCGGACGATCCGTGGCGCGGGCCGTCAACACCTCCTTCTCCGTGGGTCGGGACTCCCGTTTGAAGAAGCCGCCGGGGAACCGGCCGGCGGCGTAATATTTTTCCCGGTATTCGACCTGCAGAGGGAAGTAGTCCAGGTCTTCCCGCGGGGCCGCCGTGGTCACCGCTGCAAATACAACCGTATCTCCCATCCGCACGGTACAGGCGCCGGCCGCCTGATGCGCCACAGCGCCTGCCTCAAAAATGATGTCTTTTCCACTCACGTTCACCCGTACCGAGACCGCGTTTTTCATGGTTGATTGTTCCTGCGGGATCGAGTCGGCGTCCTATCCGGAGGCGCATGATTCGGGATCAAGGCGAGCCGATGTTCGTGGCTATTGCCCGGGGCGATCGTGCACCGATCAATGTCGGATCGCCAGCTTCGTGATGAGCTGCTGGTACCGTTGAACATCTGTGCGCTTCAGGTAATCCAGCAGACGGCGGCGGGCACTGACCATTTTGATCAACCCGTAGCGCGAGCTGTGGTCCTTGCGGTGAATCTTCAGATGCTCCGTTAGCGCTTCAATGCGCTTAGTCAGCAAAGCGATCTGGACATCCGAGGATCCGGTGTCGTTGGGATGGCGCCGGAACGCCTTCTGGATCGCTTCCTTGTCGACCTGGCTCATATCCCTTTTCGCCTCTGTTCGGTTCGGTCCTATCGACTTTTTTCCTTTTTTGGACGGCACTATACGCCTAACCGTTCGGACTGTAAAGCGAATCTTTTCTCCGTTTCGGTGACCCCCGAGCCGCTATCCTCTGCTGTCCTGCGTTCCCCCTTAACGACGTTGCCCATGGCCGGAAAGGTGTTACCGAGCTTGTTACGAGGACCACAGAACCCAGAGCAACCCGGCAGCCGCACTGACTGCCGCCATAGTGAACGGCACCCCGATCGCGAAAAAATCGCGGAACCCTACGGTTAGCCCCTGTTTCCTCAGCAATCCGATGGCCACCACATTGGCCGATGCTCCCACCGGCGTCAGGTTTCCCCCGAGGCAGGTCCCGACCAACAACGCGAAGGGCAGCAGAAGTCCGGGCGCGCCGATGGTGACCGAGACGTCTTCCACCACTGGGATCATAGCCAGGAGGAATGGCACATTGTCCACAAACCCGGACACGCCCACGGAAAGAGCCAACACGACCGCAAACGCCGCAAAGCGACTACCGCCCAGCCTGGCAGCGAGACTGTCGGCAAGCCGGTTCAGCCATCCGGAGTGACTGAGCCCCCCTACGAGAACGAAAACGCCCATCAGAAAAAACGTGGTGTCCCAATCGAGACGGCGGAGAAAATCCGCAACGGGAACCCATCGGGCTCGCGTGTGGAGCCAGAGCAAAGCCGCGGCGGCCACACTCAGGGAAAAGGCGCCCGCAAACCAGGAAAAGTTCGGGTCCATCAGCGTGGCCAGAGACAACCCGATCACCAGGATAGCGAGGAAAACACAGGGAACCCATGACCGCGCCGTTTCCACCGGAATCAACGCCACCGGCTTGCGATAATGGCGGAAAAGCCAGGCCAATGTGCACAGGGAGGCCACCGCTCCGGCTTCTACGACCCAGAAGATGCCGGCGCGCCCTTGGTACACAAAAAAATCCAGGAACCCCATTTTCAGATAGCCGGCGAGAATCATGCTCGGCGGATCGCCGATCATGGTCGCGGTTCCTTGTAGGTTGCTGCTGATGGCGATTCCGATGAGAAGACCCGCAGGATGAATCTCCAGCTTCTTCGCGAGACTGAGTGCGACAGGAGCCACAAGAAGCACAACCGCAACGTTTTCCACGAAAATCGAAATCCCGCCCGACAGCGCACACAGCGCAAGCATGGCGCCACGGGCCGAAGGGGAACGGCCCACGAGCCATTCGGCCAGCACCGCCGGAACACGGGACACCATGAAAAGCTCGGCCAAAATCAACGTGCCCAAAAAAAGGCCGATAACATTCCAGTTGATATGTTCACACAGGGCCTGTCGCCACCCGAGGACACCCGTCACGGCAAGAAGAAAGCCGCCGCCGCATGCCACCCAAGACCGATGCCGTGGGAAAACCACAAACAAGGCATAACATCCCACGAAAACAAACAGGGCGATCCATTTCCCGCTCATACGTGCACGCGAAGGCTATCCGACTTCGCAGAGGCAAACAAGCGAAAGAGGAGGCGGTCGGCGGATTGGACCATTCTGTCCCGGAAGACACACCCGTCAGCACCGGCATGCGTCGCCCAGCATGGCCTTTCCGGAACACGATCCTCGCGCCTTCGGGCAGGGGGGGCGCGTATCGGCCGCATCACGGTGGCCCTCGGCCCGACATGTGTCGGAAGGATTCTAGGAAGGTTGTCCAGGGGTTTTCTCCGGAGGACCGCCGGCGCATGCGGAAGGGAGAACGCGCGCGCGGCTTTTCCGGCTGTGCCGATGAAGCATGCGGAAAAATCGAACGGTATCCCGAAGGGGTCGAATTTTGCTCTGTTCGTCCCGGTAGATGACGCGGATGGGTACCGATCCAATCGAAAGGCCCCGCGCCGCCATGTTCAGGAGCACCTCCGATTCCGCCGCAAACCGGTCGGATTCCGTTGAGACGTAAGGAAGAATATCCGCGCGGTACAGACGAAAGCCTGACTGCGTATCGGGGACGCGTTGTCCCATCCGTCGACTGAGCAACCAGCTCATGAACCGGTTGGTCCATCGACGCACCCGAGGCATAGGCTCACAGTGATCCATTCGGTTTCCGACCACGACAGGATGCCTCTGCTGCTGGAACGCTGCGACGAAGGCGGGAATGTCCTCCGGATCGTGTTGACCGTCTCCGTCGAGGGTGATGACGAACTCCACGTTCTGTCGTGCCACGACATCGAAGCCGGTGCGCAGTGCTGCCCCCTTGCCTCGGTTGACGGGGTGGCGCAAAATAATAGCTCCGGCCTTTTCTGCTTCCTCGGCGGTTCTATCGTCAGAACCGTCATCCACGACAATGACGTGGGGCGTATACCGTCGCGCCTTCTCCACAACCTGTCCGATGCGGCCCTGCTCCCGATACGCCGGGATCAGGACGCAAAAGTTCGGTTGCTCGGCGGGTGTCATATCTTTTTTCTTCTCCTCGCGGGGCGTGCGGAAACGAGCGTGGCGAAGATAGAGGGCGCCCCGAAGGCCGTGGGGGTCTGCGCCCATATCCCAGGGGACGAGACCGCAGACGAGGGATGTGGAAAGGGATACGGCAGACGGGGGGTCATTCTCTCGGGGGCGGATCGAGTCGGATGAAAAACGTCAAGTCGTCGAGACTTCCCATTTCGCGCCGGGTACGCAGGGGCACAGGCGCTTTCCACTTTAAGCCTTCGGCCTGGCTTTTATAAGGCCGCAGGTGCATGTCCACCATGTACGTATCCTGTGAGGTCACCATCGGTCGCACGGCCCCGTTGGCTTGGTAGTATTTGCCCGCCACGTCGAGCACTCCGCTGAAAACAGGCTGATCCAAAGAGAGATGCACACGGCGTTCATGCGTCTGCATGGAGGCATCTCGCATCAGCAGAACCATGTGAACGCTCCCTGTGCTTGGGCCGTACAGCACCCCGTCAATGATCTCGACTTTGCATGCTTCGTGCCGGCGCCACAGCAGAATCGCGCCGATTACCCCGGCTATAAGGAGCAACACGCCCAAAAGCCCCAGTAGAATCTTATCTTGCCGTTCCATAAGCGCGATCGTTATCGAGCACCTTACCGTTTCGTCCTATCGCCGGCAAGTCCGCAGCAGAACTTTTCGGCGGGACAAGGGGGGATCAGGGTGTAGGAAAAACGCAGGACCCAATGAGAAAAGGACGCCTGCCGGGGAAAACCGATTCGGCCCGACAGGCACGTCCCTTTTTTTAGGTTCCAGACGCTTGTTTCTCCACAAACCGGAATATCGCCGCTCGCGCTTGCTGTCGCCATTGTTCCGTTTTCGGGAAATCGGCAAAACTTTGGATCGCCCGCAGCAGCAAGCCGTTCCGCGGAATTCCCGATGTTTGAAGCAGTCGGTAGTCCTGTAGGCCTTCCGCGAGAACCTCCCATCGGATGGAATCCAGAGGTCCCTCAGGCCCCGGATAGACCACGAAAGGGTCCCCATAAGGCCATTTCGGCCACACGGCACCATCCTGCACCGTGAACGGATCGATGAGCTGACGGGTTTGGCTTCGATACCAGTAGTTGTATCCCCAGTTCAAGAAACCCCGGAAGGGCCATCGGTAGAACAGAAACCCGTGCATGGCGATCTTGGCCAGCGGCGTATCGAGGAGGCGGTTAAGGAAAGGCCCACGCGGCTCACAGCAGTAATAACACCAAGAGGGGATTCTCTCTCGCGCGAAGTCTAACGCTTTATGGATGATCGCGATGGGCATGTCGGTCAAGGCCTCTCGACCATACCCGATCTCCGAAAGCGCGTCCATCACCTTCATCCAGGGAGCGAGTTCGGCCAGCATCCCTCGAGCTTTCTTATAGTTGATTCGGTGCGTTTCGCCGTGTGGCTCGTCGGATACATGGAAAAAGGAAACACGCAGGATTTTTTCTGCGCACAGGAAATCATGCAAAGCGGGAAGAAACTGTGCCAAAAATCGCCGGTATGTGGGAGAGGTGGCAGACGTCTCAGGAGGCCAAAGCAAACGTTCCGCACGACCCTGCCCTTCATAAATGCGAATGGCATATTGTGCACCCCATTGGGTGAAAAAGGAGCACCATTCGAAATTCCGTATGCCGCATCGCCGCGCCGTTCGAATGTACCGACGAACATCCTGCCAGTCGAACCGGTAGCGGTCTTTCCCTGTTCGTGTGACCCGCAGAAGCTGCGTGGGGCGTTTAACCCCGTCGAGGGGAGGGGTGAACACGGGAACCAGCAGGGTGTCCTGCTCATGCTCCACCATGTTACGCACGTAGGCAACCAGGAAACGCCAGAACCGATGGTCAAAAAGATCCGTTCGATACCAGTCGATTAGGGCATCCGCATAAAACCAGTGTGTTACCGAAAAAGCGGAACGGGGTTTCAACACGAGGGTGTGGACCCGAACGGGAATTCGGTGTGTCCGCGGCTCGCCGCGCGCAGAACGGACCGTCACCGTCAACTCATACGTGCCGGGCTTTACCTCGCCACCCGGCTGCCCGGTGACCCAGAAAGCATGGGTTTCCCGGGGAGGGAGCAGGAGGCTCTGTTCGTGGAACAGAGGATCGGGAACATAACCCGGGACATGGCCCATCCCCTCACAATCCCGCTGGGAGGGTGGAATGGGCAGATTGAGATGTCGAACCGGCACATAGCCAACGGTTCGCACCCGTATCGCCCACCCGTAGGGGGCTTGAATCTCCGCATGCACCTGTACGGGATCAGCACCGGCGTGCCGAACCGCCACTTGAAAACTGAACCGTTCGTTCTGCGCCACGTCCAGAGTACGCTCCACCGCCTTTCGAGGAGGCCTTGTTTCGGGATAGAGACGCCGTGTGGACGAAGATACCCACGAATGAACAACGGTTGGCATGTTCCCCAGAAAACAATGTCTGATTTCAGCAAAACACACCGTTTCCGCGAACCGATAAGCGCTATATCAAAAGACGGCAACCCCCTTGTGTCCGAAAAACCGTTTCGTTCACTTTCTGGAATGGGAGTCGCGGGACCGGGCGCCTCCTCCGTGGCAGAGGCCTTATTTTCACGGCAGCCGAGCGCGGATGCGATAGAAGCGTAGCGGGGCGACAGGCAAAGGCGATTCACCAAACGAGTGTACGGAACCGTTGCCCGGAATTCCGTTTGTAATCTGGATCCACAGCGGATTCCGCATATCGTCACACCGTTCCACGGCATAGTACCGGCCGGACACAGTCCGGAAATAGAGCGTCGGGTTCGGCTGATTGGAGATACCCGTTACCGCAAGGTAGGATTCGGCATTGGTCGGTTGGGTATCAGCCACATACTCGCAGAAGTTCACAAAGCCGTCGTCGTCGGCATCCTCCCAGGAATCGAACCGCATCGGATCCAATCCGTTGACGGCCTCCCAGGTGTCCGGCATGCCGTCGTTGTCGTCGTCCGCATCCCGTGCGTCCTGGAGGCCATCCCCATCGTTGTCCGACTCAGCCAGAAGATGGGTAACAGCCGAGGTGCACACGCCGCCGGCATCGTCGTGGCAGACGACCGTCAGCATATGGCTTCCGAGTGGCGGATTGGACCAAATCACCGAGGACGGGCATGCGGGTCGCGTCCCGATCACCGACGCGCCATTGGCGACAAACACCGCTTGCGTGCAGGCACGATCCGGCGCTTCAAACGTGGCGGCGATCTCAAGCGGCCAACCCGCGGCTACCCGCGCGTTATTCGTCGGCGCCGTGATCGCGCATTGTGGGCCATCGTTGTCCGATTCGTCGGCCGCGACAGCGGCGGACACGGCCTCCAAGGCCGCGCAGCGAAACACAGCCGTTCCGTTCCGGCTGTCGGTGTCTTCTGCGGCGCTTACGGTGACGGTCTGTGGGGTATTCCACGTGTCCGCATCCAGAATGAGCGTGCCGCCGCTCACAACGGACAGATCGGCATCGCCGATCATTCGGCTCACGGTGACGGTCACGGCTCCGACCGGAGGTTGGCTCAACCAAACCTGAAACGTTGCAGTGGATCCCTCCGGCACGGTGAGGGAAGCGACGCTGGTTGTCACCGCCCGTTCGTGCCAGGGTTCGATGCGATGGGTGGGAAGCGGCCGCTCAAGCTGGCCGCCGGGCAGTTCCGCGCCGACCAGCACGTGATCCCCGCCGGTGCCTTCCTTGTGGAGGGCTTCAACGTAATACAGACCGCCGGCCGTGAGGGCCAACGGAACCGACTTCTGGCTGGTATACTTGCTCCATTCGTTGGTTCCGGTATACCCGTTCACGTACGCCACCCGGGCGGCACAGGCGGGTGACGCGTTGGTGCTCACCCACAGCTCGCTGCCGTCGTCCGAGGCCATGTAGAACGTGTACGAACCCGTCTTAGGGGCCAGGAAGAACGCGCGCAAACGGCTCCCATAGTTATCCTGCGCAAGGGAGAAGCGGAACGTAGCCGCCGGGTTGTTGCTGACGGCCGAGCCGCTCGGACTGGCCGGGTAATCAGGGTGATCGGTCAGGTTCGTGACCGCGGTGCCCGTGATGTTGGTCCACCACTCGACACGATATCCGTTTCCCGCTCCCGCCGGAATCGCGGTGCCGGTCACCGTCACGACCGCGGAGGTTGTCACGGATCCGTGAATGTCGGTCGCTGTGGCCGCCAGCGTATGGAGGCCGACCCTTCCCATCCAGGTGTGCCGATAGGGAGCACCCGTACAGGTCGCGATGACAGCGCCGTCGCAGAGGAACTCGACGCGGCTCACGCCAAAATCATCGGAAGCGGTTGCGGCCAGCAGAACGGTATCGCCCGATTCGTACGCGAAGCCGGAAACCGGCGCCGTGAGGCTCACCGCGGGCGGGGCGTTGTCGTCGTCGGTGATGGTGACCACCGCTTGGGAAGGAGAACCCAACACGTAATAGCCCGAACCGAGCGTCAGTGCGAGTGACGCGGTCTCCGGCGCCTCGCGCGTACTTTCGTTTTTTGGGATAACCGGGAGATCGGCGAACGACGATCCGGCCGGTATAACAAGGGGGGAAGTCAAGGTCTCATAATCTGTCCCCGAACTGGCCGTTCCCCCAACGGTAAACGAGACGTTCAGGGACAGCGCAGGGTTGCCCGTGCGCGCAAGACGGAAACACCCGATATTCGAGGATCCTTCGCCCGCGGAGGAATCCAGTGCCGTGACGCTCACCGTGTGTGGACTTTCATTATCGGCAAGCGTCGTGGTCGCTGAACCGACATGGACCGTGTAGGCACCGGGCTCCAACGTCAGCGTGAAGGTCTCCGCGCCTTCGGGCAGATCGTCGTCCACCGGCGTAACCACGAGGTCGGTCGTCAGAACACCGTCGGGGAGGAAAACTGTTCCGGTGAGGTTCTCCGCAAAGTCCCCCGCGTCGGCGGTCCCCTCCAGGCGATAGGCAACCCATACGTTGGTGGCGGCATTTCCCGTGCGGGTCACGGTGAAACGGGCCGGATCGGACCCCTGCTCCGAGGCGGCCGCGTCGGTGGCCGCCACACTCACAAGGGGCGGGTTGGTGTTGTCCGCGTCCACAAGGACGGCCGTAGCCGTGCGGAAGCCGCGCCCGTACGTCGCATGTTCGACCACGGTGAGCGTGGCCGTTTCATCCGACTCGGGCACACCATCGGCGACGGGCGTAAGAGTCAGGACTTTTACGCTCTCGCCGTTGGTAAAGGTGACCGAGTGGGGGAGCGACTCCACGACGTCAGCGCCTGTCCCGGAGAGCGTAGCCGAACCACTCCAGGAAAGGTATACGGTCAAGGCATTCGTGGCAGGGATGCGGTGCAGGGTGAACCGTGCGCACTGGGGACCGAACTCGCTGGCCAGCAGCTCGGCCTTTTCAAGGGTCACGTAGGGGAGGACCCCCAGGATACCGAGAGCCGGGTCGCCCTGGAGATTCAGCCCGAACTGGTCCCACCGATAGGTCCCATTGTAACCGGAAATGCCTGCGAACGCGAGTTTGTGCTCAGCAAAGGCTTTGCCGATCGCCAGAAGTTTGTTGGTAAAAACGAGATCCGCAAACTTTCCCATATAGCTGGCAGCGGTGCCTCCGGTTGACCCGGTGTCCGCCGGAGGCTCATCGATGTATCCCCAGTTATACCGGCTGCAACCGATATACACGAGGGATCCGCCGACGGGGTTACGCAGCATGGATTCGCTGAGGCTCGGATTGCCCTGATCGAATCCGCCGGAAAGGCAGGCGCCGGTGTACAGGAAGGCGACCAGGTTAGTCATGCCGGCGGCATGGCTGGTTGTGAAATGTCCTCCTTCGTGCGCCAGCACGGTGGTGTTCCCATGCGTAAAGTTGTACAGGAAATTCCACCCCTCGCTATACCGCGCCTGAGCATGGTCGGGCGAGGCGGCGTAGCTGCCCGCCGTGGTCCCATCCCAGGATGTGAGTGTGTCAAACAGGCAAGCAATCCTTTCCGCCGCCCACCCCCATTTCTGGACGTGATCGCGGTGCAGCCGGCGGATCCACATCTCGGCGTCGCTCACCGTGGGGTGATTGGCGTCGGTAAATGCCATATGGCCGTCGCTCATGGAATCTGTGGGGCGGTTCGTCGTGTTATAAGAGCGCCACAGCTTCACGCCGGAAAGCATGATTTTCCCCGTCAGGTGATGGGGCGGCGTCCGGTCGTAGGCCAGGACCTTGTCGATGTAATGGCGGGCCTCGCCCAAGGTGCGCACCGGAATGCGTCCGACAAGGACGTCATAGGCCAAGTCGCCCTCATCCCCCGACGCCGTGTCCGCCTCGCCGTAGGTTCCGTCCCCGTCTTCGTCCCAGGTGCCGTCCAGGCCGGAGTAATACAGATCGGTGGGCATGGCGCTTTCGGTATAGGTGCTGCAGGTCACATAGCAACGGCGGACGGGAACAACGGTATCATCCCCCCCGAGCACTACGTGCTGCAGACCGTAAAGCGTCACATACTCGGTGATGCAGGCGCGCATCTTAGCCGGCGTGTCTTGGCCAGAATAACAGGCGGCAATATCGGATACCGTGCGCAGATGGCCCGCGAAGCGATTGTATTCCTGCCGATGCAGCAGGAGATTCGTGAACGCCGGCGCCAGCGCACCGTCGGTAATGATCAGATAGTCCACCGTGTCCGGCCGGGGATCATCCTCAGTGATGTACACGGTGGTGTTGCTCGGGGAGCCGAGACGTGCCCCGGTGGCGTTGCGCAGACGGACCGTAAAGGTGTGCGTGTTTTGGTAGGCGACGTCATTAAGAATCGTCACGGAAACCGTTCGAGAGGCCTCGTCACCGTCCGCCCAGGTCAACGTTCCGTTGGTGGCCACATAATCTACGCCGGCTCTGGCTATGCCGTTGCTTGTGAAAAACTCCACCGATGCTGCGCCCACGTTTCCGCCGGTCCGTTCCACAACCAGCACCACGCTTCCGGCGTCTTCGGCAACCGCATTGCTTGCTGCTGCGAACACGAGAAAACCCGGGATGTCGTCGTCCTGGATGGCAACAACGGCGTTCGTTATGCGGCCCGGATTTGCACCGGTGATGTTCGCCAGCCGGACGTTGAAGGATTCAACCTCCTCCGTGAGCGCATCATTAAGGATGGGAACCGTAAAGGTTTTGACTCCGCCTTCTTGTGCTGCCCAGCTTAGCGTGCCGGTGACCGTCGTGAAATCCACCTCCGCGAGGGCCGTGCCGCCTACGGTGTAGTAGCCGGCCGAAGCGGCATTGTTTCCGGCTTTGGATCGCGCGACGGAAATAACCGCCACTCCCTCCGGGACGTCCTCGGCAACGTCGACGTGTGACGAAGAAAAGGCAATTTCATCGTTGGTCTGCGCTGGTTCCACCGCCGGCGCCTCCCCTGAAGAGAGCAAGGCGGCATCCGTCTCGGGCGCGACGGGCCCTTCCACGTCTTCGGAATTCACCACCAGGCCGCGAACCGTTCGTTCCGCCTCCCGGAGAGCCGGCCCGCGAACCGCCGCCGGCGGGATCAGAGCCGGCAGGTACTCCACCGTGAGTGTCACCTCCCGGACCAGAAAAAGGGACTGACTGGCCCCGTGATAGCGGATGGGATTGATCCGCACGGCCACGTACCGATATCCCAAAAGGTTGAAATCGCCCACCCCCTCCGCCACCGCCTGTGGCGTCATCACCGCGTTCGCGTAGGCATCAGCGCGCGGCGGAACCCACGCGGGTTGAACATCCGCCTGCAAGGGCACAGGTGGCTGTATCGGGTAGGGCACTACGCCTTCCCGGATTTTTTCCTCCCGAAAAGTGGAATGAACCCCGAGAAGGTCGGCTCCAGAGGGAAGGGCGATGTGGATGACCTGGGCGGGGAGCGCGGGAATGCCGGGTTCCTCATCAAGCACCTTGGCCCCGTCCATCTCGATGCGATCGAACCCATCGCAGGAGACTAGGTGTACGGCGGCCGGATTAAAACGCCGGGTGAAAGTGTACGAACGGGCTGCGGGGCGTCGCGGCGAGTCGTCCGGGCCGGGGTCCGGCGTACGGAGCACTGCCCACCCGTCCAGTGTCATGCCCTCCACAGGCACGCGCCACCAGACGCGTCGCTCCGCCTGACGGCCGTGCAGGAAGACCCGATATACATGCCCGCCCACCATAAGCGACACGGACGGCACGGCGTTTGTGTCCGGGCACGGCGGCGCCCGCAGGGGACCCACCGTGCCTTCGCCATTCAAGGGCTCTTCGACGTGCTCGGCTATTTCGGGCGGCAGGCGCTGCCGTTCGACAGCCGAAAGCGCCTGAAGTAGGGCGCGGCGGGGATCGCGCGCCATGAGCTCTTTCATCTCCGCCCGACGGCGGCGGGCTAGCTCCACGCCCTGCGCGCGCTCGGATGCTGAAAGGACACGGGGGTGTTGTTGCAACCATTGACGGAAGGCTTCAGAGGCTGAAGGGGGTGCCGGCGGAGCAGCAACGCCAATCCGCGAAAACGCCAGAGTTCCCACCGCAAAAGCTATCGCGCGCCAAACGGACTGCGGCATAGACCACCTCCGAGTCATACTTGCCTTCCACGCCGGAACGTAAATATCGCGCCTAAGACCAACGGTTTTCCTATAAAATATCAAAAGGATTCCAAGCGTGCATTAAAAAGTGAAGGGTAGATAAGTTATGGTCGACACCTGCCTCCTACTTTGCCCGTCCGAAATCGCAACGCTTCGAGCTGCAGGTTTAATGTAGGCAAACAGAACCAGCGTCAGACGGACATAGCGTTTGCTGCTTCGCGTGTGCTTTTCCCCCATCCGCAACCGCCAATCCCGTTTCAGACGATACGCTGTCTCCTCCGTGTTCCGTTCCCACTCCACCTCCTCTTGACACGCACTCTTGGATGCTGCAAGGTGACAGCGTTCCCATTTCCCGATCCGACAGCACAGGGGACATCGTGGACCCTTAGAAACTTCTGACCGGACGCACACCACCCATGGATGCAGTTCCTCTGGAAAATCTGGAAGAGGGCACAACAGGAACGATTCAGAAGCTCGCAGAAGGGACGGGATTTCGAAGGCGACTGGAGAGCCTGGGCATCCGAGAAGGAAAAACCGTCCGCCTCGTGGCTCGACACCCCTTCTGCGGACCGATTGTGATCGAAATGGACGACCGGCACATCACGCTTGGCCGGGGTATGGCGAAACGGATTTTGGTGACGCCGTTGCAAGCATGAAGACTATCGTGTTGATGGGGGACCCGAACGTCGGCAAAAGCGTGCTCTTTTCACGTCTGACCGGCGTCGATGTCATCACCGCCAACTACCCGGGTACCACCGTCGAATATGCAACCGGTCGGATCACCCGCGAGGGGGAGACATTAGAACTCATTGACGCGCCGGGCACGTATTCCCTCGATCCGAGCAACAAGGCCGAGGCGGTCGCCGTTTCCCTTCTGAACAAGGCGGACGCCATTCTGAACGTGGTGGACGCCACCAGCCTGGAACGCTGTCTCGTGCTCACCGTCGAACTCCTCGGCCGTGGGAAGCCCATGATCATGGCGCTGAACCTGTGGGATGAAGCGCAGCACCTGGGAATCGCCATCAACGTTCGCGAACTCGAGGAACGTCTCGGCATTCCGGTGATTCCCACGGTTGCTATCACCGGGGAGGGCGTGAACGAACTCATGCGGCGTCTTCCCGAGGCATGCGTTGCTGAACGCGCGAAATCACAGGGGAAAGAAGCGGTGTGGGCCGAGGTCGGTACACTTGTCCGCCGTGTGCAGCAGGTTCAACATCGGCATCACAGTTTTCGGGATCGCCTGGAGGATGCCACAGTCAAGCCGATTGCCGGCCTTCTGACCGCCGCCGTCATCCTGGCCGGACTTTTCTGGCTTGTCCGCGCGGTGGGCGAGGGGCTAATCCGCTACGTGATAGACCCCCTCTTTCACTGGTACGCCATCCCGCTTTTTCGCCTCGGCCGCTGGCTCGGCCCCGGCTTTTTCCGCGACGTTCTACTCGGAACGCTCACGGAGACGGACCCCGATTTTGCGCAGGCTATGGGTCTTCTCACCACCGGCGTGTACATGCCTTTCGGCATGGTCTTGCCCTACGTAATTGCCTTTTACTTCTCACTCGCTCTGCTTGAAGATTCCGGGTACCTCCCCCGCTTGGCCACCGTAACGGACAATTTTTTCCACCGGATGGGGTTGCACGGCCACGGTATTATCGCCGTGCTTCTCGGGTTGGGATGTCGGGTGCCCGGCATTTTGGCCACGCGGACTCTGGAAACACCGAAACAGCGTTTTATTGCCATGACCCTTGTGGGGTTGGTGGTGCCGTGCGCCGCCTTCACGGCCATGACGTTCGCCGTTTTAGGCCCCCATGGCGCACGGTACATCCTTTTTCATATCGGTACTCTGGTCGGCGTGTTTCTGTTTCTCGGCACGGTGCTGAATCGGCTATGGCGCGAGGAAACACCGGAACTGTTTCTGGAGATTCCTCCGTATCGCCGTCCAAGCCTGCGCGTGGCCGTCAAAAAGACCTGGATGCGACTGCGCGGGTTTTTCACGGATGCGCTGCTTCTCCTTTTCCTCGGCGTGCTGGTGGCCAGCCTGCTGGATGCCTGCGGCTTTTCTGACCGTCTGGCCCGACGGATCAGCCCGTTGATGAACGCCTGGTTTGGGCTTCCAGGGGACGCCGCCTTGGTCCTGGTCGCTGCCTTCCTGCGCAAGGAAGTGGCGGTAGGTATGTTACTCCCGCTCGCCTTGACACCCGAACAACTCACCGTCGCCATCACGGCTTTCTCCTTCATCCCTTGCGTGGCCACGCTGGGCGTCATGCTGCGCGAGGCAGGTCCCCGCCACGCCGTCGGGATGCTTGGCGTGATGGTGTTGCTCGTCTTCGGCGTGGGCGGCCTCCTCCGGGCCATCCTTTTGGGCTGATACACGGACAGCCGACCCGGCCGAAAAAGAAACAAGGGAACGCTCCGGCTAACATCCCGCCCCGCAAAAGCCGAGCACAACCAACGCATCGCTTCGCCCAGGCATTTCTGCCTTTTGACTTGCCTCTTCCCCAGAGCCTCCGTAGCATCGGCGGCGGTTCCTTCCCGAGGATGGTCCGGGTAGGGCTAACGTGCGGAGTGCGCTATGGACTACGGACTAACGGAACAGCAGAAGATGATCCAAGAAGTTTGCCGCCGCATCGCCCAGGAAAAAATCAAGCCCGTCCGCCAGCATTACGACGAAACCGGCGAATTTCCGTGGGACATCGTCAAAATCATGGCCGATGCAGACCTCTTTGGCATCATGATCCCCGAGGCTTATGGCGGCATGGGCGGAGGCGTCATGGACAACGTGATTGCTGTGGAAGAACTTTCCAAGGTGGATTCGGGGATCGCTTTAGCGTTGTTCGCCACAGGGTTGGGACTCGAGCCGATTCTTCTCTGTGGAAGTGAGGAGCAGAAAAAAACCTACCTCCCGCGAATCGCGCGTGGTACCCTCGCCGCTTTCGCCCTCACGGAACCGGCCGCCGGAAGCGATGCCGCCGGCGTCCAGACCACCGCTCGACTGGACGGCGACGAGTACGTACTGAACGGAACCAAGCAGTGGATCACCAACGGAGGCGAGGCCGAAATCTACACGGTCATTGCCATGACGAATAAATCCCGTGGCGCACGCGGCGCCAGCGCCTTCATCCTGGAGAAGGGAACGCCCGGTTTCACCTTCGGTAAAAAGGAAGATAAAATGGGCATCCGCGCGTCGGCTACCCGTGAACTGATCTTCCAGGACTGTCGTGTTCCCAAAGCGAACCTCATTGGCCGCGAAGGCATGGGGTTTCTCGTGGCTATGAAAACGCTGGATTACTCTCGGCCCGGCGTGGCCGCCCAGGCCGTAGGTATCGCCGCGGGCGCGCTCGAGGAAGCCATCCGTTACAGCCGGGAGCGACACCAATTCGGAAAACCCATCTGCTCCTTCCAAGGCATTCAATTCATGCTGGCCGATATGGCCACAAAGGTCGAAGCGGCCCGAGCCCTCGTTTACCAGACCGCACGCTGGATTGACAGCGGCGCCAAGGATATCAGCAAGATGTCCGCCATGTGCAAGCTGTTCGCTTCGGATGTGGCCATGAGCGTGACCACAGATGCCGTTCAGATTTTCGGCGGGTACGGCTACATGAAAGAGTACCCGGTCGAAAAAATGATGCGCGACGCAAAAATTACGCAAATCTACGAAGGAACCAACCAAATCCAACGCGAAGTCATCGCCCTCGGCCTGATCCGGGAGGCGGCGTCCGCGGCCAGACGTTGAGACGGCGGCCTATCGCCTCACGCAAAGCCAGCCCTCCTGGCGCGAAAGGCACACCCGCCGGTAATCGTGGTTATCCCTTTCCTGGTTCTCCGGATTGTCGCGCGTGAAACACAACGAGGCAGGGTGTATCCCATCGCGCTTTCGGTTCTACCATCGTCCGGCCTCCAGTCTCTGGAAGGGCTTGTTCGATTCAGGTGCACGTCTTACCCTCGCACACAAGGGGCCAATGGGAGAAGACGCGGCGTGGTTTCCCTAGGAGCCTGATCCGGCGTTCCGTACAAGATGTTTGAATCGTGGCGGTGTTCCCCGATTCGTCTCTTGCCGGGAAAAGCGGATTTTTCGTCGGTGACGAGACGCCGGATGTTGAAACCAACCACCACTATCAATTTCGCTTTGTGCGCGGAGGGCGCGACGGATGGCCTATTCCCGGAAGGATTGGTTTCCTCTTCCTTTGCGCCACCCGAGACTTCCTACGCATCGCGTCTGGAAGGAGTTAGGAAAGGAGTATGCCTCTCGCTCCCGCGTTAGGCGCGCGGAAGCCGCATCGTACGCGCGAAGCAGCGCGCTCAGGGCGTGTAGGTTCTGACTGCCTCCAGCATAGCATGATCGTCCTTCAAACTGCCGCCCAGCCGTCCGAACTCGATCAAGGCCCGCTCCCATGTCCACCCGAGAACGTGGACACGGTACGCAAGGCCCAAGGCGCCACCGCGATGTGTGCCGCCGATACAGTGAACATAGAACGGGCCTTGGCCTGTCTTGATCGTGTTGAGAAATTGTCGCATATCCGCGGAAGTAGGCCCCTGTTTTTTGTCAAAGGGCAATTCCACAAGGACGAACCCGTATTTTTGGGAGAACTGACGTTCTCTGTCAGAAGGGCTGATCGAAATGATGGTCTTCACGCCCCATGCCTTGAGCGCATCGGCCGCCTTGTCGTTATAGAACTCGCCACCTCGAATCAGAACGTCGTCGTATCGGATTACCCAGTTCTTAATGCCTTCGGTGACACCCAGGACTGTGTAGCCTTCGCAGGCGGGCGGCAAGGCTCCGCGATGGCCCGCTGCGTAGGCCGATGTGGCCTCTGTGACCCCTGCGGTTTTCTCCATCTTGCCGGCTGGCGATGTGCAGGACACAAGCGTTCCGGCGCACACAGCGCCTACCATGCTCACTAGGACGATGTGCCTCTCTCTCATGTATGCCCCCTTGACGAGGTAAAGACTCGCACGACACATTTATCGTTGACGAATTTCTCAGACAATCTGGTTGATGTAAACCCAAAACTGCGGATAAGCGATGGGCGGTGAGGATGCCGGGCTGAAATCGGAGGCGAGGCGTTGAGAGCAGGTCGAAACGTGAGGGACGCTGTCCCGAACGGCGCCTCCGATCACGCTGTTTTCGGCCGATGAAAAAGACCCCTCCCGCCGACTCCCTTCGGAATCGGTGCCGCCGCCTCCTCCCCGGGCGCTCTCCTAACCGGTTGAAACCGCCCGTGATGGAAACCGCTCGAACAACGTCATCAGTCCTCGCACCCACGCCGCCGCGGCCGCAAACCGGACGCTGATCTTCCGACGATTCCGCGCCGA